>MOXG01000101.1_pt1 | contig 13628 bp, 15 predicted proteins | sample 1471191 | NCBI WGS metagenome assembly MOXG01 (sample SAMN05806437, study PRJNA327811) | mollusc metagenome | isolation source: Phylotype C (NB3) bacterial symbionts from gill | host: Thyasira cf. gouldii | place: Canada: Bonne Bay, Newfoundland | collected 2010-08-19
CTAAAGCAGAAGCAGAGGCTAAAGCAGAAGCAGAGGCTAAAGCAGAAGCAGAGGCTAAAGCAGAAGCAGTTGATGAGCTCGAAGTTGAGCTGGACTCTGTTCTACCGATAGAGCTTCAATAGGCGACATGGTGGAGCTGGATGTCGATGAGGAAATGTCGGAGATCTTCCTGGAGGAGGGTGTCGAGCTGCTGGAAGAGTTGGAGCTCGGTCTCCAGCAATGGCGTGATAAGCCTCCAGCACAGAGGCGGTAGTGGGCCTGCAAAGAACCCTGCACACACTGAAAGGTGGAGCGCGCCTGGTAGGTGCGACACCCATCGGTGACCTGAGTCATGCACTTGAGTCTCTGTTAGAGCCTCACTCTCATGGGTTGGCTACACCTACGGGCGATGATATAACCCTGGCCCAAGAGGTAGCTGATCGTCTCTCTGAACAAGTTGAGAGTCTATCCAAAGGACCCAGAGTTCGTAACGCTGATGAGCTGGTGACCAAGCTTGAACAGTTACATCAATCCCGTCGTTCAACTACCCCAGAGTCATTGAATGTAGCGGATGAGATTGAAGCTGAGGCCGTGGATGCTGAAGCAGTAGAAGCTGAGATAGAAGAAGCTGAGCCAGAAGAAGCTGAGCCAGAAGAAGCTGAGCCAGAAGAAGCTGAGCCAGAAGAAGCTGAGCCAGAAGAATTCGGGGTAGAAGAGGCAGAAGCTACGCTGACGGAGGAAGAGGCGGCAGGCTTTGCTGCTGCTCATCGTGCGGCAGCCATTGAGGCCCGTGCAGTTCAGCCCCCCACAAGTTCCAGACGGGAGCAGGTAAGGGTTCAGTCAGAATTACTTGACCGCTTGGTAAATAATGCTGGTGAGGTAAGTATCTATCGCTCCAGACTTGAGCAGCAGAATGCTGGCCTTGGATTCAACCTCTCGGAATTGGAACAGACGGTAGATCGGTTGCGTAACCAGTTGCGCCAGCTCGAAATTGAGACAGAAGCGCAGATCCTATTCCGCTATGAGCGGGAACAGGAGAGTGGCAGTGTAGCAGAGAAAGCGTTTGATCCACTGGAGCTTGACCGTTTTTCAACGATGCAGCAGGTCTCTCGAAGCTTGCTTGAGACTGTAAACGATCTCACCAGTATTAACGATTTCCTTGATGAGCAGCAGGGCGAGACAGAGACACTGTTGTTGCAGCAGTCTCGCCTGACCACTGATTTGCAAGACGGCTTGATGCGGACACGCATGGTGCCATTCTCTCAGATAGTGCCCCGTCTGCGACGTTTGGTCCGCCAGACCTCCGGGCAGGTGAAGAAACAGGCTGAGCTGACAACCCAGGGTGTAGAGGGTGAGATTGATCGCTCCATTCTCGAACGAATGCTTGCTCCTCTTGAGCACATACTGCGTAATGCCGTCTCCCATGGCATAGAACTCCCGGAGCAGCGCCATCAGCGTGGCAAGGGTGAGACCGGCGTGGTGACGCTAGAACTCTCCCGTGAAGGTAATGATGTGCTGATCACCGTCAGTGATGATGGCGGTGGTATGCGTGTTGACGCAATACGTCAACACGCCATCGAGCGTGGAATGCTCGATGCCGATGCTGAGGTGCAGGATAGTGATATTTTGCAGTTTGTGCTGGAGCATGGTTTCAGTACTGCAGACGAGGTGACGCAGATTGCCGGTCGTGGCGTGGGTCTTGATGTAGTAGTTAGCGAGATCAAACAGCTGGGCGGTTCACTGGATATGCAGTCCACAGAAGGTAAGGGAACGAGTTTCACTGTCCGTCTACCCCTTACCCTGGCTATCTCTGATGCGCTGTTGGTTGAGCTGTCAGATGAGGTATTTGCCATACCCCATACCAGTATAGAGGGTGTGGTCAGGCTGTCCCGGGATGAACTGCAAGGTTATTACGATGACAGCAGCGCCAGATATAGCTATGCCGGACAAGAGTACCATGTGAATTATCTTGGTTCGCTGCTCCATGAGCGGCAGCCCAGTCTGGCCGATCTGCGTAAATGGTATCCGCTGCTGCTGGTCAGGGCGGGTGAGCATCGAGTGGCGCTACAGGTGGACAATCTGCTGGGCATCCGCCAGATTGTGGTAAAACCAGTCGGCCCACAGATTGGTTCAGTGTTGTGGATATCGGGTGGTACCATTCTCGGTGATGGGCGAGTTGCTTTGATCCTCGATGTGACGGCCCTTGTACGCACAGGGCTTGCACATGTGGTTACCGAGATGGCAGAGGTTGTTCAGCCTGTCGTCGAAGATCGCGATAGCGGGGCGAGCCGAACCATTATGGTGGTGGATGATTCTATTACTGTACGGAAAGTGACTGGTCGGTTACTGGAACGGCATGGAATGAATGTAATCACCGCAAAAGATGGTGTAGATGCGCTGGCGGTACTACAGGATCACCGCCCGGATATAATGCTGCTGGATATCGAAATGCCCAGAATGGATGGCTTTGAGTTGGCGCGCCATATGCGCAATTCAGAACAGCTGGGAAATATTCCAATTATCATGATCACCTCAAGAACCGGTGACAAGCATCGTACTCATGCGATGGAGCTGGGAGTGAAGCGTTATCTTGGCAAGCCTTACCAGGAGAAAGATTTGATGGATAATATTCTCTCGGTGTTGGCGGGAGATGAGTAATGGCTGAAACTAACAGTTCCAATGAGATTCGTGGTGTACTTTTGCCATTGAATTCAGGGAAGCTTCTTTTGCCCAATGCAGCAATTTCTGAGGTGGTGAGCTACAGGCAGCCAGAGCGACTGGATGGGGATAAGCCTGGATGGTTGCTGGGGCACTTCTCATGGCGGCAACAGCAGATTCCTTTGGTATGCTTTGATAGCTTGGTTGGACAGCAGGCGGTGGATGCAGGTACCGTGCACGTATCGCCATCAGCAACACACTCAATGGTAATTCGGACTATCCATTTATCGGCATTTTGCTCCACTCGGTTCCTCACCTGGTGCGAGTCTCGAAATCCACATTCACTCCCGTAGATGTACCGCGGGACTTGGGTGAAGTGGTGCAGCAGCAGGTGATCATCGATGGTGAAGAGGCATGGATTCCCAACCTTGATGTTCTTGAGTGGTTGGTCTCAGAGCAGCTCTCATAATAGACAGCTGGATGCTGTAATCAGAGCTCACGCTCAGCAAAAATCGCCCCAGAGTACCTGCATTGCAGCGATTGCCGCCAAGGGTGCCGTTTCTGTTCTTAGAATGCGGGGTCCCAGACGTACCCCGTTAAAGCCATGTTTTTCTGCTCCCTCTCTCTCAGTCACAGTGAGGCCACCTTCCGGTCCGACAAGCAGGTGTACTACATCATCCGCTGACGGCGTGGGTAGCTCACTGAGGTTCTTTTTGGAACGATGATCCAGGAGTATGCCGCTCTCTGAGGTGTGCTGCTTTAGCCACCCCTCCAGGGTTTCCGTCTGCAACAGCTTTGGCAGGCGACAGCGCCCGGATTGCTCACAGGCGGAAATTAGAATGTTGCGCCAATGGGCCAAGCGCTTCTCCATGCGTTCCGGTGACAGCCTGATAACACAGCGCTCAGAGGTGAGTGGAGTGATGGCACCAACACCGAGCTCAACCGCTTTCTGGATTGCGAAATCCATACGCTCACCCTTGGATATACCGATACCCAGAGCTATTTTCAGGGCGGGTGCGGCCTCTGCCACCTCCTGGCGGATAATTTCTGCGACGGCGGTGCGCCGGTCAACTTCTATCAGGCGGGCAGGGTAGTTGTGGCCATCACCATTAAAAAGGGTGACTCTAGCGCCCAGCTTTAAGCGTAATACCTGGATCAGGTGGCGGCTGGGTCCTTTTTCAAGCACCACTTCACTGTTTACCGAGAGGTGATGTTCGGTATAAACACGGGGTTGGCGCATTGTGACTCCTAACTCAGATACGCACAGTTACTTGGTAATTCTATCCCAAATCTTCAACACAGGTGCCGACTGGTTCATTGTATAGAAGTGTAGTCCCGGGGCACCCTGTTCGAGCAGTCGTTCACACAGTGCGGCCACAACATCGGTACCAAAGGAGTGAATGCTCTCGATATCATCACCAAAACCCTCCAGCCGCTTTCTGATCCAGCGTGGTATCTCAGTACCGCAGCTATCGGAGAAACGGGCCAGCTGGACATAGTTCGTGATAGGCATAATGCCGGGAGTGATAGGTATATCTATACCGAGTTGCTCACAGCTGTCTATAAACTTGAAGTAGGCATCAGCATTAAAAAAGTACTGGGTGATTGCGGCATTGGCACCGGCATCAACCTTGCGTTTGAAGTTGATAAGATCAGCCTCGGCGCTGGGCGCCTGAGGGTGAAACTCCGGGTAGGCGGCGACCTCAATTTCGAAGTGGTCGCCAAACTCCTCGCGGATCAGTGATACAAGTTCGTTGGCGTAGGCAAGCTCACCAAGTCCACCAAGGCCGGCACCGGAAGGGAGGTCTCCACGCAGGGCGACAATACGCCTGATTCCCTGGTTCTTGAAGCGGGTAACAATATCGATGATCTCCTCCCTGCTGCTACCGATGCAGGAGAGGTGTGGGGCGGTTGAGAATTTTTCAGACACCAGCCAGTCAACGCTGTCAAAGGTGCGCTGCTGTGTAGAGCCGCCGGCACCGTAGGTGACGGAACAGAACAGAGGATCGATTCTGGAGAGTTCACGCACACTCTGCTGCATCTTCTCCATGCCAACTTCTGTTTTTGGTGGAAATAGCTCTAGGCTGTACTTAGGTGAGTACTGTTTCTGGGATTTCATTTTTTGTGACCTCGGGTTGCGGTGTTGAGAAGCCAGGTAAGGATTTTGTCCCCCTTGCTTGACTCTCCACCCACTGCTTTTATCAATCAAGTTGGCTATACGCAATAATCCTGAGCTTAACCTGATAACTGTTTATGTGAGTTGCAGGAGCGGTTAAAACCGCCCCTACATCCAGTCACAGTATTTTTGTGCAGAGCCGTATCAATCAATAACGGTAGTGGTCCGGCTTGTAGGGGCCATCCTGAGAAACGCCGAGGTAATCAGCCTGTTCCTGTGACAGGCGGGTCAAATTGGCACCGATTTTCTGCAGATGCAGGCGCGCTACCTCTTCATCCAGTGCCTTGGGTAGTGTGTAGACGTTTTTATCGTACTTATCCGTGCTGCTCCACAACTCCATCTGTGCTAACACCTGGTTGGTAAAGGAGTTGGACATGACGAAGCTGGGGTGCCCGGTGGCGCAGCCCAGATTAACCAGACGACCCTGTGCCAGTAGAATGATGCGTTTGCCGTCAGGGAAGATGATGTGATCCACCTGGGGCTTGATCTCCTCCCACTCATACTGCTCAAGACTGGCAACATTGATCTCATTATCAAAGTGGCCAATGTTGCAGACGATGGATTGGTCCTTCATCTGCACCATGTGATCATGGTCGATGACGTGGAAGTTGCCGGTGGTGGTGACAAAGATGTCGGCCTCTTTGCATGCATCATCCATGTTGACTACCCGGTAGCCTTCCATAGCTGCCTGCAGGGCGCAAATCGGATCAATCTCAGTGACACATACGGTGGCACCGAGTCCTCGCAGGGATTGGGCGCAACCTTTGCCAACATCACCGTAGCCCAGTACCAGGGCAATCTTACCTGCGATCATCACATCGGTGGCGCGTTTGATGCCGTCCACCAGAGACTCACGACAGCCGTAGAGGTTATCGAACTTGGATTTGGTCACAGAATCATTAACGTTGATGGCGGGGAAGGCGAGCTCTCCCTTTTCTGCCATCTGATAGAGACGATGAACACCGGTGGTAGTCTCTTCAGTGACTCCTTTGATGCTTGTCAGACGCTTGGAATAGTAGCCGGGCTGATCAGCAACGCGTGCTTTGATCGCTGCGTAGAGGATGGTCTCCTCCTCACTGGAGGGGTTGTCCAGAACACTGATATCCTGTTCCGCCTGGGTACCCAGATGCAGCAGTAGAGTGGCGTCGCCGCCATCATCCAGGATCATGTTGGGCACACCGCCGTCGCCCCACTCCATAATTTTATGGGTGTACTCCCAGTAATCAGTGAGCGTTTCACCTTTGAATGCATAGACGGGTACGTTCTGGTCGGCAATGGCGGCGGCAGCATGGTCCTGGGTGGAGAAAATATTGCAGGACGCCCAGCGCACATCCGCCCCAAGTTTCACCAGGGTTTCGATCAGTACGGCGGTCTGGATGGTCATGTGCAGGCTACCTGCAATGCGGGCGCCCTTGAGTGGCTTCTCATCACCATATTTTTTCTGCAGCGCCATCAAACCGGGCATCTCTGTCTCGGCAATGGCTATCTCTTTGTGTCCCCACTCTGCAAGTGAGGCGTCAGCGATTTTGTAGTCACTGAAATTGGCATTCATTGGTTCAGTCTCCGAAAAAACTGAGCGACGTTCTCTAGTAAATAGTGCCTCTCTCCAAGCCTGGCAGGGGTTAACCTGTTGCAACGCTCCTCAGAGAGAGGGGATGAAGTTATCAGTTATCAGTTATCAGTTATCAGTTATCAGGTCAACGGGTTGGATCGCTTGGATGCAACTTTTCAACTCCGCTGCATGACCTATTGAGAAAATACGCACGGCACAATAATCAGGTATTTGTACGTAGGAGTGAACTTGTTCGCGAACAAGTTCACTCCTACGCCGCACACTACGGCCGTGGACGCAAAAAAGGCTCACCCATCCTGCCGGCTCTTCTCATGGCCGTTAAAGCCCCGCTGCCTCCCGCAGTGCTTCCGCCCGGTCGGTGCGCTCCCAGCTGAACTGCGGCTCCTCACGGCCAAAGTGACCGTAGGCGGCAGTGCTGCGGTAGATCGGTTTGATCAGGTCGAGCATCTGCATGATGCCGTAGGGGCGCAGGTCGAAGTGTTCACGTACCAACTCGGCGATTCGCTCCTCAGCGACATGGGCGGTGCCGAAGGTCTCGATAGAGATAGAGGTAGGCTCAGCCACCCCGATAGCGTAGGAGACCTGGATCTCGCAACGATCAGCCAATCCGGCGGCAACGATGTTCTTGGCGACATAACGCCCGGCGTAAGCGGCGGAGCGGTCTACCTTGGAGGGATCCTTACCAGAGAAGGCGCCTCCGCCGTGGCGGGCTGCACCGCCGTATGTATCGACAATGATCTTGCGGCCGGTGAGGCCGCAATCACCTACAGGGCCACCGATAACAAAGGCACCGGTGGGGTTGATGTGGATCTTCTCCTGAGGACAGTTGTCCAGCCACTCTTTGGGAAGGACCGGCTGGATGATGTTCTCCATCACCGCCTCTCTCAAGTGGTTGTACTCAATATCGGGGTTGTGCTGGGTGGAGACCACCACGGCATCGATGCCCACGACCTTGCCATCCTGATAGCGGAAGCTGACCTGACTTTTTAGCATCGGGACGCAGCCAGGGCAGTATGTTTTCCTTGGCGCATCTCCGACTGACGCTGTACCAGACGGTGGGCGATAGGTGATGGGGCGGGCATCAGCACATCGGTCTCATTGGTGGCGTAGCGAACATCAATCCCTGATCACCGGCACCTTGCTCCTCAGGTGCTTTACGATCAACACCCTGGGCAATGTCCGAGGACTGTTTGCCGATCAGCGACATAACGGCGCAGGTGTTGCCGTCAAAACCGACGTCCGAGCTAGTGTAGCCGATGTCGCAGATCACTCCACGCACCAACTCGTCGAGATCGACCCAGGCGTTGGTGGATATTTCGCCACCGACAATCACTACACCGGTTTTAATCATGGTCTCACAGGCGACGCGGGCGAGCTCCGGGCTGTCATCCTGTTTTAAAATCTCATCCAGTACGGCATCGGAGATTTGGTCAGCCATCTTATCTGGATGGCCTTCAGATACCGATTCTGAAGTGAAAATGTAGTCACTCATATGGCTGTGTCCCTGAAATAGTCAACAAAAAACCCGCCTAGCGGGAGCTAAGGCGGGTTTCCAGAAACTATCCGGTGGTGCACGCTTTAGCCGCATTTATTAGGCGCCCGCAATCTGATCTCAAATCGGCGCATTACAGGGATTATCCCCATACTCCCTAATTTGTCAACTCCATGGTTGTTGTGGTTAAATATTATGGAGAATTGCCTGTAAATAAGTAATAGCTTATGATTCTGATCAATAGTGCTAATCGTCCGAAGGTTTCAGGGATCATCTGTTGGGTGATACAATGCCACGCTCAGCGACAGGCACTCTAATCTCAGTGTAGGCCCTTCTGTAGACCATTTTTTGTGGAAAGAGCAGGAGCGCCGGTAGCAAGGAGTTAAGTATGGTTTCACTGGAAACGCCGGTATGTGATTTTGGCCGTCCGGCTATCGATTTTTCCCTTCCGGGTGTTGATGGAACTCAGTGGGACTTGGCACGTTGCCGTGGCGAGAATGGATTGCTGGTGATGTTTATCTGCAACCACTGTCCATACGTTCAATCAGTGCGTGACCGGATAGTACGTGATACCAGGGAGCTTCAGGCGTTGGGTGTTAACTCGGTCGCGGTCATGTCGAATGATCCCTCTCTATATGAAGAAGATTCGTTCGAAAATATGCGCAAGGTGGCGGAGTCATTTGATTTTCCCTTCCCCTACCTGCTGGATGAGACACAGGAGGTGGCAAAAGCGTACGGTGCTGTCTGTACCCCCGATTTTTTTGGCTACAATGGGGCGTTAGAGCTTCAGTATCGAGGGCGACTTGATGAGAGCCGTAAAGAGGCTGCACCAGTAGGTGTGCGCCGCGATCTTTTTGAGGCAATGAGGCAGGTGGCAGAGACAGGAGTTGGACCGGTGGAGCAGATACCCAGTATCGGCTGCTCAATCAAATGGCGGGAGTAACCTCATTGTGCGGCGCACAAAACCAGTGTGCTGTAATTTTATGAAATAGGTATTTGTTTCAGATAGTTAGTTCTTATTCAGGTGGTTTTTTTTACCCCCATAAGGTTAGCTGGCTTGTTCTCTATTTTACGATAGGGTAAGAATAGCGCCACGTAGCTATTTCAGAGATTACTGATTTACTGAAATTCCACAGATAAGCAAAGGGCTTATCAAACGAAACCGGCTATTCCCAATAGCAATGTGCACTGGGTGCCGTATTTTCATTTGACTGGGTAGCTGGATTTAGGAAGCTCCCTGGTATTTTGCTCATGGTCGGCCAGATAGGTTTGGCTCGTAATGAATAGAAATATTTAATCAATTTTCACAATCACTCACTCAATTAGGAGGGATCTATGTCCTCACGCAGAAACCTAGCTAACGCGATTCGTGCCCTCAGCATGGATGCAGTGCAGAAAGCCAACTCAGGACATCCTGGCGCCCCGATGGGAATGGCCGATATCGCTGAGGTTCTGTGGAATGGCCACATGAAGCACAATCCGGCCAATCCGAACTGGGCTGACCGCGATCGTTTCGTCCTCTCCAACGGCCACGGTTCCATGCTGATCTACTCCCTGCTGCACCTTACGGGTTATGAGCTCAGCATGGATGACCTCAAGAGTTTCCGTCAGCTCCATGCCAAGACCCCCGGTCACCCTGAGTATGGCTACGCCCCCGGCGTTGAGACCACCACCGGCCCTCTGGGCCAGGGCATCACCAACGGTGTCGGTATGGCACTGGCCGAGAAGACTCTGGCGGCTCAGTTCAACCGCGACGGTCACGAGATTGTTGATCACAACACCTATGTGTTCCTCGGTGATGGTTGCATGATGGAGGGTATCTCCCACGAAGCCTGCTCACTGGCTGGTACGCTGGGTCTGGGCAAACTGGTTGCTTTCTGGGATGACAACGGCATCAGCATCGACGGTCACGTCGAGGGCTGGTTTACCGATGATACCCCCAAGCGCTTTGACTCCTACGGCTGGCACGTTATCTCCGGCGTTGACGGACATGACGCCGATGCGCTGAATGCCGCCACTGAGGCTGCCAAAGCAGTTACCGACAAGCCGACCCTGGTCTGCTGCAAGACCACCATCGGCTTCGGTTCCCCCAATCTGGCCGGTACCCACGACTGCCACGGTGCCCCTCTGGGTGCCGATGAGATTCAACTGACTCGTGAGCAGTTGGGTTGGGAGCACGGCCCGTTCGAGATCCCTGAAGATGTCTATGCCGGTTGGGACGCCAAAGAGGCGGGCGCCGCTGCTGAAGATCTCTGGAATGAGAAATTTGCTGCGTACAAGGAAGCCCATCCTGATCTGGCTGCAGAATTTACCCGCCGTATGGCTGGCGATCTTCCTACCAACTGGGAAGAGGAAGCATCCAAGTTTGTCGCCGAGGTTAATAGCAAAGCTGAGTCTCCCGCCACTCGTAAGGCTTCACAGAACGCCCTCAACGGCTTCGGTCCACTGCTGCCGGAGTTTCTAGGTGGCTCTGCGGATCTGAGCCCTTCCAACCTCACTACATGGTCAGGTTCCAGGGCGATCACAGGAGGTCATGCCGACGGTAACTACCTCTCTTACGGTGTGCGTGAGTTCGGTATGTCCGCCATCATGAACGGTGCCTCTTTGCACGGCGGTTTCGTGCCTTATGGCGCTACCTTCCTGATGTTCTCAGAGTATGCCCGCAACGCTTTGCGTATGGCGGCGTTGATGAAGATTCAGTCGATCTTTGTCTATACCATGACTCTATAGGTCTGGGCGAAGATGGTCCCACCCATCAGCCGATCGAGCAGATTCCAACTCTGCGCATGATCCCCAATATGGACACTTGGCGTCCTGCCGATGCGGTTGAGACGGCTGTTGCCTGGAAGTGTGCTGTCGAGAAGAAAGATGGTCCCAGCACCTTGATCTTCTCTCGTCAGAATTTGCAGCACCAGACACGAAGCGATGAGCAGATTGCAGCTATTACCAAGGGCGGTTATGTGCTGGTTGACTGTAACGGTACTCCTGATGCAATCGTCATCGCCACTGGCTCTGAAGTTGAGTTGGCAGTCAAGGCGGCTGCAGAGTCGAGCAAGAAGGTACGTGTCGTCTCCATGCCTTGCACTAACGTCTTCGACGCTCAGGATGCAGCTTACAAAGAGTCTGTACTGCCTGCTGCTGTTGCTGCCCGCGTGGCAGTGGAAGCCGCTGTTAGTGATGGTTGGTACAAATATGTTGGCCTGAACGGCAAGGTAATCGGTATGGATCGCTTCGGCGAGTCCGCTCCTGCCGGCCAGCTGTTTGAAGAGTTTGGATTCACTGTGGCGAATGTCGGCAGTGCAATCGACGCAGTTACCGCCTGAGCCTGTCTGTAGTGGGGCGCCTACGGGCGCCCTGTCAGAAAAATTTAGTTAGATAAACGTTTAACGGAGCAATAAATATGACTACAAAAGTTGGTATTAACGGTTTTGGCCGGATCGGTCGTATGGCATTCCGCGCTATCGCAAAAGACTTCTCTGATCTGGAAGTTGTCGCTATTAACGATCTGCTCGACGCCGACTACCTTGCATACATGCTGAAGTATGACTCTGTTCATGGCCGTTTCGACGGTGATGTCGCTGTTGAAGGTGGCAACCTGTTGGTTAACGGCAAGACCATCCGTCTCACTGCCGAGCGTGATCCCGCTGACCTGAAATGGAGCGAAGTGGACGCTGAGCTCATTATCGACTGCACCGGCTTCTTCCTTACCGAAGAGAGCTGCCAGAAGCACATCGACGCAGGCGCCAAGAAGGTTGTTCAGAGTGCACCTTCCAAAGATGGCACCCCGATGTTCGTATACGGTGTTAACCATGAGAGCTATGCCGGTCAGGCAATCGTCTCTGCCGCTTCCTGTACCACTAACTGTCTGGCGCCTGTTGCCAAGGTTCTGAATGACAAGTGGGGCATCAAGCGTGGTCTGATGACTACCGTTCACGCAGCAACCGCTACCCAGAAGACCGTTGATGGTCCTTCCTTGAAGGATTGGCGCGGTGGCCGCGGTATCCTGGAGAACATCATTCCTTCTTCAACCGGTGCCGCCAAGGTGTCGGTGTTGTACTGCCTGAGCTTAACGGCAAACTGACCGGTATGGCTTTCCGCGTACCGACTTCAGACGTGTCTGTTGTTGACCTGACCATTGAGCTGAACAATGAAGCTGACTACAGCGATATCTGTGCTGCTATGAAAGAGGCTTCTGAAGGTTCTATGGCGGGTGTGCTGGGTTACACCGAAGAGAAAGTGGTCTCCACTGACTTCCGTGGTCACTCTGCACCTTCCACTTTTGATGCCGGTGCCGGCATCGCCCTGGACAGTACTTTCGTCAAGGTGGTTGCCTTGTATGACAACGAGTACGGTTACACCTGCAACATGCTGCGCCTGGTTCAGTACGTTGCCGCTAACTGATAGGTTTTTATAACCTGCTGTAGGTTTGCAGGGTGGGCGACTACTCGTCCGCTCTGCTTCCCCTCAGATCATTTGAAATGATCACGAGAGGTATTAGCTGAAAATTACAGTTTTTATCTAATTCTTTTCAAATCAAGAACATTTGCTTACCTAGGGAGTCTCTCTATGTCCTTCATCAAGCTTACCGATCTCGACCTCGCCGGAAAACGTGTACTGATTCGTGCCGATCTTAATGTGCCCGTAAAAGACGGCAAGGTAACCTCCGATGCCCGTATCACAGCATCCATGCCTACCATTGAGCACTGTGTAAAAGCCGGCGCCAAAGTACAGGTGATGTCACATCGTGGTCGCCCGGAAGAGGGTGTTGCGGATGAGGCCAACTCCATGCAGCCGATAGCCGACGATATGTCCGCCAAGTTGGGTGTCACCGTACGCCTGCTCGGCGACTACCTGGAGAGTGCCCCCGAGGTTGCTGATGGTGAAGTCGTGCTGTTTGAGAACGTACGTTTCAATGCCGGTGAGAAGAAGGATAACGAAGAGCTGGCTAAAAGATACGCAGCACTCTGTGACGTTTTCGTAATGGACGCCTTCGGTACCGCACACCGTGCTCAGGCTTCCACCCACGGTGCCGGCAAGTTCGCCCCTACCGCCTGTGCCGGTCTGCTGCTGGCCAGCGAACTGGATAACTTGGCCAAGGCCCTGGCCAACCCGGCCCGTCCCATGGTGGCCATTGTCGGCGGCTCCAAGGTCTCCACCAAGCTGACCGTGCTTGAGGCACTATCCGAGAAGGTTGACCAGCTGGTGGTTGGTGGTGGTATTGCTAACACCTTCCTCAAGGCTATGGGTAACAATGTCGGTAAGTCTCTCTGCGAAGATGGTCTGGTGGATACCGCCAAGGAATTGGTGGCGAAGATGCAGCTCGTGGCGCCAATATTCCCATCGCTACCGACGTGGTTTGCGGTAAAGAGTTTGCCGAAGACGCCGAGGCAACTCTAAAAGCCGCCGGCGATGTGGTCGACGACGATATGATCTTCGATATCGGCCTGATTCTGCTCAGGAGCTGGCTGAAATCATCGCCAATGCAGGCACCGTGGTCTGGAACGGCCCGGTCGGTGTATTCGAGTTTGATCAGTTTGGTGCAGGCACCAAGACTGTCGCCATGGCGATTGCTGATTCCGACTGCTTCTCCCTGGCGGGAGGGGGCGACACCATCGCTGCCATTCAGAAGTATGACATCTACGACAAGGTGACCTACATCTCCACCGCCGGTGGTGCCTTCCTGGAGTACCTGGAAGGCAAAACACTACCCGCAGTGGCCATGCTGGAAGCGCGTGCCGCTGAATAAATAT
>MOXG01000102.1_pt1 | contig 13459 bp, 15 predicted proteins | sample 1471191 | NCBI WGS metagenome assembly MOXG01 (sample SAMN05806437, study PRJNA327811) | mollusc metagenome | isolation source: Phylotype C (NB3) bacterial symbionts from gill | host: Thyasira cf. gouldii | place: Canada: Bonne Bay, Newfoundland | collected 2010-08-19
GGCCAATACTGCGCGAATACTGGAGACGGCAAAGGCGGATAACATTCTACCCCGGGATGCAGCAGTGCCCTGGCAACGGAGCGGGTGCGCCGGGCCATGGCGTTACGGCGCTGGTCTACCTTCTAAGCATATGAGGGTGTCGTAAATGAAAGGAGCAAAGGATGTACCGCATACGTTTTCACGGCCGTGGCGGTCAGGGTATGAAGACCGCCAGCCGTATTCTCGGTACTGCCTTCTTTCTTGAAGGCTACGAGGTGCAGGATGCACCGCGCTATGGTGCCGAGCGGCGTGGTGCGCCTATCTTTGCCTTTGTCCGTGCTGATCACAAACCCATCAATGAGCGCGGCATTATCCCCCAGGCCGACCTGGTGGTGGTGGCTGATGACACCCTGGTGCCGGTCCCCGCCGCCGGGGTGTTGGCGGGGATGGATGGCCACACTGTTCTGCTGATCAACAGTCATCTTCCGCAGCCACTTGGCAGGAACGTCTCAACCTGGCTGGTCCTGTGCTTATTCTACCGGCTTTGGAAGCGACAGAGGACCGCGCCTCACTCCCCTATATCGGCGTCACCTGTGCTGGGGCGGCGGCCTGCCTGCTGGGCATAGGCAGCGATGCCCTGGAGCGTGGGATTCGCGATGAGCTGGAACACCTCGGTGGTGAAGTGGTGGAGAAGAACCTCGCCATGGCATTGGCTGCATACTGGCGGATGGAGGAGCACCGAGGGAGGGTGACCCAGCAGGAAACGCTTGATGCGGAGAGCTGTACTGCACCGGCGTGGATCGACCTGCCGTTTGAGTGTGTGGAGCTCTCCGCCCCTACCATCCACAACCCTGCCAACAGCGAACAGCTGAAGACAGGCCTGTGGCGTACCATGCGGCCCCAGGTGGAGTACGATCTGTGTAACCGTTGCTGGTGGGTCTGCAGCAGCTTCTGCCCCGATGGTGCTATCACTGTGGATGAGGAGAGATACCCACACATCGACTATGACCACTGCAAGGGGTGCCTGATCTGCGTCGCCCAGTGCCCACCCCACGCAATCACCGCCATTGCCGAATATCTGGCCCAGCAGGCCGAGACCGAAGGAGATGAGTCATGAGCCGCCGGCTACTCACCGGAAATGCTGCCGCCGCCTGGGGTGCCCGCCTCGCCGGTGTAGACTATGTTCCCGCCTTCCCCATCACTCCCCAGACCGAGATCATTGAATCCCTGGCAGCCTGGATCGACAGTGGCGAGATGGTGGGGCGTCTCACCACCCTCGACTCCGAGCACTCCATGGTGACGGCCGCCGGGGCAGCCGCCGCCACCGGAGTGCGGGTCTTCAGTGCAACCTCCAGCCAAGGGCTGCTCTACGCCATGGAGATGCTCTATACCGTCGCCGGCTGGCGTGCCCCCTTTGTGCTGGTCAACGTCTCCCGGGGGCTTGCTACCCCGATCACCCTGGAGCCGGACCACAACGATATCTTGGCGGCGCGAGACTCTGGCTTCCTGCAGATTCACTGCAGTGGTTGCCAGGAACTGCTCGATAGCATCCTTATAGCGTACCGCTTGGGCGAGGATTCGCGGGTGCGCCTGCCGGTGCTGGTCAACATGGATGGTTTCTACCTCTCCTTTACCCGTGAGCCGGTAACGCTCCCCGATGGGTCGAGGGTGGCTGCATTTCTTCCCCCTTTCGAGGCGGGGAGTGTCCGTTTCCGCGCCAGTGCACCGGAGAGCCAGGCAGTGGCGGTGCTGGGTGGGGCTCCCTACTCCTATTTCCGTTACCAGACTCAACTAGCGGCCCAGAACGCCCTGTCGGTTTATCAAGAGGTTGCCGAACAGTTCGCCGAGATGTTCGGCCGTTACCAGCCGATAATGGAGTGCTACCGCTGTGATGATGCCGAATTTCTGTTTGTGATGATGGGTTCTTTCGCCACCAAGGCGCGAGAGGCGGTGGATCGCTTGCGTGAAGCGGGCTGGAAGATCGGCCTGCTGCGCCCCCGGCTGCTGAGACCGTTCCCCGCTGAGCAGTTTCGCCAACAGCTGGCTGGTAAGCGTGGTGTGGCAGTGATCGACCAGAATCTGCCGGTGGGTGCCGGGGGTGTACTCCATACTGAACTGACAGCGGCACTCTTCGGTGCGGTTGATGCCCCGCAGGTGGTGGCGAGTTTTATCGGTGGACTGGGTGGACGTGATATTCCCCCAGAGGAGTTTTTCGAAATCGCCCGGGTGGTCCAACAGGCGGTGGAGGAGGGTGTTACCCCACCACCACGACTGCTCTTTACCGAGGCTGAGCTGCGCGAGACCCGAAAACTCCAGGATATCGCTCGGGTGGAACGCCATACCCTGCATGGTGGCGAGGGAGGTGAGTCATGAGCGAGGATCTTCTCAAAAACGAAACCCGTTTCAAGAGCGTAAAGCAGCTCCCATCCAGCCATCTGCTCGGCACCGGCACCCCCATGTGTGCCGGTTGCGGTGGGCTGGAGGCGCTGCACGGTATCTATGACATCCTTGGCGAGAAGAGCGTCTTCGTCAATGCCGCAGGTTGTATGACCCTGCTGGCGATCTACCCGTTTACACCATTTCGCGGCTCCTGGCTCTACGCCGCTATGGGCTCGGCCCCTGCCGGTGCTCAGGGTGTCAGGGATGCCCTGGATATCCTGCGTCAAAAAGGTGAAATCACAGCGGAGGAGGATCTTCAGGTGGTGACCCTCACCGGTGACGGCGCCGCCAACGGTATCGGTCTTTCTGCCACCTCCGGGGCTATCGAACGCAACCTCGACTTCCTCTACATCTGTTACGACAACGAGGGCTACGGCAACACCGGCCAGCAGTACTCCGGCGCCACCCCCCATGGTGCCAGGACCTCCACCAGTCAAATGGGCTTCAGCGGTGACAAGAAGCCACTGTTCGATATCTGGGCGGCCCACAGACCGGCCTATGTGGCGACGGTGATTGGTGCCGAGCCCCTGGATCTGGCGCGCAAGATCGAGAAGGCGAAGGCGATGAAAGGGCCGCGCCTGATTATCGCCCTCTCACCCTGTCCCACCGGCTGGGACTTCGATCCCAAAGAGTCGGTAAATATCGGCAAGCTGGCGGTAAAGAGTGGCGTCTGGCCCCTCAAGGAGTATGTCGACGGCAGGGTGGTTCACACCAAAGTACCTCGGCGTCGGGTGCCGGTGGAGCGCTACCTGGAGACTCAGGGGCGCTTTGCCCATCTCTTCAAACCCCGGCGCAACGAAGTGCTACTGGCAGAGATCCAGAAACAGGTTGATGACTACTGGGCGGCGGTGGAGGGGGGATGAAAAAAAGCTATTTTCATCGTGGTGGCGAGACAGCCCTACTCGGTGCCACTATCCCCGAGCACTTTGCCGAGGTGGTTAGCCGCTATCCCGACAGGGAGGCGGTGGTCTCCCTGCCTCAACAGCGGCGCCTCACCTATCGCCAACTGGCCGAGGCTGTTGACCAGGTGGCTCATGGATTGGTGGGGATGGGCTTTGTTAAAGGTGAGCGTATCGGCATCTGGTCCACTAACAATATCGAATGGTTGCTGCTACAGATGGCGACGGCACGCATCGGTGTGGTGCTGGTCAATATCAACCCAGCCTACCGCCCCAAGGAGCTGGCCTATGCCCTGCAGCGCTCCCAGGTACAGGGGTTGTTCGTCATCCCGGCATTTCGGCACAGCGACTATATTGCGATGCTGCAGGCATTGCTGCCGGAGTTGTCCCTGCCTCTTAAGCGCACCCTCGATAATGACGATTTTCCCCAGCTGAGATCGGTGGTGGTTTACGATCCCGAAGTGCCTGAATTGACCACCCGCCCCGACTCTGGTTTATCACTTGGCAGGAGATGCTGCAGGCAGGGGAGGGGATTGGCGGCAAGCTGCTGCAGCAGATCAGCGACTCTCTCGATATGGATGAGCCGATCAATATCCAGTACACCTCCGGTACCACCGGTTTTCCCAAGGCGGTGCTTCTGACCCATCACAACATCCTCAATAACGCCTGGTTTGCCGCCCATGAGATGCACTTTACAGAGAAAGGCCGGCTCGGCGTGCCGGTGCCCTTTTACCACTGCTTTGGCATGGTGCTCTCCAACCTGCTGTGCATGACGGTGGGTGCCTGTCTGGTGATCCCCTGTGAGCACTTTGATCCTCAGGCTGTGTTACAGGCCGTGGCCAAGGAGCGCTGTAGCGCCCTCCACGGCGTACCCACCATGTTCATCGCTTTGCTGGAGCATCCTGCTTCTCCGGCTTCGACCTCACCAGTCTGCGCACCGGCATCATGGCAGGTGCGCCTTGCCCGGCGGTGCTGATGAAGCAGGTGATGGAGGAGCTGCACTGCCGGGAACTTCTTATCGGCTACGGCCAGACCGAGGCATCCCCCCTGACCCACCTCACCACCCGGGAGGACTCAATGGTACGCCGTACCGAGAGCGTCGGTCGCAATATGCCTCACCAGGAGGTGAAGGTGATCGATGTTGAGAGTGGCGCCACTCAGCCCATAGGTGAGGCGGGGGAGATCTGCTTTCGTGGCTACCACATCATGTGTGGCTACTACGGTGGCAGGTCGGCTACTGAGAAGGCCATCGATAGCAACCGTTGGCTCCACTCCGGCGATCTGGGTGTCATGGATGAAGAGGGTTATCTGCAGATCACCGGGCGGCTCAAGGATATGATCATTCGTGGTGGTGAGAATATCTATCCCCGCGAAATCGAGGAGCTGCTCTTCACCCATCCAAAGATTGCCGCGGTTGCCGTATTCGGTGTGCCCGATGATTACTACGGCGAAGAGATTATGGCGTGGGTTCAGCTGCACCAGGGGCAGTCGGCAACCGAGCAGGAGGTACGCGATTTCTGTAAGGAGCGTCTTGCCCACTTCAAAATCCCCCGTTACATCCACTTTGTTGATGAGTTTCCTATGACGGTGACCGGCAAGCTGCAGAAGTACCGGATGCGGGAGATGAGTCTTGAGGGTGGGCTGGTTGGATAGTTATGGGTTGCCCAACGCCATCTCGCCGTCTAATCTCAATGTAGAAGAGTAGGTGGAATCAGGGGGATATCATGGCAATAGCATCACAATTGGAAAAATATCTGCAACAGCGGGAGGTTGAGTACCAAGTGGTGGCTCATCCTCACAGTGAATACAGCATGGAGACGGCCGCGAAGGCCCATGTTCACGGTGATGCCCTGGCCAAGGGGGTATTGGTAAAGGATGACGACGGCTACCTGTTGGTGGTTGTGCCTGCCGACTACCACATTGAGCTTGAGTCCCTGCACAAGTTGCTGCAGCAGGAGGTGGCGATGGTGGATGAAGCTACTCTGGGGGAGGTCTTTAGTGACTGTGAATTGGGTGCAGTGCCCCCGGTTGGCATGGCCTACGGGATAAAGACGGTATGGGATCCGAAATCCAGCCTTGGCAAACTCAATGAGATCTTCTTTGAAGCGGGTGATCATCAGAGTCTGTTGCGGATGAGCGGTGAGCAGTTCCACGAACTGATGGCACCGGCGGAGCGTGGTGAGTTCAGTCACCACCTCTGACCTACACTCCTGACGGTACGTCTGTTTTGGCCAGAATAGTCATCACCTGGGAGCTGGGTGGGGGGACGGGGCACCTCCACAAGCTTGCTCCTGTGATCAGCGTACTGCTTGAGCGCAGTCACCAGGTTGTTTTTATTACCAGGGATCTACTTAAGACTCGGAGCCTTCTGGGTGATCTCCCGGTAACGCTCTTTCCTGCTCCTTTCTGGCTGGTAAGGCCACTGGCCTACCCCGAGTGGCGAGTTATGCCGATATCCTGCTGCGTATCGGCTTTATCGACGCTGTTGGCATGACGGCCTGGTGCAGAGCTGGCTCGCTTTCTATAAAACGCTCAAGCCTGATCTGATCCTGTCCGAACACTCCCCCACCGCCATGCTCGCCGCCCGTGTCGCGGGACTGCCTTGTGCTGTGGTGGGTACCGGCTTTACGCTGCCGAAGGCGCAAGAGCCTTTTGCATCCATTACCCCCTGGGTTGAGGTTTCTGATGAGCTGTTGCAGGCCAGTACCGACAAGGCGCTGGAACGGTGCAATCAGGTGCTGGAGAGCTGTGGTGGTGAGCCTTTGGCACGATTGTCTGACTTGATGGAGGCACGTTTTAAAGGGCTGGTGACCTTTGCTGAGCTGGATCACTACGGACCGAGGGAGGGTGTAGACTACTATGGCCTCTTTATGTCAAGGAGGCCCAAACCAAGGCCGCTCTGGCCCCCAGGTGATGGACCGCGGATCTTTGTCTACCAGCACCACGCTTCCGCCAGTTTCCAGGTTTGATGAAACAGCTCGATAAAATGGGTTATCCAACGCTGGTGATTTCACCCGGTATCAGTAAACAGGATGCGAGCCGATACAGTGGACGCAGTCTCTCGATCAGTGATCGACAGGTAGATATATCATTGGTGGCAGAGGAGGCGGATGCCATATTCAGTCATGCCCCCCACGGTCTGGTGGTGGAGCTGCTGCGCCTCGGAAGGGCCTCGATACTGCTGCCCAATTACGTGGAGCAGGCGTTACTGGCCCATCGTGTGGAGCAGCAGGGGCTGGGAATCTCCTGCGGACGCAATCACAGTCGCCATAACTACCGGCAGGTGATAGAAAAACTGCAGGAAAGCAGGGTGATTTCAGATAACGCCATCGCCTTCAGTAGACACTACAGCGACTATGATCCCGAGGCGGCTGTCAATGAGCTGGTGGATAGGCTTGAGGAGTGTATTGCGGGTGATTGTTGAGCTATGGAGCGCTGCAGCGTAAGCTTGCCGCCATGAACCCACTGTTTCTTTTTCTACTGATATTTGTCGGCGCCCCTCTGGTCGAGCTCTATTTCCTTATCGAGGTGGGCTCGGTGATCGGTGCCATACCCACCATTGCCCTGACTATTTTTACTGCGGTACTCGGCGGTATGCTGGTGCGTCTACAGGGCTTTGCCACCGCCATGCGGGTGCGTGAGACGATGGAGCGGGGCGAGACCCCGGCTATCGAGGTGATGGAGGGGGTGTTACTGCTACTGTGTGGCATCCTTTTACTACTGCCCGGTTTTCTCACCGATCTCTTCGGCTTTCTCTGTCTGGTGCCCCAGCTCCGGCGTATGCTGGTGGTCGGCTTTCTCAAACGCTCTGGCGTGATGCAGCCACCACCCGGTGCGGCTTCCCGACAGCAGGAACACCAGAAACAGGATGGGCCGCGGGTGATTGAAGGTGAGTTCCATCGTCACGACGAGTGACCCTTTGCCACTCGTGATCTGTTCAGTTTTCTCGCCGATTCAATTACTGAATAGTGACTCGATCTGGCTTGGAGATATTTTGAACGCACCAAGCGTTCGCTGGTACCAACACCTACTGCTTCGGTCGATTGAAAGGCTGGTGCTGGAACGTTTCATCGACTGCAGGTGACCTGCACAAGGGGTTTGTCCGCATCTACTGCGACGGTTTTAGCAAAAGAAAATCCCTATCCTCCATTAAAATTTTTATTCAACAGACTTTGAAATGCTTTCTCAGGTAACGGCTTGCTGAACAAATACCCCTGAGCCAGGTCACACCCCTGTTCTGCAAGGAAATCTCGTTGCGCTTCAGTTTCCACACCTTCGGCAACGATAGACAACTGCATGCTGCGACCTAAAGCAATCACCGCTTTGGCAATGGCCAAATCATCTTTATCATTGGGAATGCCTCGAACAAAGGACTGGTCGATTTTCAGATTATGGACAGGTAACTGTTTCAAATAACTTAGAGAAGAGTAGCCGGTACCAAAGTCGTCGATGGCAAGCTTAAGCCCCAATCTATTCAAACAATTCAGGGTCTGAATACCCTGCTCTGCCTGTGTCATGATAAAGGTTTCAGTAACCTCCAGTTCCAGATAACGGGGATCGAGCTCTGCCTCTTCCAGAACCTGCATCACAGTCTCTACCAAATGTCCCTCTTGAATCTGCTGGCCTGCCACGTTGACACTAATGGATTGGAGAGGATATCCAGCGACATGCCAGCGTTGCATCGCTTTACAAGCTGTACGTAAAACCCACTCTCCGAGGGAGATAATCAGACCGCTCTCTTCTGCCAGTGGAATGAACTTATCCGGTGAAATCAGCCCCCTTTCAGGGTGATTCCAGCGTACCAATGCTTCGGCTCCTATCAACTTGCCATCCTGAAAGGAAAACTGTGGTTGGTAATGGAGGATTAATTGATCTTCATTGATAGCCCTGGAGAGCTCTCGTTCCAACACCACTCGTTCCAATGCGTGTGCGGTCAATTCATCGGTATAAAACTGGTAGCGGTTGCGGCCCAATTCTTTAGCTCGATACATTGCTGCATCGGCATTCCTGATGATGGTGGTCACATCCTGGCCATCTTCCGGATAGATGCTGATACCAATACTGAAGCTGACAGGTAACTCCTGATCATCTACCTCAATCGGAACCTCCATAGCCTTGAGAATCTTTTGCGCCACTTGTGCCGCGTCCTCCGGGTTTGTGAGGGACTCCAGTATAATGGTGAATTCATCCCCCCCCAATCTGGCCACCGTGTCCCCCTCGCGAACCTGAGCAACCAAACGTCTTGCTACGGTTTGCAAAAGTTTGTCACCAACCGGGTGACCCATGCTGTCATTAATGAGCTTAAAACGATCCAGATCCAAAAAAAGGACAGCGACGTTTTGTTTTTCTCTGTGTGCCCGCTGAAGAGCATGAGTACTCCGTTCCTGAAACAGTAAGCGGTTAGGTAGATCAGTAAGGATGTCGTAGTGTGCCAGGTGACGGATTCGCTCTTCTGAAAGTTTACGTTCACTGATATCACTAAAGACGCTGATGTATTGAACGACCTCGCCCTGCTGATTCTTCACTGCACTTATATTCTGCCAGACAGGGAACACCTCACCACTCTTACGACGGTTCCAGATCTCTCCCTCCCATACTCCCCGCTCTTTTAACTGAGCCCAGAAATTCTGGTAAAAGGCCTCATCATGACGGTCTGATCTTATGATTCTTGGGGAGGCTCCTATGGCCTCTTCCATCGAATAGTCAGTAATGGCGCTAAAGGCTGGATTAACTCTTAAAATCACCGCCTTATGATCGGTAATCATGATCCTTCAGCCGTGTTGGCAAATACACTTTCTGACAGTCGCATGCTCTCTTCGGTCTGTTTCTCCCGGGTTATATCTCTGATCGTAGCCACCATTTCCTGGGGTGTATCACCATCCCCCTCGAGCAACTCTCCACGATGAATAACGGTAATTACAGAGTCATCATCCCGAATCACCCGGTGCTCCAGTTCATAATGAGAAAGCACTCCTTTCCGTACTCTACCTATGGCCCGCTCTACAGAAGCACGGTCCTGAGGGTGAACAAAGTTGAGTATGCCGGCTATAGAAGGTGGTGATGCAGATGGATTGAGGGTGAAAAGGCGGGCACACTCAGCAGACCAGAATATTTCATCCGTCTCCAGATTGCCGTTCCAGCTCCCCAGCTTGGCGATACTCTGGGCCTGGGTTAATCGCTCCTGATTTATCTGGAGTTCCAGCGTTTTTTCAGTAACCAGTCGTTCAGTACGTTGCTGACGCCCCCGCAGGCTGATAATAAAGGCCAGTAACAATCCCATGAGCAACACGCCACTGATCAGAACAACCATAGATCCGTATTGGGTATGACCGGCCAGATAGGAGTCACCGACCAGGATTTCAAACTGCCACTGACGTCCTGCAAAAGGAAACTCTGCTTTCCAGTGTAATCTATCGCCATGCAGTTCCGGAGCCACTTCCATCTGGGCACTGCTGTACAGATCGGCTCCATCATCCACAAAGAGGATTTGTTCCTCTACAGGAGCATTTATATCCTTGAGGATTAACGTCAAATCTTCTGTGTTGTGATCCGCAAGAGCCGTCGCAATCAAATCACCGATACGCAACACCCCTACCGCGTATCCGGTCAGGTTGTCGATGCGTTCCTGAAGAGTGTTTAGAGGGCGATTCTTCTGATAGACAGGCTCAAATAACAAAGTGCCGTATTGACTACCAGTTTCCTGAACCAGCTTGATGCGACCAGTGGCAACAGTCGATCCTGTATTACGGGCTTGTTCCAGCGCTTTTTGGCGTATCGGATTTGAGGCCACATCATATCCCAGGGCATTTTTATTTCCCTCCAGTGGTTCAATATAAAGAACCGTTACATATTCATCACGCTGACTGGCTGGAACTAACACACCTGTCGGACTACGTTCCTTAATCTGAAAGTTAGTAAAGCTATGGGTCCTGATCTGGCTCTCAAAGGTTTCTCTTTCCTTATGAAAGATCCGTGGATTCCATGACAGAGCCTGAATTCCACTATGGCGTTCAAGAGGAAGACGAACAAAGTCATGAAATTCCTGCTGGTTAACCTCCTCAGATGCATCAAACAGGCTACGCACCGACTGAACTACGTCCAGATGTAGTTCCAGTTTTTGCTTGATTGCAACGTGAAGAGCATTTGTATGACGTAGAAACTCTAATTGTTGACGTTTCTCTTCCCCATCACGGGTATAAATATATGTCGCCGTTACAGCAAGCAATGTAATCAACAATGGCCATAAAATAGATAACCATGTTCGGAAACGAGTAGAGCCAGTATTCATGTTTAGCAGCCTTCACAAAATACTTAAATCAGCATGTAGAACAATGTTTTACTCTATTATTGGTTCATGGTAACAACAATGATTTGAAAGCCAGTTAGGGAGACTCTGATCAAGTCATGATTGCTTTACGCTGGCTAAAATCGCCCCAATTCGCTTCGAAGATCGCAGCAATAGAGTGGCTATTACCGCTCACTTCGAAACAAATTAGAACAATTTTATCTCAGCCTAAATCTAACCAGACTTAATCAGAGGCTCCCTAGAACAGCTAAACGTTTGTCTGGCACCTGCAGATAAGCGTAGCTCGAATTATTAATCCTTCAACTAATCGAAAAGTACTGTCATTGCTAGAATAATATACTCGGGTATTATTTTTAAAATATGGGGTCAAACTGATTCCGGCTAAAGGCTTGAGTGACAGGGTAGGTACCTCAGCTCCGGCGTGATGCAGCTACACCCGGAACTGTCCACCGACAGCAGGAGCACCTGAAGCAGGATGGGCCGCGGGTGATCGAGGGTGAGTTCCATCGTCACGATGAGTGACCCTTTGCCACTCGTGATCTGTTCAGTTTTCTCTCCAGCATGCGCTATTTCAATGCGCTGAGAATCTCCTGTCTGTCATAGCCACTGATCACCGTTTTGTTGATAACGATCAGGGGTACACCACGCCCGCCCAGGGCATCGTACTCCTTTCTGGCTATTTCCGACTTTTCGATGTCGTACTCAATATAGGGCACTCCCAGCCTGTCGAACAGCCTGCGTGCCTTAGCGCAATAGCTGCACCAGGAGGCGCCGTACATTACCACTTCGCTATTGCTGCTCAGTGTAATCTGCGGTACGGGAGTCAAGTAGTCGACAATTTTTCCCATATTGAGAAAGGCGGCAAAGAGAAGGGTGAAGATGAAAATCTTTTTCATATCATGGGGTTGTAATTGAACGGATAGAAGTTCGACAGCTGTTTGTAGTCATGGTTGCACCGGCTAAGCCATCGCCTCGGACAGGCTCCTAGTGGCTAAGACGATACCACCAGCGGCCCAGGTACTCATGCACAGCACGGCTGCTGTTGTGTAGCTGTTCGGCGCTGGGAAGCCATTCATTGAGAGGGGGTAGATCGGTGGTGGTGTGTTCGAAGCCGGTGGGTGCGGAAACCACATCTACACCTACCCGCTCAAAGGACTCAAGTGATCGGGGCATGTGTAGTGCGTGAGTGACCAGCAGCACTTTGCGAATACCCATCTTGCGCAGCAGTGGTGCCGTCATTTCAGCATTCTCGCGGGTAGTTCGACTCTTCTCCTCAGTGGCTGCAACTTTGACCTGAAAATCTTTTTCCAGAGTGCTGCGCATCAGAACCGCTTCTGGTGTGTCTCCTGGATAGCGGCTTCCGCCTGTGGGAATGACCGCCAAGCCGGTGGCGCGGGCGAGATGAGCCGCGTAGCGCACCCTCTCCAGGGTCGATGTGCTGATGGTACTACCCCCATACTCCGGGGCGTTCTGGCGTCTGCCGCCGCCGAGCACCACGATAGCTTCTGCATCGGTGGTCTCAATCTGCCGCGGTGTCAGTGCCGGTATATGCTCCAGCGCCATCAGGAGCCTGTTTGAGGTGTAGTGAGTGCTTAGTAGGTAGAAAGCTGTCAGAGTGAGGAGCAGGATCAGTTTGCTGAAGAAGCGTTGTCTGATCGTCAGACCAAAGAGACCCACCAGGATCAGAACCCCCGGTGGTAGGACCAGCGTCTTCAGTGTCCAGACTATCTCCTGTTCCATTAGCTCTCCCCCGGATCAAGAAGTGGGTTGGCCTGCAGGTCGGCGTGATAGGAGGAGCGTACCATAGGTCCGCTGGCGACGTTTGAGAATCCCATCTCTTCACCACGCTCTCTGAGTTGGTCAAACTCCTGTGGTGTGACAAAGCGGGAGACCGGCAGGTGCTCCTTGCTCGGCTGCAAGTACTGGCCGAGGGTGAGCATGTTGCAGCCGTGCCGACGCAGCTCCAACATTACCTCTTCCACCTCTTCCAGGGTCTCACCGAGGCCGAGCATCAGCCCCGATTTTGTCTGTACCTCTGGGTGGCTCTGTTTGAACTGCTGCAGTAGTTGCAGTGAGTCCTGGTAGTCCGCACCGGGACGGGTCTGAAGGTAGAGTCGGGGGATAGTCTCCAGGTTGTGGTTGAAAACATCGGGAGGAAATTGGCCGATAGCCTCCAGCGCCACCGCCTCACGACCACGAAAGTCGGGTACCAGAATCTCTATGCGGGTATCGGGATTGCGCTCTCTCAGTGCGACGATACACTCTGCGTAGTGCCCGGCACCACCATCCCGAAGGTCATCCCGGTCGACCGAGGTGATGACAACGTACTTCAACTGCATGGCACTCACCGCCTCTGCCAGCTGTGCGGGCTCCTGAGGGTCGAGCGGCTTGGGTTTGCCGTGGGCGACATCGCAGAAGGGGCAGCGACGGGTACAGATATCACCCATGATCATAAAGGTGGCGGTGCCATGGTTGAAACACTCGCCCAGATTGGGGCAGGCAGCCTCCTCGCAGACAGAGCTTAGCTTGCTCTTCCGAAGGATCTTTTTGATCCGCGTTACCTCGCTGCCGCGTGATATTTAACCCGTATCCAGCTCGGCTTGCGCAGCATCTGGGTGGTGGGCTCGACCTTAACCGGTATCCGTGACAGCTTCTCTCCCCCCCGCTGATGGCTCTCAGGGGTGGCTCGGGAGGGAGCGGTGAAGTCTTTACTTTTGCTCATATACTTGAGTTGTCAGTTATCAGTTATCAGTTATCAGTTATCAGTTATCAGTTATCAGTTATCAGTTATCAGTTATCAGTTATCAGTTATCAGTTATCAGTTATCAGTTATCAG
>MOXG01000103.1_pt1 | contig 13320 bp, 15 predicted proteins | sample 1471191 | NCBI WGS metagenome assembly MOXG01 (sample SAMN05806437, study PRJNA327811) | mollusc metagenome | isolation source: Phylotype C (NB3) bacterial symbionts from gill | host: Thyasira cf. gouldii | place: Canada: Bonne Bay, Newfoundland | collected 2010-08-19
CGGTATCGCCAACCTTGACGTCCAGAGGGCGGGACTCACCGCTGCTCAGTACCTTGCCGTTGCCTACAGCAACCACTTCACCCTGAGCTGGCTTTTCGGTGGCACTGTCAGGCAGGACGATGCCGCCGGCACTGGTGCGCTCTTCTTCCATACGACGAATGACCACACGGTCTTGCAGCGGACGAATATTCATCTACCGATATCTCCTGATTTAGATAGTTAGAAACAAAAATTAAGTTTTTCTTTTCCCAGGGGTGCTTGTGGAGCCTTGCTTGGCGGCTCCGTTATTAGCACTCGCCATGGGTGAGTGCTAATAATAGGGGCGGATTCTTGAGAGTCAAGGGCCGGAAGATAAAATTAATTCACCGGTATTGAGGCGGTTAAGTCGGATTCACTCAGCCCACAACACCAATAATCAATGGATTAGCTAAATGCGGCCCTGATACCAATACCGTTGGATGCAGTTCGTAAACCTCTCCCACCGGCTGTAATCCCGGCCTCAGCACTCCAAGTGATCGTTGTATCGCTCCATCAAATAGCAGAGGCAATCCTGTCGCACCACGCGGCAATCCTTGGTCAGCATCGAAGGCATCACCGGCACACGTAACCGCAACTCACCATCTACCACCTTAAAAAAACGCTCAGTCACATCATTGCCCCGCTCATCCGAGACACTGACTCCCATACCCACACCCTCATTGATACGCCCCAGGGAAGTACCTCGCGGCAGCTCGCGAAAATTGAGACAGTCGAGATCTTCGGCAAAACAGATATCCACATCGCCCTTATCAAAATCAAAACTGAGCTGCTCAGGCACCTTGACGATCGCCACTGTATGGAACAGATCGACGTCATGCTCCGCTATCGGATGCACCGGGTGCTCCGACAGGTGGAGGCAGGCATCAAGATAGTCTCGTGCGTGTTCAACCCCGTGCTTCTGCCCCGGCTTGCCACACTCCAGGGTGACCGACGGACAGAGTCTGGCCATCGCCATCGACTGCACCCCACAGGGACGGATGAAATAGACCAAGGTACGAGCAAATAGTGCCGCCAGATGAAGAAAGCGGTTATCGATCACATTGATGCAGGCGTAATGAGGATTGAGACCGGTATTGTTGTGAACATCGACACTGGCAAAAACACCCTTTGCCTCCATAATCTCCGTCACCTGCCGCATCATACGGTGCTCGACACTCTCACCACCCTCCTCCTCTTCGCAACCGGGCCACACCCGATTGTAGTCGGGCTGCCCATCCAACCGCCGCAATCCTTGAGTGGCGGCCGAAACATTGCCGATAAACAGGCTCATCGCTCTGGGCAGCTCACCATGCCCTCCACCCAGGCTGTAGCTTTGCAGCAGACTCCTAACCGCCTCCCAGCCGGTGGTTTCGTTACCGTGCATCAGTACCGAAACAAACAAGGCGGGCGTACGCCTACCGGCCAGATGGATCAGTGTCGGCCCACCCAGAAGCGATTCAAGCTGACAAGCTTCCAGGTCGGGCAGACCAGGAGGAAGTGCATCCAACTCCCGCAACATCAAACAAGCCCCTCTATAAACTTCCAATTCATCACAAATGAGCGTTATACACTCCACTCATGTACCGGCCGCCCACTCTCCTGTCGCTCCATGTACGCTTCCGTCAGACCCCGGGAATCATTGCCATGACATGCAACCCATGCCCGCTGCCAGTCCGCACCGTTCTGACCGTTAGCCAGACGCCCGTGAATGATGCCGAGCCAGTAATCCACCTCTCGGCGTTCAACGCCCAGCGACTCCAAACCCAACCTCGCCAACGGAGGAGTTGACGACAAAGATCGACAGCACTCACCCTCTTCCCATTCAGCCAGACAACATCTGCTCCAAGACCCTTTTCCGCTGAACGATAAAAATTACTCTGCACATCCTCAAATGATAACTGTTGCTCCGGTGGCACCGTCATCTCACCAAGCGCAGTGACTGCACCGAAAAAGAAAGCGGCATTGGCGATGGAGTCGATGATAGAGGGTCCCGCCGACACTACACGATGCTCCAGCCGCAGATGAGGATCACCTGCATCATTAAAACCCAGCAGCGGTCGATTCCAGCGCCAGATGGTGCCGTTATGCAGACGCAAATGAGGTAGACCAGGCTCATCCATCAGGCGCGGAAGCAGCACCGGGTAACGGTCACAATTGACCTGAAAGCACTCCATAACACTGTCCGATACGTAACGGGTACCCATGGTGACCCGTTTGATTTCCAGTGAGTCGCCGACGCTGACAGCCTGTTCAAACAGCGGGATACGCGTCTCATCCCATAACGCTGAGCCAAAAAGAAAGGGGGAGTTGGCACTTAGAGCCACCATCGGTGCGGCGAGAATCTTGGCGGCATTATAGAAGCGCCCGGATGAGGCAGGGGCCAGCTTCAAGTGAATCTGGAACGAAGTGGTTGCCGCTTCCAGCATTACGTCATCATGGGTAAAACGGAGATGGTCCCGACCCTCAATATCGATCTGCACCAAGCTGCCTTGGCGCAGGCGGGCAAGCTGCTCATCCAGCGCATGATAACGCTGCATCGACGACATATTTTTGAGAGAGAAATCGCTACGTTGCACTGTCGGCAAAATTCCGACCATCGCCAAACGGCCATCCAACTCACCTGCCACCTGTCGGCACCGATTCCAGGTAGCCGTAAGGCCATCGGCCATGAGGCTCAACCCACCACCCCTGAGGGGCTGTGGGTCTCCGTTGATCTCCAGGTTGAAACGGGCAAGCTCCGGCACCACCAGTGGATCACCCAGGCGTTCGATCAATTGAGTATTAAGCGGCGCCGGCTGAGCATCGCTGTTTACCAACCAAGCCTCTAACTCAAAACCACCTACCGGCTCACTTGAGGAAAAAGCACCATCGGCAAACCACTCAGCCAACTGCTGGGTCTCCTCCTTCAGGCGCCGGGAAAACTCCTGAAAATCTTCAGGGGAAAAGCGGCTATCAGCAATCTCCTGCCCCATTCCGACCTCCTGACTATGCGATTCAACTGCTGCCTACAGAGCTTCTGAATAAGCCTGAGCAAAGTAGGTTGTGCTCATGACTCGTTCTGCGACTCCCTGAAACGGCTCTCCAACATCGCCAGCCGCTCCGGTGTACCTACATCAATCCAACTCCCGACATGGAGTTCTCCGCTGACCAAGCCCCGCCCCATCGTCCGGCGCAGCAGGGGAGCCAGGGGAAAAGCGCCGGGCTCACTATCAGAAAATAGCTCAGCACGGTAGATTCCGATACCACTGAATGTAAAACAGCCCGCTTCACCTTCACTCACAACACCTCTATCCAGACAAAAATCCCCCTCCGGGTGGTGCTCAGGGTTATTCACCAGCACCAGGTGCGCCAGCCGCCCTGCGGGGCAGGCAGCCTGTGACAGATCGTAATCACACCAGACATCACCGTTGATCACCAAAAAAGGACCAGCGCCCAGCAGGGGCAAAGCATTGAATATGCCACCACCGGTTTCGAGGGCTCCCGGGGGTTCAGGGGAGAAGAGAATCTCGACCCCCCAGCACTCTCCCGTACCGAGAAATGTCTCGACCTGATCACCTAGGTAGGAATGATTCACCACGATACGGCGGATACCAGCAGCGGCCAGTGCGGCAATGTGATACTCAATCAGGGGCTTGCCCGCCACAGGCAACAGCGGCTTGGGTATATGGTCGGTAAGAGGGCGCATACGCTCTCCCCGACCTGCGGCCAGAATCATGGCACTTAGGGGCTTCTCTTTCATGTTCGGAATAGTAGCGGTATAGATGCCGGATAACAAAAAAGCCACACCCTTATGGGTACGGCTTTTCCGGTTCAGTGCGATGATCCTGGAGCCACCCCCGGCGAGGGTAAAATAACACCTGGAGCGAACTCATTCACGGTCAACTCAGGGACATGCTCTTCGCGAACAAGCTCACTCCTACAGCGGGTTATGAGATTATTATGCTCTGGTCACTTCAATAAATAGGCTGCGTTACCGCCTCATCGACAAGAAGAACTCCTCGTTGGTCTTGGTCTCCTTCAGCTTATCGAAGAGAAACTCCATTGCAGCCAACTCATCCATTGGGTGGAGGATCTTGCGCAAAATCCACATCTTCTGCAGCTCATCCGGCTTCATCAGCAGATCTTCGCGGCGAGTGCCGGAGCGGTTGATGTTAATTGCAGGGAAAATCCGTTTCTCGGCAATACGGCGATCCAAATGAATCTCCATATTGCCGGTGCCCTTGAACTCCTCATAGATCACATCATCCATGCGTGAGCCGGTCTCAACCAAGGCGGTGGCGATAATCGTCAGGCTACCGCCCTCCTCTACATTACGTGCCGCACCAAAGAAACGTTTGGGACGGTGCAGAGCATTAGCGTCAACACCACCGGTCAACACTTTACCGGACGAGGGGATAACGGTGTTGTAGGCGCGGGCCAGACGGGTGATGGAGTCAAGTAGAATCACCACGTCCTTGTTATGCTCAACCAGACGCTTGGCCTTCTCAATCACCATATCAGCCACCTGGACATGGCGAGCTGCGGGCTCATCGAAGGTTGAAGATATCACCTCTCCACGCACCGAACGAGCCATCTCCGTCACCTCTTCAGGACGCTCATCAATAAGCAGAACAATCAGGTAACACTCAGGATGATTGTGACCAATGGACTGAGCAATGTTCTGCATCAGCATTGTCTTACCCGCTTTCGGCGGAGAAACGATCAATCCCCGCTGTCCCTTACCGATGGGTGCACACAACTCGATGGTACGCGCAGTAATATCCTCGGTACTTCCGTTACCCTTCTCCAGGGTGAATTTATCATTGGCAAACAGCGGAGTGAAGTTTTCAAACAGAATCTTGTGCTTGGCGTTCTCCGGTTTATCGTAGTTGATCTCATCAACCTTAAGGAGAGCGAAGTAGCGCTCACTCTCCTTGGGCGGGCGAATCTTACCGGAGATGGTATCGCCTGTGCGCAAACTGAAGCGCCGGATCTGACTGGGCGAGACATAAATATCATCCGGCCCGGCGAGATAGGAAGCATCCGCCGAACGCAGAAAACCGAAACCATCCTGCAGTATCTCCAATACACCATCACCATGGATATCCTCACCCTTCTTGGCGTGGGACTTAAGGATGGCAAAGATAAGATCCTGCTTACGGGAACGCGCCATATTATCCAGTTTCATGGATCTGGCCAGTTCGTTCAGTTCGGCGACGGGTATTTTCTTAAGTTCGGTGAGGTTCATAGTTTAATTTCGGCGTGGTTTATAGGTTATGAAACAGACAGGAGATGTCCGTAAGAAAGGTGGAGTTGTATGTAGGTTGATCGTAAGGAGGCGACCAGGATTGGTGTTAATCTGCTCACGGGATGCGGCGTTAGAAAATACTAGCACCATCCCGGAGCATGTCCAGGTTTTTTATGACCTGTACTTATAGGTTGCTATCGATAAAAGCAATCAGCTGCGATTTGGATACAGCACCCACTTTAGTTGCCTCAACCTCACCATCCTTAAACAACATCAGGGTGGGGATGCCGCGAATACCATAGCGGGGAGGCGTATTGGGGTTGTCATCAATATTCAGCTTAGCGATCTTAACCCGGTCGCTGTACTCGCCTGCAATCTCATCAAGTACCGGTGCAATCATCTTGCAAGGACCACACCACTCAGCCCAATAGTCGACCAATACCGGCTGGTCAGCCTGAAGCACTTCCGCTTCGAATGAATCATCGGTCACATGAACAATCTGTTCACTCACTAGTAGTTCTCCAAAAAATAATCTGTTGGGTTATCTCACCGGGATGTGCGGAGTCGCACCGGCGTTTTTAAATTCTGTTATCACAAGGACACGTTTGAATTATTTCTTCATGTTCGGCCACTAAGGCCTAGTGGGTGTATTTGATATCAATATTTTCCCTATTTCAAGTCCAAACTGCCTCTAAATTGCTGTATGGTAACATCCCATGACTGAAAAACACTTAACTGACATACGATTTGACAGCTTTGGCTTTCCAAAAGAACTAGCTCAAGGTGTTGAAGATACTGGATTTTCTTTTTGCACCCCGATCCAGGCAGAGACTATTCCTATCGCCCTCGAGGGTCGTGATGTCGCCGGTCAGGCGCAGACAGGAACAGGCAAAACAGCCGCCTTTTTGCTCGCCACATACCACAATTTGCTGACAAAACCGGACTCCGAAGAGCGAAAACTGAACCAGCCAAGGGCACTTATCCTCGCTCCAACCCGTGAACTGGCAATACAGATTCATAAAGATGCAGAGGTACTCGGACGACATACCGGCCTAAAACTTGGTCTGGTTTTCGGTGGCACAGGTTATGAGCAGCAGCGTCAGCAGCTGCAGGATGGCGTTGACATCCTCATCGGCACCCCCGGCCGCATGATCGACTACTTCAAGCAGCATGTATTCGACCTGAAGGCAGCCCAAGTGGTGGTGCTGGATGAGGCGGACCGCATGCTTGACCTCGGATTTATCAAAGATATCCGCTACCTGCTGCGCCGCTGCCCCGACCCGGTCAAGCGGCTTGGCCTGCTCTTCTCCGCCACCCTATCCTACCGGGTGCTTGAGCTCGCCTATGAGTACATGAACAACCCCGAGTCAGTGAAAATTGAAACTGAAAATGTGACGGCGGACAAGGTCACCCAGACCTGTTACATGACCGCCAACAACGAAAAAATTTCATTGCTCATCGGCCTACTGCGGAAAATGGATGCTCACCGCTCCATCATCTTCGTCAACACCAAGCGGGGGTGCGACCTGGTATGGGGGTTCCTTGAGGGTAACGGATTCAAAGCTGCGGTGCTCTCAGGTGATGTACCCCAGAAAAAGCGCATGAGCCTGCTGACCCAGTTTCAGAACGGTGAACTGGCCATTCTGGTGGCCACCGATGTAGCGGCCCGTGGCTTGCACATCCCCGATGTCTCCCACATCTTTAACTTCGACCTGCCGGAAGATGCTGAGGATTATGTCCACCGCATCGGTCGCACCGCCAGGGCGGGGGCCAGCGGTGACGCTATCAGCTTCGCCTGCGAAACCCACTCTTTCGCCCTGCCGGATATCGAAGCCTTTATCGGCCACCGCATGCCAATGCAGCCGGTAACCGATGAGCTACTAGCCGAGATCGATCCGAGGAGCCGTGTCATCCCCGACCGACCGGCACGTGATAATCGTCGTGGTGGTGGCAGACCGAGACAAGGCGGACGAGGACGTTCCGGCGGTGGCAACCACCGCCAGCGACGGTAGATAAATCACCACCAGTTAACTGACGTACTACGCACACAAATGGACCTCTTCACCGAAAATAAATGCAGCAGATGTAAAGGGACCAGGTGCTGCACTTATATGACTGAGGCGATTGGTGCAGCACCTCGCTCAAAGAGTGATTTCGACCATCTGCTGTGGCAGATATCCCATGACGGCGTAGAGATATATAAGGATGAAGGGGAGTGGTACCTGATGCTTCAGGGCCATTGTCAGCACATCGGCCCCAACGGTGCCTGTGCCATCTATGAAGATCGCCCTCAGATCTGTCGTGACTACGAAAACGACTGGTGTGAAATGGACGCTCCGGCTGAAGAGGGGTTTGAACTCTACTTCCGCAACTACGGCGAGCTGTTGAGCTACTGCAAAAAACGCTTCAAAACCTGGGGGAGGTAAGGCTACAGTTGTCAGTGATTGTGGAGTGAGGGGTCTAGATTACAACCATGCCCGATTACACTTGGCAAAACTCTCACACTGTCAGGTTGCACCCAGCCCGCTTTTCCTGCCAACTGACAACTGCAAACTGATAACCTTCCTCACAATCCCGGCAGTATCTCCGAAAAGTCGTGGATCGCATCAAACGCCCCCGCCTCCCGTGGCGGCTCCTTGGTGTCGGGCTTGAGTACTGCCAGCAACCAACGGATACCGTACGCTTTCGCTGACTCGAGTACCGATGGGCTGTCGTCTACAAACAGTGTTTTCACTGGATCAAACGGCTCCACCTGCTGCAATTTGTCCCAGAACGCCCGATCCTCCTTCGGCAACCCAAGGTCATGAGAGCAGATCACGGCATCGAAGTAGCCACCCAGCTGGGTACGGTCGAGCTTAAGCGCCAACGACTTCTGATGGGCGTTGGTCACCAATACTAAACGCTTGCCCCGCCTCTTCATCGCCTGGAGGAAATCAACCACATGGGGATGAACCCTTATCAGATGGTCCACCTCCTCCTTCAGCAAGGCGATATCGAGCCCCAACTCCCGGCTCCAGTGGTCGACGCAGTACCACTCCAGGTCCCTAAAATACCCCGGTAGCTGCCATGAAGCTTTTCCCTTGCCGCCTCCAGAGAGATATCATTGGCCTCGGCATAACGCTTGGGCACATGCTCCAGCCAGAAGTGGTTATCGAAGTGAAGATCCAGCAAGGTGCCGTCCATATCGAGAAAGAGTGTGTCGATTTGGTTCCAGTCAATGATACTCATGGGTAAAGTTACCCCGTAAGCCACAACGAAGCCAACCCTATGCAAAAAAACCGACTACCCATGACCGACGTCTAGTATCCAGTACCGGAATCTTCAAAATCGAAGAGATGGACCTGCAGTTCTCCAATGGAGAAAAAAGATGCTACCAGCGTGTCGTTGGCAGCCCCCAGGGGGCTGTAATGATCGTGCCGTTATTCAATAACGACACCCTACTGTTGATTAGGGAGTATGCGGCAGGAATGGATCGCTACGAACTGGCCTTTCCCAAGGGGCGCATCGAAAGTGGGGAGGAGGCATTGGCGGCAGCTAACCGCGAGATCCAGGAGGAGATCGGCTACGCGGCTCACAATCTGGAACTGATATCCTCGGTCACTGTAGCACCAGGCTACATGTTTCATCAGACCCACATCGTATTGGCAAGCGACCTCTATCCACAGAAGATGGAGGGGGACGAACCGGAAGAGATCGAAGTCGTACCCTGGCCACTGTCCGAGATAGAAACACTGCTGCAAGCACCCGATTTCACCGAGGCCCGCTCCATTGCCGCTCTCTTTCTGATACAGCGCCACCTGCAACGATGAAAAAGAGTTACCCATATAGAGCTGTCACCGGAGCACTCCTGCTATGGTTCCTACTTGCCACATGCGCAATCTCCGCAGAAACCGAGCCGGACGAGGCGTTCGAGTTTGACGATACCCCAACGTCATCCCCCCTTGACCACCCCAAGTGGTTCAAGGAGAGTTTTCTCGACCTGCCGGATGATCTGGCAGAGGCCCTGACGGCCGGAAAGAGAGGCATTATCGTCTACTTTGGCCAAAGGCACTGCCCCTACTGCCAGAAGCTGATGGAGGTAAATTTTGGCCAGGAGGAGATCGCCACCTATACCCGCAAACACTTTGACCTGATTCCTATAGATACCCGTGGCGTAATGGACGTCACTGACTTTGACGGCAACACGCTCAGTGAACACGACTACGCACTCCGTGAAGAGACCCAATTCACCCCATCGCTGATCTTCTATAACGAAGAGGGCAAGATCGCCCTGCGCCTGCGGGGCTACTACCCCCCCTATAAATTTCTTGCGGCACTGGAGTACGTGGCTGACGGACACTACCGAAACGAATCTTTCGCCGGCTACCTGCAACGGGCGGAGGGGAGCATGGCCTTTGAACCAGGCGATTTGAATGAAGAGCCCTTCTTCACGCCACCCCCCTATGCCCTCGACCGCAGCCGGATAGCGGCGGGAGAACCCTTGGCGGTTTTCTTCGAACAAGGCGAATGCCACGCCTGCGACATACTCCATGCCCAACCACTACAAAACCCGAAGATCACCCACCTGCTCGAGAAATTTGAGAATGTGCAGCTCGACATCCATGCCGACACCCCGGTGCTGACACCGGCCGGCCGGCGCACAACAGCAAAAGCCTGGGCGCAAAAACTGGGACTCTTCTACACCCCATCAATCATATTTTTCGACGAATCAGGCGGCGAGATTATGCGCCTCGACTCCGTAGTCCAGTTCTTTCGCCTGCATCAGGTGCAAAGCTACATCGCTAGCGGTGACTACAAAACAGAACCTAGCTATCTGAAATGGCGCGCGAAGCAGGTGCGCTAAAAAACACCTCCCACCCTTCCCTTCTATTTGAAGTCCAGCTGTAAACAGTACTTTTGGGGGGCATAGACGACAAAGGGAAGCAGGGTACACAGCGGTTGTCTGTTGAAAATTGTATCTACGTAGCGCTCCTGCAATCAGATTGAGTCGCTATACTAAATGGCAACTAAAGTTGTATCTATTCAGCACAGTTTTTTCATTTAGAGCTAAGCACTAATTAATTCCATTTCTCTGCATTGTGAACTACCTTCTATTTAATTCCCATGGATTGCCGATTTAGTATGCACAAAGCCTCTACCTCTTTTTCAGATCAGGATCTCGCAGCCGAGAACCGTCTGCTGCGACAACAGCTGAAGAGCCAGACTGAAGAGGCGAGCCACAATGAAGCGATACTCAAGCGTTTCCATGAGCGAGAACTCACCTTGCTGGCTTCCGAAGGTCTGCCGGAACTGCTCAACTGCCTGACCGAAGAGATGAAACACTCCTTTGGCCTGCCCGCAACCAGCCTGGTTCTCCACGATCCCAACCACGAACTACGCCACCTGCTGCTCCATTCCGGCACCACCCCGGAAGAGCTCACTGAAGTGCGCTTTCTCGACCGTCTGGAGGATTTCGAACCTACCCTATCCCGCTTGAAAGGACCACGGCTCGGCCCCTTTCTCGGTGAAGAGCATGCCGCCCTTTTTGCCACCGGCACAGAGCTCCAAAGCATAGCCATCCTACCGATGATCCGCCGCGGCACTCTGGTGGGTATCTTCGGCCTCGGTAGCCGGGACCCAACACGCTTTACCCGCCACCACGCCAGTGACTTCCTCCATCGACTGGCCACCATTGGCGCCATCTGCCTGGAAAACAGCGTCAACCGTGAGCATCTGGTAATCAGCGGCCTCACCGATGCACTCACCGGCCTTCACAACCGCCGCTATCTTGAGCGCCGCCTGCAAGAGGAAGTGGCACGCGCCCGTCGCTACGACCAGCCGCTGAGCTGCCTGTTCATCGATGCCGATCACTTCAAACGTATCAATGACAACCACGGTCATGCCGCAGGCGATACAGTACTGCGGGAATTGGCCCTGCGAGTCAAAGAGTCTCTGCGTGCATCCGATGTTGCCACTCGTTTTGGGGGTGAAGAGTTCACCCTACTATTGCCACAAACCAGCATCACCGAAGCGCTCCTCCTGGCGGAGCGTATCCGTGGCAGCATTGAGCGCAAACCAATAATCATCAACAATGGAAAAGAACTCAATATCACCGCCTCGGTGGGGGTCAGTACGTTACTCTCACACACCAAGGGTAATGGCAACGAGCTGATTGATGAGGCGGACAAAGCACTCTACCGGGCAAAAGAGTTGGGAAGAAATAGAGTGGAGCTATACCAGGCAGAGTAAACCCTCTGAATAGCTACGGACTACACACACGCCAAAGAAAAAGCCCGCATCCGAAGAGTGCGGGCTTTCAAAATATGGTGGCCGGGGGCAGAATCGAACTGTCGACACGCGGATTTTCAGTCCGCTGCTCTACCAACTGAGCTACCCGGCCAAGTTGAGAGGGCGTATTAAACCGAGACAACGGCCTGGAGTCAAGTGTGATCTGCCTTTCCTGGCGATGTTTTCAGATTTCACCGAAAAAATCCAAGCAGTCGCACTTACTCCATATCAAAGGCGCCGAATCACTTTGGTGCGGTGAACTCCACCGGAGTACCGCTACCGCCCCCAAAGAAGAACTTATCCATCTCCTCCTCAAGAAACTTGCGCGCCTTGGCCTCAAAAGGTACCAGCCGGTACTCGTTGATCAACATGGTCTGATGCTGCAACCACATCTGCCACGCCTCTTTTGACACGCTGTCAAAAATTTTCTCTCCCAGTTCCCCGGGGTAAGGGGCGCGATCAAGGCCCTCGGCCTCTTTGTTTAGCTTCACACAGTTTACCAGGCGGCTCATACGACATCTCCTAACAAAAACTTTTTCAACTCGTCGATCAACTGCGTCACTGGCGCAGCCAAGCCACGGGCATCGGGGTTGAGCGAGTTATACCAGACAGAGCGATCACCATCCATCACACAATCTGTAGCGTTATTCAGCTCGACCATCAGAGGAGTGATCTCGAGGTGGAAATGAGAGAAGGTGTGACGGCGTTTCGGCAGGCCGCTCAGTTGCTGCACCCGCCCACCCATCCGCGCCAGACACCAAGCCTCAGCGGCCGCCTCATCCCTATACTCCGGCAAACCCCAGAGCCCGCCCCATACACCTGAACTTGGCCGCCGCTCCAACAATAGCCGTCCTTCACCGTCATGCAGCAGCAGCATACAAACCTGGCGACTGGGAAGAGGTTTCCGCGGCTTTGGCGAAGGGTAACGCGTGGGATTCCCCTCCGCCAGAGCACAACACCCCTCGGTTAGTGGGCAGTGGCTGCAATCGGGCCGAGTTCGACGGCAGACACCGGCCCCCAGATCCATCATCGCCTGGGTATACTCACCGACCCGTTCATCAGGCGTAAGACTCTCCGACAGTACCCACAGCCGTTTCTCCACCGCCGCCCTGCCGGGCCAGCCCTCGATAGCAAAACAGCGCGCCAGTACCCGCTTTACATTACCGTCGAGAATCGGCTGACGCTGGCCCGCCGCAAGGGAGAGTATCGCCCCGGCGGTAGAGCGCCCAATCCCCGGCAAGGCAACCAACTGATCCAGAATTTCGGGGAAAACGCCATCGTATTCGTCACACACCCGCTGCGCTGCACGGTGCAGATTTCTTGCCCTGGCGTAATAACCCAGCCCCGACCAGAGGTGCATCACCTCATCCACCGGTGCTCGTGCAAGATCCTCAAGCCGGGGAAAAGCCGCCATAAAGCGTTCGAAATAGGGGATCACCGTCGCCACCTGTGTCTGCTGCAGCATGAATCTCAGAGACCCATACACGGTAAGGGGTGAGCTCCTGCTGCCACGGCAGATCCTTACGGCCGTGCACATCAAACCAGGCGAGCACTCTGTGGGCAAACAGCTCGCTCCCACTCCAGTCACTTTTCTTCATGGGGTCATTATCTAGAATCCTCAGTTGACCGCCCCATTCTACAGGCAAGACATTGATTTTAATTACACTGACTACGATTGCATCTTTCACTCTCCGGGTGAATAACGCTACAGGGCGGATAGCGCACTTGGGCTGGCGCATTACGGCGTTACAACTCCTTGGAATAGACAGAAAATTGCTCCTGCATTTTCTGCATACCGTCCATCCATG
>MOXG01000104.1_pt1 | contig 13137 bp, 11 predicted proteins | sample 1471191 | NCBI WGS metagenome assembly MOXG01 (sample SAMN05806437, study PRJNA327811) | mollusc metagenome | isolation source: Phylotype C (NB3) bacterial symbionts from gill | host: Thyasira cf. gouldii | place: Canada: Bonne Bay, Newfoundland | collected 2010-08-19
CGGCGGCCGTAACTATAACGGTCCTAAGGTAGCGAAATTCCTTGTCGGGTAAGTTCCGACCTGCACGAATGGCGTAATGATGGCCACACTGTCTCCACCAGAGACTCAGTGAAATTGAAATTGCGGTTAAGATGCCGTATACCCGCGGCTAGACGGAAAGACCCCGTGCACCTTTACTACAGCTTCACACTGGACTTTGAATCTATCTGTGTAGGATAGGTGGGAGGCTTTGAAACCGAGACGCTAGTTTCGGTGGAGCCAACCTTGAAATACCACCCTGGTATATTTGGAGTTCTAACCTAGATCCGTTATCCGGATCAGGGACAGTGTGTGGTGGGTAGTTTGACTGGGGCGGTCTCCTCCCAAAGAGTAACGGAGGAGCACGAAGGTACCCTCAGCGCGGTCGGAAATCGCGCAATGAGTGCAAAGGCATAAGGGTGCTTGACTGCGAGATAGACACATCGAGCAGGTACGAAAGTAGGTCTTAGTGATCCGGTGGCTCTGTATGGAAGGGCCATCGCTCAACGGATAAAAGGTACGCCGGGGATAACAGGCTGATACCGCCCAAGAGTTCATATCGACGGCGGTGTTTGGCACCTCGATGTCGGCTCATCACATCCTGGGGCTGAAGTCGGTCCCAAGGGTATGGCTGTTCGCCATTTAAAGTGGTACGCGAGCTGGGTTTAGAACGTCGTGAGACAGTTCGGTCCCTATCTGCCGTGGGCGTTTGAGATTTGAGGAAAGCTGCTTCTAGTACGAGAGGACCGAAGTGGACGAACCTCTGGTGTTCCGGTTGTCACGCCAGTGGCATTGCCGGGTAGCTACGTTCGGACAGGATAACCGCTGAAAGCATCTAAGCGGGAAGCCCCTTCCAAGATTAGATCTCACCGACTCTTTTAGAGTCCTGAAGGGCCGTTGAAGACTACAACGTTGATAGGCTGGGTGTAGAAGTACAGTAATGTATGAAGCTAACCAGTACTAATTGCCCGTGAGGCTTGACCATATAACACCCAAGTATTTTGTGGTGTTGGTTGTGAATGCAACATACATCTACAATCTAAATCGAATGCTGTCTGCCGTGAAAACGTCAGACCAAGAGTTTGCCTGGCGGCAATAGAGCACTGGTACCACCTGATCCCATCCCGAACTCAGAAGTGAAACGGTGTATCGCCGATGGTAGTGTGGGGTTTCCCCATGTGAGAGTAGGTCACTGCCAGGCTTTAATTTAAAAACCCCAAGTCTTTTATTAGACTCGGGGTTTTTTCTTGCCTGAAATTTTCCGTATACAGATCGTATCACTACCGCCCAGACCAACCGACTTTGTTACACAGCTGTTCAGGGTGGCCTCTATCTGCAGATCTGATACAGTTTCACCTGATAAAAATTGATGGTATTGAGATGATCTACTATAAGGTCCAGCCAAGTTCGCCCAAGGCACACCTATTCTCTGTCGAACTACGAGTTACCCAGCCTGCTCCTGATGGTGTAACGCTCTTTCTCCCTGCCTGGATACCGGGGAGTTACATGATTCGTGACTTCGCAAAAAATATCGTTACCTTAACGGCATCCTGTGAAGGTCATGAAGTCGCCGTTGAGAAGTGTGATAAGCAGTCATGGCAGTGTGCACCATGTCGAGGTGTCCTGGTTATCAGCTATACCGTTTATGCGTGGGATCTCTCAGTGCGAAGTGCACACCTCGATACCACTCACGGTTACTTCAATGGTACCAGCCTCTTCCTAAGTGTTGTCGGTAGGGCAGCTCAACCCTGCAGTGTGGAGATATTGCCACCAGAAGGGGAAGCTTATAGTGATTGGATGATTGCAACTACCCTAGCAACAGCAGCAGAGAGAGAGCCTCTCAGTTTCGGTAGGTTTAGTGCAGCAAACTACAATGAACTGATTGATCACCCAGTTGAAATGGGCCTGTTCACCCACGCATCATTCGATGTTCGTGGAGTCATGCACGAAATAGCTATCACCGGTCGACACTCAGCTGATATTGAGCGCCTATGCAGGGATCTGAAGCCTATCTGCGAAACCCATATTGACCTGTTTGGTGAGTTACCAGTCATGGAGAGCTACCTGTTTCAGGTGATGGCGGTCGGTGACGGTTATGGCGGGCTGGAACATAACTCTTCCACCTCACTTATTTGTAAACGGGATGACCTGCCTGCACAGGGAGTGACAGAGGTAACGGATGGCTATCGTCAGTTCCTCGGGCTCTGCAGCCATGAGTATTTTCACCTGTGGAATGTCAAGCGTATCCGCCCGAGGATCTTTCAGCAGGCGGACCTCTCTAAGGAAGTTTACACAAGGCTGTTGTGGCTGTTTGAAGGTGTCACCTCATACTACGATGACCTAGCCTTACTGAGGAGCGGACGTATTGATGCTGATAGTTATATGGAGCTCTTGGCCCAAGTGATCACCCGGGTGATTCGTGGCAATGGACGCCGCAAACAGACGGTTTCAGAATCAAGCTTCGATGCCTGGACCAAGTTTTATAAGCAGGATGAGAATGCCCCCAATGCTATCGTCAGCTACTACTCAAAAGGTTCACTGGTCGCTCTTGCTCTCGACCTCACGATTCGGCATGAGAGCGATGGTAGATACTCATTGGATGATGTAATGCGTGCGCTATGGTTGCGACATGGGGTCACGGATATTGGAATAGGAGAGGATGAGGTAGAGGCCGTTATAGAAGACGTGACCGGCGTTGATTGTGCGGGCCTACTCTCGCTGGCTCTCGATACTACCGAGGACCTTCCGCTTGAGGAACTATTCGAGAGTGTCGGTATAGGTTTCCGTCTACGTGTAGCTCGCAATCCACTGGACAATGGTGGAGTAAAAAAAGAGGCGGGTAAGAAGGAGATGCTTTTGCGGGTGCCGGGAGCACGTTATCGTACACACCCATTGGGTGTTGAGTTGGCTCAGGTATTTGATGATGGAGCCGCTCAATTGGCAGGGCTGTCGGCTGGAGATGTGATTCTGGCTGTCGATGGTATCCGCAGTACAGAGAAAAGTTTCGCAAAACAGATGGGTGCTTCAGAGGAGTCCGATATAAGAGTAATACACGCCTTCAGGCGTGATGAGCTAATGACCTTTAATCTATCCCCTCAATCACCGCCTATAGATACCTGTGATCTGTGGCTTGAAAAGAGTGCAGGTAGTCAACAGATAAACTGCCGTTTTGACTGGCTGCGGGTGAGCACTACCGATGTATAAGGTAGCGACTGCAGTCACAGGGAAAGTAGGTGAATTTTATTTCGGATATAGGGTGCTGCCGCTCTGGTAAAATACACAGCTATGGAGACTCGATATAAGATTGTCAGGCTGTTGGCGGATGGCCGTTTCCACTCAGGTGAAGAGATGGCTGGGTCACTTGCCGTCAGTCGGGCGGCGATCTGGAAACAGCTAAAAGCAGTAAAAGAGCAGTTAGGCCTTGAAGTCTTTGCAGTACGAGGCAAGGGCTACCGGTTGGCGCAACCGCTGGAGCTGCTTGATCAAGAAAAGATAGAACAAGCACTTACTCCCAGTATCCGGGAGCACCTCTACCGATTGGAGATACACCCCCGTCTCGACTCCACAAACAGCTATCTGATGCAGGCGGGTAATGACGGCAGTGCTTCCGGCCATGTCTGCTTGGTGGAACAGCAGACTGCCGGCAAAGGGCGACGGGGAAGAGAGTGGGTCTCGCCATTTGGTAGCAATATCTACCTCTCCCTGCTCTGGCGTTATAGCCTCGGTTTGGCCGACCTGAGTGGTCTCAGTCTAGCTGTCGGCCTTGGTGTTGTTCGCAGTCTGGAGATGCTGGGTGTTACCGGTGTCGGCTTGAAGTGGCCAAATGATGTACTGTATCAAGATCAAAAACTGGCCGGCTTACTGCTGGAGGTTGCTGGGGAGCAAGGGGGGCCGAGTCGTGTGGTTGTCGGGTTGGGGCTAAACACTCGTCTGACAGGGCAACAGGGGGCTGCAATTGATCAACCTGGACCGATTTAACACAACTGCCTGGAGGCGATGGTGTTTCCAGAAATCAGCTGGCAGGGGTATTGGTCTCGCAACTGCTGGAGATAATGGATCAGTTCGGTAGGGACGGTTTGACACCGCTGCTGAAAGAGTGGCACCGCTATGATATCTACTACGGCAGAGCGGTCACCTTGCAGATGGGAACCAGACAGATTGAAGGTATTCATCGAGGTATCAATGATGCCGGTGCTCTGCTGTTGGAGGAGGGTGGGGCCATTAGGGTTTATCACGGTGGTGAAGTAAGTTTGCGCTCTACCAAGGCGGTGGGTCGTGCAGTGAATGGCATGAAACAAGACTAGCTTGTGGAGATACAGGTGACACCAGAGACCTTGCTGATTGATATCGGCAACAGCAATATCAAGTGGGCCTGGGTGGCATCGGTAGGCGAGTCACTGGAGATTCTTTCCGCCCCCCATAAAGAGACTGACATGGAGCTGTTGGGCTCATACTGCTGGGGCAACGACAGAGTACCGCAAAGGGTGGTGATGGCTAACGTCGCCGGCATGGAGCTTCAACGGCAACTGGCCGGATGGATGGGTGACCATTGGTGCCTGCGCCCGGAGATCATCGAGACACAAGCTCAGGCGTTTGGCGTGACACTGGCCTATAGGCAACCCGGGCAGTTTGGGGTTGATCGTTGGTTGACGCTGATTGCCACTCACCGGATGGGAGGCCCACCTGCCTGTATCGTCGACAGTGGAACCGCCCTTACCATCGATGTTATCGATGGAGAAGGTCAGCACATAGGTGGACAGATTCTGCCGGGGATTGACCTGATGCGTGAGGCTCTGCAGGCTGGTACCAGAATTCCAAGTATCAGCCCGGTAGTAACAACCGCCTTGTTGGGCGAGGATACTGACAGCTGTATCGCTTCAGCTTCCCTGCATGCCGCAGCCGCCTTGGTGGATAGGGTAATGGTGCAGGCTAAATCAATGATTGGTGTGGTACCGGATTTGATCTTTACCGGTAGTGGTGCACCATTACTCATGGAGGTTGTTGAGCATACAGGCGAGCTGGTTCCTGATTTGGTAATGCAGGGATTGAGACGAGTGGCTGAAGAGGGTAATAAACCATGAAGTGGCTTTTTATCATGCTGGTGCTGGCTAATCTCGCTATTTTTGGGTGGGGGGTTCAGCGAGAGATTGCCAGGCCGGAGGCTGTTGTTGTGGAGTACCCGGTTGTGGGTGATCTACGCCTGCTTTCAGAGATTGACAAGGAGGTTGTATTGCCAGGGCCGATCCAAGGCAGGGTGTCGCAGGAGCAAGCGCTCGAGGTTAATGAAGAAATGGAGACAGTGGCAGTAGTCGCAAAAGAGATCCCGTTGGAAGGTGATGTAGCACCTTCAACAGACGTTACAGAAGGGTCACCGGTTGAGGTTGTGGGAGAGATACAGACAGAGACCGAAACGCCTCCTGAAGAGGAGCCGTATCAGCCGGTGGATGGCGGTATATTGGAGCAGAAGTCGGTTCAAAGCCCCGTCTCAAATCTACCTGAAGAGAGCAAGGCTGTGACTGCTGTGATTGACAATAGCCAAGAGAGTGCGGTCGAAGCCGAATCTGAGGTGGCGGAAGCAAAGGAGCCTGAGCCTGAGTTGGTAACCGCTGCTCCACTTATCCCGCCGGAAATAGTAGTGCAGGTACCCTCCTCTGAGGAGGAGGCTCTTCCACCCAAGCAGGTTGCGTTGGTGTGTGGTGCCTACGGCCCATTTGAAAAAGGATCGGAAGCGAGGTCCGTGGCAGATCGGCTACACTGGCGGGGAGTGGACTCTTCGTTGCGTCAGGAGAGCTATACCGAGACTATCGGCTACTGGGTGATGATCCCGCCCGTGGAGAGCCAGGAGATGGCTATTCAGACGGTCCAGGAGTTGAAAAAGTTGGGGATCAAGGATGTCCGGCGCTTTTTCCGGGGTGAATTCAAAAACGGTATCTCCCTGGGTGCTTTTTCCCGGCAGAAGAACGCAGATAATCGAAGGCGATCACTGATTTCCAAAGGTTATAATTTGACTATCAAGCCGAGATATGGCGAGAAGAAGGCTACTGGCTCGACTATCGAGACGGCATGGGGGAGAGTGCCGAGCTGTTTCATCAGCTGCTCGAAGAGTATCCCGAAATAGATCACCAAATTTATCCTTGTTCCCGCATTGTCACATCGTCAGGAATCAACTAGAATTGCCCACCTTGAATATGCCGGTGTAGCTCAGTTGGTAGAGCGCCTCACTTGTAATGAGGATGTCGTGGGTTCGACTCCTATCACCGGCTCCATATAAAACAAAGGCTTAGCGTATTCGCTAGGCCTTTTTTTATTGCCTTAAATAAAAAATGGCGCACTTGAAATCAAAAAAGTGCAACAAACCACGACTCAATCAGGTCAATCTGTCCGCTTACAGAGCGCTGTAGAAGAATGACTAAATTATGATAGTTTAGATTTGATTTACAGAGGATGACTGCTGTTCAGCGTAAGCAGACGCTGCTTTTGTGCGGTGCAGCCGGTTACCGAAGAGAGCGTGGCGGGTGATGATAAGCCGGAAGCCACAGAGAGTGGGGAAGGGGAACGCGGGGAACAGGCTGTCGGGTGCCTCTTCGCATCGATATGGGCCATGCTGCTCGCCAGGATCTATGAGATCAAGCCGTTGGCTTGCTCCAGGTGCGGCGGTGAGATGAGGATCATTGTCTTGATGTACAGGGAGGTACTAATGCCGCGGGAGGCAGGATGCCGGGAGCGGCGGTTACCGATCAGGAACCCATTGGGCAAATCCTGTGGCATATCCGGTTCCGGAATTTGAGTATGACCAGACAGTGAACTGGTAGCTCTCTGCTTCCACAATGAGTATGCAAATTCGCAGGCGTGGTTAAGCCTGTGCCAGGCCTTCTTGTGCTTCTTTTCCCCAGTGGATGGGTTATAGGGAGAGACAAGCCCTTTATTCGGTGTTTTCGGTGTCTGGCGGGGTATCAGCAGCATCACTCTCGCCGAAATCCATGGGCTGGTGGGTGATACCCCCGCTGAATATCGTGATTTTTGGTTGATTTTATGGGTTGAAATTCCTATCCTTTATCCTTCCGAACCCCAATTAGCGGGCCATTGCCCTTGTGTTGCGCTCGACCGCCTCTCTCGCCTTCTTAATGAGGTGCGGACCATTTATCTGCTGTTTATCCACCTCCTTCATCCAGCGATTCAGAACCCCCTGCAGTGCCTGGTGGGCGTTGTGCAACGCTTCCCCGCTCAACACATCAATCCGGTTCCCTCGCTTACGCGCCGCCGCCAGGGCAGCATTCCCCGCCTCACGCCAGATGCCGCCGATCTCTCTTGCCAACCGCTGCCCTGAATTGCGATCAATCACGGCCCGAAGCTCCTCCGGCAGGGCATCATAACGGGCCTTATTCATGAGAAACAGGTAGATGCTGGTACCGAAGTACTCCTCTTCACCAAGCAGGGTATGGGATTTTACAGCCTCAACCACCCCCATAGTCTGGGCCAGCTGAAATGACATGAGCGCGCCATCGAGCGCCCCGTTCTCCAGTGCCTTTGGCAATTTCGGATGACGTTTTTTAGTGGTGTCAGCACCCAATGCCTGGATGGTCCAGCTGCCGACCCCTCGACCTGGTGGCCTCAGGGTCAGGCCAGTGAAGTCCTCCATGCGCGTGACCGGTCCCTTGCCCATATGGAGGGCGTGGCCTGAGTGGACATGGATCAACAACGGGTGCAGCCCTTCAAAATCCTCGATGAGCCCCTGCCCCAGGGTCTCCATGATAGCCAGATTGGTTGCCACCGGGTCGCCTTGATGGACCATGGGCAGGGTGAATACTTCGGTGCGAGGAAAGCGTCCCGGGGTGTAGGCTGCGGCAGTCCAGATGATATCCACGGCACCCTCGCGCACCTGCTCGACCAGCGCTGGCGCCCGCCCACCCAAGGTCATGGCTGGATAAATCTCAACCTCGATACGCCCATTGGATGCCGACTCGATTCGCTCAGCCCAAGGTTCAATCAGCATCTGGTGAGGAAGGGACTCCTCGCCAAGAAAATGATGAACTCTCAGGGTCAATTCCGCTGCAATGCCCTGGGTGGTTGTCATTACAAAAAGTACAGACAACGCCAAGGCGATCATGATTGGATATCTCTGTTTCTCGATTATCATTGGTGTAATGCTCACTAAATTGAACCACCCAGGATTTTCTGGGAATCGCGATTGTTTGAGTCAGGCTTCCCTAGGAGCCTGTCCAGATGACCATCATACACTGGCTCCAATGCCGCCTGTGAACCATTTCCAATAGGTGCCCTCATCCATCGATTGAGCCGGATATTGCAGGAGATCACCCTGGATCAGGGCAAGCTGGGCGAGACCTTTCACACGATACCGGCACCTCCGATACAGCGCTTGAGACCAAGACCACATCTCAGACCATTACCGCCACATTCAACACCGAACTGGCAGCAGCTGAAATCTTCGAAGGCTCAGTGGATGGTGGCTCATTCTACACCGACATCAGCGACAAGGTTAGCGGCACAGCCATCTATCGGGAGGGCGCTACGCTCTCCAGTAGCAGCCCCATCAAAACATGGGGGTTCGTCCTGTTCTTCCTCGGCAGGTGCTGGAAGATCGCCACCCACTTCCATGTCCAGGGCATTCAGATCGGTCTCTGCTGCTGCACCCTCTACAACTTCAGTCCAGTCTGGACCTGTGTTCTCGAATACGCCATTGTCCAGATTTAATCTAACACTGCGTACCACATGGCACTCAGTACGTACTTCTGCTGTCAGCACTAAGCGGACACAATGGACACAGGGTTAATAGGCCCAAATCGATCATGACGGATCCCATCCGTATCCGTCAGAGAGAGCAAATAGCAAGACCTGATAATCATCTAGCCGACTCCCCAGGCAAACGGTATCTTTCGATGTTGAACGACATTGATAGACCATTTGCAAGAGGAATCGGAAATGAAACTATATGGTGGAATCGACTTACATTCCAATAATAGTGTGATTGCTTTGCTGGATGGAGAGGATCAGGCGGTGTATCAACGGCGACTGGGAAATGACCTTCAAACTATCCTGGAGGCGTTAGAGCCATACCGAGGAAACATACAAGGGCTTGCCGTAGAATCGACATACAATTGGTATTGGCTGGTTGATGGTTTGATGGAGGCGGGCTACCAGGTTCATTTGGTGAACACGGCAGCAGTTAAACAATACGAAGGGATGAAGCATGGCGACGACCACACGGATGCCCGTTGGTTGGCTCACCTTCTTCGACTTGGGATCCTGCCTCAGGGCTATATCTATCCTAAAGAAGGACGAGCCGTTCGAGATCTGCTGCGGAAACGAGGTCAACTGGTGCAAATGCGCACCACCAACCTCCTCAGTATTCAGACACTGATCACCCGAAACACCGGTAGCTCCCTGAGTGCCAACAAGGTCAAACAGTTGCAGTCAGAACAGGTAGCCGAATTACTACCCTGCGAAGATACCGCCCTAGCCGTGAATAGTAATCTGGGCATCATGAATGCGTTACAGAAGCAGATCAAAATCCTGGAGAAGGTGGTTCAAAAGAGGGCCAAGCTAAGAGCTGAATACGCAGCGCTCAAAACCGTTCCGGGTATCGGCATTATTTTGGCTTTAACCATCATGCTGGAAACCGGCCCTATTCAGCGTTTTGCCAAGGTCGGCAACTATGCCTCCTATTGTCGCTGCGTCGGGACCACGCGACTGAGCAACGGTAAAAAGAAGGGCAAGGGTAACGCGAAAAACGGAAACCGATACCTCTCCTGGGCTTTTGTTGAAGCGGCCAACTTCGCCATCCGTTACAACGACAACATCAAGGCTTACTATCAACGAAAACAGGCCAAGACCAACCGCGTGATCGCCCTCAAGACCGTAGCGCACAAGCTGGCCAGGGCCTGTTATTACATTTTGCGTGATCAGGTCGAATTCGACCTAAAAAGGCCTTCTGAGGGTGGAGGGGAGAGAAGATGACACAAGCGCAACGAATTGGATGAGACGGTGAGCTTACTGTGGGGTTGGTTAATAACCACTAGGCCTGATTAGCGGCCGTCCCGTCCATGTTATCAAAGACGATGTCTGAGCGAGGTTTGACTGAAACGCCTCTGTCGTGAGCCCGGGTTGGGTTGGACATGCCGTCACAAGCATGAGTCATAAATCTGAACGGTGAAAAATGAAACTTTTTTCACCAACCACTGGACACGATAGGGTACCGACAATTTCCTGGGGACTCGATACGAGCCTGAGGCAGGACTTCATCTCCGTAGGAGCTGTGTCTACCGCTAGATCCAGAAGGGTGACTGGTGCGATTCGGTTTACGAATACGATGCCGACCAATAGAGAATTAGGGCGTGTTTATGGGTCAACTGCGGCGACATGATATTGTTTATTGGATGATCACAAAAAAGTTATTAGTTTGTGGTCAGTAGAGTTACTTTGCCTGTTGACAGGGTTCGGCTAAATGGTGACCCTATCGAGTGAATGACCAGACAGTGAACTGGTAGCTGTCTGCTTCCACAATGAGTATGCAGATTCACGGGCGTGGTTAAGGCCTGTGCCAGGCCTTCTTGTGCTGCTTTTCCCCAGTGGATGGGTTATAGGGAGAGACAAGCCCATTTTTCGGCGTTTTCGGTGATCAGCAGCATCACTCTCGCCGAAATCCATGGGGCTGGTGCGTGATACCCCTGCTGGGTATCGTGATTTTGGTTGATTTTATGGGTTGAAATTCCTATCCTTTAATATTATTCGGCCTGTTCTAGAGACTATCACCTGACCGTGATGTCTCTCAAAGGGATCTCGTTGGGCTGTTGTATTGATCTCTATACAAGCGCGCAGTGATACATGAACGAACTTGGCATAAGTCGTGACCTGATTGAATCCAAATCGATCAAGGGGGGCGATTCGATTAAGCAACTACTTCAGAAGAACTGAGTGTGGCTCAGGAGCCATAATACACAATGCGAATTTATGATTGCTTTACGTTTTATAGTGAATTTGACCTATTGCGCTTGAGACTGATGGAGTTATGGGATCACGTCGACTATTTTGTCATTGCCGAAGGGAATAGAACATTTACTGATCGTGAAAAGAGGTACAATTTTGAGAATTCAAAGCATGAGTTTTCAGAATTTCTAAGCAAGATTATTTATATAAAAGTTGATGATTTTCCAGCTTATACCGGAGATCCCTGGGTGTACGAACACCACCAGAGGAATGCTTTGTCTCGCGGTTTAACGCAATGTGATAGCGACGATATAGTGATGATATCAGATGTTGACGAAATACCAAATCATCAGGTTATTACAGAGTGTAAAGATCCAATTTCGATATTTGGAATGCGAGTATTCTATTATCAATTGAATATTGAGTGTACTCCTGATGAATCAGAATCTGAAAAGCTTGTAAAGCGTTCAGGTGTCTCCTCTCCCTGGTTTGGAACGCGTGCAGTACTCTATAAGAATTTTAGATCGGCACAAGAAATGCGAGAAGTGAAAGCAAAAGTCTATCCATGGTGGAGGATAGATAAAGGAAAAAATCCTCACATAATTGAAAATGCAGGCTGGCACTTTTCCTTTCTTATGACAAAGGAGATGATCGAGGAGAAATTGCTGTCCTATACGCACCAGGAATACAATACCAGGGAGTATAATAATCCAGCCTATATAGGTGACTGTATTAAATCCATGAAAGCATTCGATCCGGGAAGAGAGTCTTGGAAATGTAGAGTAATAAGCCTGGAAGAGGGTATGCCTGATACATTAGTCAATAATATTGAATTACTTCAGAAGTGGCTTAAGTAAAATTATTATTGCAGATAGCATAAATAGAGGGTGATCTAAGTAATTGGACAAGTTTAAGAAGAGCCCAAGTATCTTTCGGGATCTCTACTGACTTGAGATAAAACAGTAATTTTTCTTTTCGAATAGTGTCACGCAGGCATCTACTACCATCGCATCAAAAAAATCAACGCGCTTGGACTTGATCTCATTGAGAGCTGTGTCAATCCCAAGTCCAGGACGATAGGGGCGATGAGAGCCGATTGCCTCTACCACATCAGCTACCGCCACAATCCTTGCTTCCAGACAGATCTTTTCGCCTTTTAGCCCCTGCGGATAGCCACTTCCATTCATGCGTTCATGATGTTGATGGGCGATGTCTGCGATAGGCCAAGGGAAATCAACATCTTTAAGTATCTCGTAACCAATAGTTGTGTGCTCTCGAATAAGACTAAACTCAATTTCTGACAAAGTTGATGGCTTAGCAAGTAACTCGGCTGGGGACTTGATCTTTCCTATGTCATGAATAAGCGATCCTAGTTTGATCCCTTCTATTCTGGTGTCACCCAAGTTCATCTCTTGAGCAATTGCACATGCTAAATCGGCCACTCTATGCATATGCCCCACAGTGTATGGATCTCTTGCTTCTACTGCTTTTGACCTGCCCCCAGAATTACTACCACACTGTTCCTAGTTCAGCCTGCATGGTTGATTAAGTTCGTAACTCCTGTGCGACCTCGGCTGGCGTTTTGTATCCAAGCATCGAATGGGGGCGGTATTCATTATAGTCAGTCCGCCACTCCTTGATTATCACCCTGGCATGACTGAGCGTGTGAAACCAGTGCTCATTCAGGCATTCATCCCGGAACTTGCCGTTGAAGCTCTCAATGAATGCATTCTGTGTTGGCTTCCCCGGCTGGATCAGTTTCAGTTGCACACCGTGCTCATAGGCCCACTGATCGAGGATTCGTGTGACATACTGCCCCGAAATCCCAAAATCAGCCACCAGGTTGATAGACTCCTTGGTGCAGTCATCGACTACCGTCAAGAATCTTGATGCGCCTCCCGTTTGCCAGCGCATCCATGACAAAATCCATCGACCAGACCTCGTTGCGCTGTGTTGGTAATTTTAGCGGCTCCCGGGGCACCATCACGCCCTTACGTTTCTTGCGTCGTTTCACCGCCAGGTTTGCCTCGCTATAGAGCCGGTAAACTCGCTTGTGGTTGACCTCATTGCCTTCACGTCGAAGCAGTGCATGAATACGACGGTAGCCGAAGCGCCGCTGCTCCTGAGCCAGCTCTACGATGCGCACGCTCAAGGCATTCTTTTCGCTACTTCGCT
>MOXG01000105.1_pt1 | contig 13029 bp, 9 predicted proteins | sample 1471191 | NCBI WGS metagenome assembly MOXG01 (sample SAMN05806437, study PRJNA327811) | mollusc metagenome | isolation source: Phylotype C (NB3) bacterial symbionts from gill | host: Thyasira cf. gouldii | place: Canada: Bonne Bay, Newfoundland | collected 2010-08-19
GGTCTTGGAGGTGGGCTTACTGCGAATATTAATTCTGCTTCATTGTTAGTCTCATCAGACTCCACATTTCCATTGTCAGAATCAATCTTGGCAATGCTCAAATATCTCAATGCGTTTGGTAGATTTATATGACGTCTTAAAGTATGTGTTGCCCCCGAGGCCAATGCCGGAACATCATATTTTGGAGGAGTAGCTTCACCGCCAACCTTTAATTCAAGCTTACTTGCTGTTGAACTGGCAGGCCCCTGGTTCCTCACACTCACTGTAATAACATTATCATCTGTTACTGTAGGATTCTCTGTAGCATTTATGAAGCTGTCTATTATCAGATCAGGTCTTGGGGGCGGGCTTACTGCGAATATTAATTCTGCTTCATTGTTAGTCTCATCAGACTCCACATTACCATTGTCAGCATCAATCTTGGCAATGCTCAAATAGGTCAATGCGATTGGCAGATTTATATGGCGTCTTAAAGTATGTGTTGCCCCCGAGGCCAATGCCGGAACATCATATTTTGGAGGAGTAGCTTCACCGCCAACCTTTAATTCAAGCTTACTTGCTGTTGAACTGGCAGGCCCCTGGTTCCTCACGCTCACTGTAATAACATTATCATCTGTTACTGTGGGATTCTCTGTAGCATTTATGAAGCTGTCTATTATCAGATCAGGCTTAAGATACTCTCTACTTTGTGGTTTGTTTTCCGCTGTTGAACACTTTGGTCGTAATTGTATTCTTCTGGAGTTGTTGGTTTCATTGAGTTCCGGAATTTTATTTCCTGGATCCACATCAATTTTTACATAAGCTGTCTTGGGTATGTTAATAGCAGAGACATAAGGAACACTTCCGCCAGCCTTTTTCAAAAGGCCTTTTGTATCAACTATTCTAAAGGGAATTAGATGATTTTTAGGATCTTTGCCAGACACTCTTATTTTCACTGAGCCTTGGCGGTGAAATTTATCTGCAAGCCTGCCTTTACTTGTATTTTTAAGTGTAAACTGGATCCGACAATCCTTGCTCATTGTAACTTTAGTAACCACCAGATCAGGCTTAAGATAGACTCTACTTTGTGGCTTATTTTTCGTTGTTGAGCACTTTGGTCGTAATTGTATTCTTCTGGAGTTGTTAGTTTCATTGAGTTCCGGGATTTTATTTCCTGGATCCACATCAACTTTTACATAAGCTGTCTTTGATATGTTAATAGCAGAGACATAAGTTACACTCCCGCCAGCCTTTTTCAAGAGCCCTCTTGTGTCAACTATTCTAAAAGGAATTAAATAATTTTTAGAAGTTTTACCAGTCACTCTTATTTTTACTGAGCCTTGGTGATGAAATTTATCTGCAAGCCCGCCTTTACTTGTATTTTTAAGTGTGAACTGGATTCGACAATCCTTGCTCATTGTAACTCTAGTGACCACCAGATCAGGCTTTAATGTTACCGCAGTACTTACAATGCCTGAGTTTTGAATTATTTTGGAGCTTAACTTCTCGCGAGGTGATGCAGCATGAGTTATCCCTGCTGTAAACAGCATGCATAAAAAAAGAGTAATCAGAAATCTTAATTTCAACAGATAATTATTACTAATCCACATAACACTTTCCTTGTTAATATCAATTTTACGTTTTTATCTTAAACAGCAAACAGCGCCAGGTCTTGTTATTTGCCTTTCGTGTGGCAAAACGCAAGACTTGACTGCTATTGGCAGTAAAGGGCTTCGGGATCAGTAACACCAAGCAAAAGGAGGTAACTCCGATTATTGATTTCTGTTATTGGGCTGATTAAGTGCATCCGTAGGCTTTGGCTTCCACTCGACACCCGGATAGGCATTGTTCGTTTCGGGTTTTGGTTTCCACTCGACACCCGGATAGGCATTATTTGTTTCGGGCTTTGGTTTCCACTCCACACCCGGATAGGCATTGTTTTCCCCTGCTTGGGTTTCCACTCGACGCCAGGGTATTCGTTGTTGCCCACTGGTTTCGCTAGCTGCTTTGCAGTATCAGCAGATACTGGCTGCAAACAGAGGGATAAAAGGGGAAGAGCTAACGCAAGAGAGGCGCTGAGATATTTCATACTTTGATTCCTATTCCAATTTTTTATTTCCGTACACAGGGCGCCTGTCAGATTTAACACTCTTTGCATTCAAACAGCTAACCCTGACAGACTCCCAGCAGACCAACGGCTTTACTTCCAGGCATTTGCATGCTGCTCTGCCTGACGTGCATAGTCGGCCAGCTTCTCACTGAGTGCCTTTGCTTTGGTTGCCGTTTCCCTTGCTGCATTGCGAGATTCTTCGAGAGTTCGAGGTGCTCTCGAATGCCCGGGAGCAAAATTTTGATCCCTACTAGGAAGTGAAGGCCTGTAGGTTTCCAAACAATGGTGGACGAGTTTCTCCATGCATTGGTCAAGTGTCTCATTACCATGACATCCTGCGGCGGTTTGATCAGGAATGCTATATGACTTTTCCGCACAATGCTTTTGGATCTTTGCCACCGTGTCTATACCCTTTTCATAGCTGCCAGCCGCCCCATCCAAAGCGTCAAACAGTTCTTCCAGTTCACTTCTTTTTACGAGTATATACATCCGCCCCATTATCGTGGCTTGCCTGCGAAATACTGGTGTCAGCCTGATAGGCACTGTGAGGGGCTTTACGCTGCGTGGGTTACCATTACCCGCTTGCACTGTACCCGCTACGGTTCTCGGTGTTCTCTGTATATTTTGGCGTGGATTCGTTGAGGATCTTGGCTGAACCTGTAGGGGTTGGGCCCCATTCGACAGAGGGCTCGGTGCCATTTGCAGCCTTGGATCGGCTGCATGAGCAGAGACCGAGGTCAAGGATAGTGCAAGTATAAAAAGTAAAAAATATAGTTCCGTGGCGTTTCATTTTAATATCCATGTTATTTTTCAATAAGCGTTAGTCTAGCGGGCATTTGGGACACCCATTAGCTACCTCCGATCCATAGGGTAGCTCAGAGGTTGAGTGGGGGTAGTTGCTGTTGTTGGTTGGGCATCTGCGGCTGTTGGTTGGGCGTCAGCGGCTGGGATGGTGTTATTATTTTGGTCATCGTCAACTGTTGGGTCGACGCACCAGATGATTTATATTGGCACTCCGTCAAGCCGTTTCCTCTTGTCTCCTTAAAAAGATTACCCTCTATCAAAAGAGAATTTGCTGCTTGCCAACCCCTAGGCAGGTACCTTTTGACCTGGACTCCCTGTAAAGTGATGCCACGTGGACATGACATATCCGTGGTGTCACGGGGATTGCCGCCACTATTATTGCTATTCAAAATATTATGGCCGGCCGCCATACCTATTTTTCCGTAGTAGACTGAATACGTACAATTGAATTTTTTACCGACTGGTTGTGAAGAGCGTAGTTTTAGCCCTATTTTTGTGTCCTTAGTAGCTCTCCATCCAGGCGGTAACTGTCCAGGCGGTAGCTGTCGACTGAAATCGACACTTAGTTGATTAAATTTTGAACATTCAGCCTTTAATGTGTTCGTGACATCAGTCGCGCTTGCTTCCGTCATCATAGCCATCGATCCAAAAATGCACAGTGTATAACCGGCTGTTGATGCTATCGATTTGATTTCCATGTAAATCTCCCTTTTTTCTTTCTTAGTATTATTATGTTCTCTGCACTTGCGGGCTATCATAATCAATCCAACCTGAACGTTAGCTGAACGGACGGCTATCCTGGTTATGTGTTCGAAGCTTTCTGGAGCCAAATTTCAAGATACTGTATTGCTCGCCCAAATCAACAGAAATCATGGCAATACTCTCTTGAAGTACCCACGACCGCTGCTACTGGTTGGTAACGCTTCGCCAGTTGTCTTGATTTATTACCCAAAGTGCCTTTACCGTATCGGTACTTAGGGGATGAAGTTACCGAGGCCCTATTCCCCAGCCGTTATAAACCAGTGTGGGCAGCTCTTCGGCAATGACCCACTCCATCCGCCGTTCGCCACCCATTCTGCGGGGGATGCCCAGCCTGATCTTTGTGTCGGCAGTAGCCCACTCTATTTCTCGCCGCAACAGTTGCCCATCGGCGCCGTCAAAACGGCCACGTTCGAGCACGGTGTCGGGGGCGCCGTAAAGGCCGATCAACTGCTGTTGCAGCTTTTGGTACTCCTGCTCACTGCGCACGGGGTCTGCGGGATTGCTGAAGTTGACCGCCAGGCCGGAGCGTTTCAACCAGGGACCGTCAAAATCAAGGATCAACTGTTGGCGCTGGGCTATGCCAGGGAGCAAGCGAACGTTATAGGTGGCACGCTCCCCCTGTACCAACGGATTGGTGATTTGGTTGGCCGCAAGCAGTTTCTCTGCCTCTTCCCTGGTCATACCCGGCTGAAGTCGGCGTAAGTCGAGACGTAATCCGGGAACATTTAATGGAGGAGGTCTGCGGCTGTTGCTGAAATAGACGGGTGAGGCGGACCGGCTGGAGTAGCCACTTCCATCATCGTTGCTGCTATCAAAACTCCAGGTCCAGAACAGGCCGACCCTGGAGTCATAGCTCTCAAGCCCCGGTGTAGGTCTGCGCTCGCCATATTCTGCCGAGAGGCCCAATTGGTGCTCATCTTTCCGGTAGCTGTATTCCAGGCCGAAGCGATCATCCTCCATATCCATGGAACCCACATACCTGCCCAGTTGGCGAGAGCCGTTGTAGCTAAGGTAGATAGAGTGTCTGGCATTGCTTAAGTTGAGTACGAGCGACCCATTATAATCATCACTTCGATCGCCATTTCTGTCGTTGCCCCGCATGGTGATGCCTGGGCTCACACTGCCCTGAAAACTACCCAAGGCCAGGCTCCAGTCAAGCCCCAGGGTTGCATGACGAACGGAGGATTCGTCGTTGGTGATGCGGTCACTGGTTTTGCGCTTACCAAGCTCGCCGCGGGCGGACAACAGATCTGATAGCGGCAGACTCAGCCCCACGCTACCATCTATGCTTCGCTCATCGTAGGTCTGGTCCTGATCGCCGTATGTTTGATGGGTAAAGTTCAGGGAGAGATTTGCACCGCTCGCCACGACCTCCAGCGGCCGACTGTAAGAGCCCTGCCACAACAGTGTAGTAGTCGGATTACTGGACTCCAGTTCAGACACCATGCGATTGAACCGGAGGTCGTATTGCTCCCCAGTGTCTCGCCCCCAGTTGACGAAGGTATTTTGCTGCTCCTGATTGCTACTGACCGATCCTCCCGCCGGTCTGAAATGCTCGCTGTAGCGTTCATGGGTCAAGCCATAGCTGAACTGTGTTTCATTCAACTGCCCGGTGATGCCGGTAAAATAACCAAAGCCGGCCTCGGGATTGTATTGGCCACTGGTGTAATTCCAGATGTCGCTATTTGATTTTGCTATTTCAGCCTCAAACTTCAGGTTTTGCGAGGTCAGTTGAAGTCCCTTTGACCAGGCAAGGCCGTAGACTTCTTGGCGAGGGGTGAAACTTGTTTCTGTGTCACTCGTCAGTTGTACGCCAACGAAGGAGAAGTCTCCGGCCTTTGTCCCTTCAATCACCCATGACAGACCGTAAAAGTCATCATTGTCCAGATCAATGTCGCGGTAGTCGGCGGCAGAACGTCCACTAAAGAGTTGCAGCGAGTGGTTCACCTCCCCCTTTGTTTCAGGCTGGATCTCTAACATAGCTCCTTTCAGGTTGCGCTGCAGGGTCCGGGGTGACAGGTAAGCAAAAAAATCACCTGCCTGAGCGCGAAAGGGTAAGGCGGTATCGCCTCGCTCCCATTGAATGGAGCCGCTATTCACTGTGGTGCCGAGATCGGGAGCGTGATAGGTCGACTGGTTGTTGGTGGCGTTCAGACGGAATTCAAACTTATTGAAATCAGATTCGTAATGGCTGGCCGTGAGGTCTAGGTCATCGTACCAGTGGTATCCGGTATTTACATAGGATGAAACCGCCGGGTCACCCCCCGCACCGTAATGGTCCAAACGCAGGGTATTGGAACCGCTTATATGGGTTTGCGCAGCCTCTCCCGATGCCAAAGCAGGCAGCGCAAGGGTCAGGCAGGTGACTGCAATATTTTTGCGCAACCTCATTCAAACCGCTCCACAAACTGCAGCGCCAGCTCTAAATCAGCTGTCAGGCGCTGAAACCCCTGGCTTGGGTCAGTAAACTCAATTTGAGTTTGAACTAAAGCAATGGCGACGGTTGTACGCAAAATACCATCGTCACTGGGCTTTACCTGCTGTGCGCTTACCCGTTGACCTCGTATACCCAAAATTCGTATACGGGCATCATGGGGTACATCCAGAGTCAAGGTTGAGAGCAGTCGCTGCCGGTTCGGGAAATCGTTACTCAACCAATCCCCCAGTTCACCCGTACCCCAAGCCACCGCGATCTGGTGAACTGCTTCGGTGATATCGTTACGATCAAAAATTGGGAGCAGGGAATAGCGAGCCAGATTGAGGCGCTCCTCATCCCCCATCTGTTCAGGCGTGACAATGGGCAGAATCTGACGGAACTGTCCTGCCGAGCTTGCTGCAGAGAACATCAGCAACAGGCTTAACCATAGAATTTTATTCATCACTAACACCCCACCATGGATGAACCGCAATTAAACCCTGATAAGGCTGATATCTCGAGATTGATAGACGAGATAAAGCTGACCTGGATCTTATAGTAGTTGCCACCACTATTGCGGCGCACATAGAAGCTTGGTGAGATTGTGTCGCTGACAGTGGTGCCGTTACTTGATCCTGTGATACCCCAGGCGGGCCCAGCCGTGAACTGGGCCGTGCCCGTGCCAAACAGCGCAGCCTGAAGGGCGGTTGCCGTGGCATCAAAGCCCCCACTGCTCATCAGTATCAGACTATTGGCAGGACTACCCGTAGGATCGATGTTGAATACCGCAGGGGGTGAAGTAATGATCGCGGGGCCGGCTAAGAAGGAGGGGGTGACAGCGAGCGCCACGGGCGAACTGGTGCCGGCCTGGGCATTCTCAATATCTTCTTTAACTTCCTGGAAATCGAATGGGTTGGTGCTCTCTGCTGGTGGCAATAGTGATCGGGCCTGGAGTAGTTGCACCTTGATGGATGTGCGCTTTAGCGGGTGCAACTCGGTCACTGCCGATCCCGATTCCGCCCATAAGGGTCCGATCATTCCGAATACGAGAAGAATCAGCAATGCCGGAGCTAATCTCTTAATAGTGCTTGTGTTGCCGGCTGCTGCATTGTCGGTCAGTGCGGCAGGAAAATCTTTCCGGGTACTGTCGTTACCTCCGCACTGGTTGCTAAAGTGGCTGATCCTGTCCAAAAAATGCTCCTAATATAAGGTATAGTATGAAAGGTTATTATAAAGGGGTAGAAGTTTAAAGGATAGGAATTTCAGCCCATAAAATCAATCAAAGTCACGATACCCAGCGAGGGGATCACGTACCAGCCCCATGGGTTTTAGCGAGAGTGATGCGGTTGCTACCCCGTCAGACACCAAAGAGCGGGGTTTATCTGCCCCAATAACCCACCAACCATGGAAAGCAGTACAAGAAGGCCTGACACAGGCCTTAACCACGCCTGCGAATTTGCAGACTCATAGTGGAAGCAGAGAGCTACCAGTTCACTATCTGGTCATACTCGAATTCCGGAACCGGATCTGCCACATCATCCTGCTTAACGTGTACCGTTACTTCTCCCTCTGACAGTTCTAGCTCTACACTGGTAACCTGCCAGGGACTCTTGATGCCCAGAATCTGGCTTATAGGTCTTTATCTCTCATAGGGGATTACGTTAATCTACCCACCCGATCAGGGGAAGAGCCCTTTATCTTATTCAATCAACCCTCTTTCCGATAAAGCCAGAGTGGCGCAGATGCTCCTTACCATCGATAGTCTGTATGCGTACTGTCTCTCCACGGGTGCGACCCAAACCCTGTATCACCGCCTCAGTATCGTTTAGGATCACTAAAGGTACATTGACCTTTGTTTTTGATAGCCGCGGTAAGCGGTAACTTAACCAGAGGTGTTTGTTGTATTCCCTGAGTTCAAGGTCACTTAGTGGAAAGTTATCATCGGGGTTGATGACGCTGTATTTTCCCATCCTATCAAGCCACTTTTTCGGTATAGGTCCGGAAGGTGCCAGCTCGCCAAGGAGTAATTTTTTTTCACCTTTTTTTGCCAACATCACATGCCGCCGATTTATTGTTTTGGTTGAGAGTTGGACTTGGCAAAGCGGCTTTAAGGTGTCGGGCAGATTATTCACGGCATCGGGGTGGAGGCTGAACCAGTGATCCGGATGGCGAATCAGCTTGAAAAATCGATTAACCCCCTCAATTAAGATGCGGCTGTTATTCCCACTCAACTTCACCATACCGAATTGTGTGCAGTAGTTTCCATTCATATCGTTAGGACCGGAATGATTAACAGCCGAGGGAATAGTATCGACCAAAATTCCTTCATGTGAGTGCTCTGGTCTCAGGGCATCTAAGGAAATTTTTAATATATTTTGGGCAATTCTTTTGATAATTCGCCGGCTGGTTGCGTCGTTCGAAAGTACTATTACACCGAGTTTATACTCTGGAAATAGTGCCATTTCGCTATTATGCAGCATGGTTGTGCCGCCGTGTCTGACGATGACGTGTTCACCCTCAATTCCGCTATCTTCAAGAAACCAGCCGAGGGCGTTGTGTATGTTGAAGTCTAGAGAGGTGGCTGCATTCTGCAATTCAAACATATTCTCAAGTGTTCCATGCATGATCAGGCGTTTATCTCTATATACGCCACCGGCAAATACCATTTTCACGATCTGGGCGAGGTCTTGTGCGCTGCTATAAAGCCCTTGTGCCGGCAAATCTCTAATGGGCAAGGGTGTAATTATTTTCTCACTGGAGTAGCCCGTTGCCAGGTTAGATTTTAAGATTTCCTCTGCAGTAAATGTAGAGTGCTGCATGTTCAATGGTTGCAGCAAGGCTTGCTGCATATATTGGTCATAGGATTGCTTACTGATCTTCTCGAGAGCATGACCAAGCAGTGAGTATGCGACATTTGAATAGCTATAGACCAGATTGGGTGGGTATGCGACATATTCATCCGTCAACGCATTGCTGAATTCGCTCAGTGAGGTCTTGCTGTACATGCCTTTATTCAGATCAGTTGGTAAACCTGAATGATGTGACAGCATGCTGCGCAGTGTTATCGAATTCCCATCCCCCATCGATATGATGGGCTTCCCGTTACTATCTTCAAGTGGTGAATAAAATGCATTGCCGGGTCTGAACCGGTTGCGGATGGTAAAGCCTGGAATGTAGGTTTGTAGGGATTGATCTATGTCGATCTCATGCCGCTCTGCCAATTGCATGATTGCCAAGGCGGTTAGAGGTTTACTAATTGATCCTACTTGATAGATGGTGTCACCGGATGCAACACGGTTTGTCGTTTTGTCAGCCAGACCAAAGCCCTCAGCCCAAATGACCTCTTGGTCATGTATCAAAGAGATACTGATGGCGTGTAAGTTATGTTGGTCTATCTGCTCACGAATGTGCGCACTTGCCTGTTGCTGTAGCAGTTTGTAGTCACTACTGAGTGAAGATATTTTTGAAGGGATAATGAGTTGTGAGTGGCAAGCGGTGGTTAGCATGCCAACAAAAAAGAAAAGGCCAACCACCCTGAGGTGTGACCTTTGTAATTGTCCGATCATATACGACCCCATAGTTGAGATCTTATATATCTGTGGTTTTGGTCATGTTATTTAAGGATACCAAACTCAGCAAGAAAGTCGCTGTCTTTACCATAGCCAATAGCGTATTGGTCTGAGGGTAGTTTGGATGTGTCTCTCATGTCCGGTGTGAAAACAACATGGGGGCTTTCACCTTGACTGTTAAGAATGTGGGTGAGTACTTCGTCACCGACTACAGGATTGCTTGAGCTGTTGATGCTACTAAATGTGACTTGAGGATCCTCGCCTTGACTGTTAAGAATGGAGGTCAACTCCTGGTCGCTGGCTGCGTAGGTTGCGGTTGCAAAAATAGCTGCGGCTATAGTAATAATCTGTTTTTTCATAATCTTAACTCCGAAATAGGTTTTGGTTTACCAGTTAAACTGGAAGAACATGCCCTGTTTTTGCCGTTCTTACTGGTATATACGCAGCGCTGTCACAAAGAGTTTCAAAAATACTAATTTATTATTCCTAGCAGATGTAACTTGTTGAAATTCAGGTTTTTTGGAGGTTGATGTGACTTATCGAGTAGTTTCCTGGTCCGAGATAAAGCAGGATGAGGTAGTTTGTACTCCCCGGGGATAGATCCCTTCTGCGTTGATGACACCGGTATGCCTATCGGTGCGTAGTTCCATCACCCCCCCCCACACGCTTCACTGCGTAGATGTGGAATAGGCCGAGTTCCGCTGCTTTGAACACCTCATGTTTCAGTACCAGATTCACATGACAATTTTCAATGCATAAAGATACTTTGCCGGGGCCTAATAACCGTATGAAATACACTTTCCTTTTCTTGTTAATTCCCCCGGTTACGGCTTGGCTGGCACTGCGCGAGCCTGCGCCTGAAATGGTAGAGCCTGTTCCCGCTATTGTGGCGGCGGCTGAACGGGGTGACTTGCCACGGATCGACAAACTACTCTCCCAGCAGGCCGAAGTTAACAGTCGCGATTTCTGCCGTTGGACACCGCTGATGAAGGCGGCACTCAACGGCCATGAGCCGGTAGTGGAGCGGCTGCTGCAGGAAAAGGCCCGTTTGGACCTGTTCGATAAGGGGCACTACACTGCAATGATGCTGGCCGCCTCAAATAATCATGCGGGTATCGTCAGGTTGTTGGCCGAACAGGGTGCAGACCTGGATGCAGTGGAGAGGACGGAAGGGTTCACCGCCCTGATCTGGGCTGCCCGACAAGGCCACCTTGAGACAGTCCGGGTGCTGCTGGAACAGGGCGCCTCACCCCAGGTGGCCGATCTCAAGGGTAAGACTGCAAGCCAATGGGCAGTGGCCCGGAGTCACCATGAAGTGGCGGCCATGCTCCTGACTGCAATGAAGTGAGCAGACGGTGGGTGTTTATGTACCCCACTGTTTTATAAGCTCACACACAAGCAACTGCACAGCTGCAGCAATCCAGATCCAGCCGAATTACTACAAGCAAGCCGCTTTCTCTTTTACTTCTCTTCCCCCTGACTCTCCGCAACCTCCATCTGCATCTGTCCGGCATAGTGCTGACGTAGAGCGATCCACTCAGCGAGACGCAGTTGGATGCGGTAATTGATGCTCCCCTCGGGATAGATACCCTGTGCGTTGGGAACACCGGCTTGCAGTCCGGTGAGGAGTTCCATCGCCTCCTCCACATGCTTTATTGCGTAGATGTTGAATAGGCCCTGTTCTGCTGCCTCAATCACCTCCCGTTTCAGCATCAGATCCTTGACGTTTGTCTCGGGGATGATGACGCCCTGTTTGCCGCTGAGTCCCCGTGCTTTGCAGATCTCAAAAAAGCCTTCGATCTTTTCACACACCCCACCGATGGCCTGTACCTGACCATGCTGGTTGATTGAGCCGGTGATTGCCATCGACTGCTTTATTGGCAGGTCACCGAGGGCGGAGAGGAGGGCGCAAAGCTCGGCGGCGGAGGCGCTGTCGCCCTCGATCTGGCCATAGGTCTGTTCGAACACCAGGCTGGCGGAGACGGAGAGGGCTGATGTTTGGCGTAACGCTCGCCAAGGTAAGAGGTGAGAATCAGCACCCCCTTGGAGTGGATGGGGCCGCCCTGCTCGGTTTCGCGGGAGATGTCGATCATCTCACCACCACCGATGCGTGCGGTGGCACTGATACGAGTGGGGGCGCCAAAGCTGTGATCCCCCAGTTGCAATACCGAGAGGCCGTTGACTTGTGCCAATTGTGAGCCGCTGGTATCGATGGAGAGGGTGCCTCGCAGCACCTGCTCACGGATCTGTTCCTGCAACTGGTTGCTGCGATACTCTTGGGCATCTATGCCGGCCTGTACATCCTCCAGTCGAATTTGGTCACTCTTCGCCTCTCCTGCGCAGTAGTCGGCTTCTTGCAGCAGGTTGATCAGGCTGGCCATGTGCAGCGACAGTTTCTCTCCGTCCCACGCCTCTCTTGAGCTGTGTTCGATAATCCTGGCAATACCGTCACGGCTGATATCCCTCAGCCCTTCCCTGTGTTGCAGGGTGGCGATTAGTCGTGCAAAAAGTAGCTCATTCCCACCTTCACGAGAAAGCTGTTCGGTGAAGTCGGCGGTCACTTTGAACAGCAGGCCAAACTCCGGGTCGTACTCCTTCAGCATGTAGTAGAGATAGCGGCTGCCGATCAAGATCACCTTAAGATTGATCGGGATAGGCTGGGGCTCAAGGGAGATGGTACTGACCAGGCTCAGCTGCCGTTCCAGTGATTCGATACGAATTTCACGGCTCTTGAGTGCGCGCTTTAGTCCATCCCAGGCAAAAGGATTGGTAAGCAATTTTTCGGCATCGAGTATAAGGTAACCGCCGTTGGCGCGGTGTAAGGCCCCCGCCTTGATCAGGGTGAAGTTGGTTTGCAGGGTGCCGTGGTGTGACAGGTGTTCGATCCGTCCTATCAGGTTCTGATAGGTGGGGTGATCCTCAAAGATCATTGGCGGGCCCTGGGTCTCGGCATTATCCACCAGGGTATTGACGGTGTAACGGTTGAACTCCGGGTCATCGGCGGTGGGGGCGCTCTCCTCTGCACTCTCCTGACGACGGAAAAGTTCGCTGTTTTCGATAATATCCCTCTTCACTTCTCCCAGGTACTCCACCACTTTGGGATACCGGCTGTACTTCAGTTCCAGTTTGGAGATGAATTGAGATACCGTTAGTTCCATGGTCTCCTTGTCCAGCACTCTCAGGCTGCGGTGCATCTCTTGCTGCCAGAGAGGAAGTTGGCTCATGCTCTCCTTGAGCTCATCCTTGATCTCCTTCATCGCCTCTCCCAGTTGCCGCTGCTCCTCCTCGGGGAGCTGTTCAAAGTCGTCACTGGAGAGGACTTTTCCCTCCTTCTCAGGGGTGAGGGTGAAGCCGGTGGGGCCGCGTAGCAGGACAATACTTTTTTGTGC
>MOXG01000106.1_pt1 | contig 12984 bp, 12 predicted proteins | sample 1471191 | NCBI WGS metagenome assembly MOXG01 (sample SAMN05806437, study PRJNA327811) | mollusc metagenome | isolation source: Phylotype C (NB3) bacterial symbionts from gill | host: Thyasira cf. gouldii | place: Canada: Bonne Bay, Newfoundland | collected 2010-08-19
CTTAACTTCTAAAGCTAACCCCCTCACCCCAGCCCTCTCCCCGGTGGGAGAAGGAGCTAATGAACTCCGAAACTCAAGATGATATCTGTTTTTATGGATAAAGGTTCAAAATGAAACATCGGAATATTACCAATTCCACTACTATTCTAATTACCTTGGCACTGCTTTCATTGATTGCCGCTTACTGGGGGGGGATAGAGAACCTGATCTTCAGGTGGACCTCGCAAGAGGAGTACAGTCACGGTTTTATGATTCCCTTTGTTGCCGGCTACTTTGCATGGCAAAAACGCTATCAGGTGATTGAGTGCGACTTTCAACCGGCATGGTCTGGGATTGGACTGGTTTTATTCGGTATTGCGCTACTGGTGCTTGGTGAATTAAGTGCTATCTATATACTGATACATTATTCACTTTTGCTCGTCATCGCTGGTTTGATCGTGGCCATGTATGGCTGGCGAGTACTAAAAATTATACTTGTACCTCTACTGATCCTTCTTTTCGCAATACCCTTACCCTATTTTATCGATTCAGCACTCTCCTGGAGGTTGCAGCTGATCTCATCGGAACTTGGGGTCTTTGTTGTCAGGGCATTTGATATTCCAGTCTACCTCGAAGGCAATGTGATCGATCTGGGTGTCTATAAACTGCAGGTGGTGGAGGCGTGCAGTGGTCTCAGATACCTGTTCCCTCTGATGAGTCTCGGGTTTATTGCAGCCTACATCTATAAGGCGCCATTCTGGCAGCGTGCGACGGTTTTTCTATCGACAATACCCATCACCATCCTAATGAATAGTTTCAGGATAGGCGTGATTGGTCTCCTTGTTAATGGCTGGGGAGTCGGGATGGCTGAAGGCTTCATTCACGATTTTGAGGGATGGATAGTATTCATGGCCTGTTCAGCCGTTCTCGTGGGAGAGATTTGGTTGTTGACAAAGATGCGCCAGGACAAGCCGCAATTTGCGGATGTATTTGGAATCGAAATTGTTGAAAAGGGCAACTATGAAGCCGGTAGCAGGGCTGGTGGTAATAAGCCGCTCGCCGTTATAGTTGTGCTGATGTTGACTTCCGCCCTCACGGTCAATTTTGTTGCAGAAAGGGATGAGCTTAAACCCGGCCGTCAGGAATTTTCTTCCTTTCTCCTGGAACAAAAGGGCTGGTCTGGCGTTACGAGTGAATTGAAACCGAATGTAGAGCAGAAACTCCAGGTGGATGATTACCTTCTCGCCGACTTCCGAAAAGAGAGAGAGATTCCCATTAATCTCTACCTGGCCTACTATGCTTCTCAGAGAAAGGGGGTTTCTCCTCACTCTCCCAGGGTATGTATTCCCGGTGGCGGTTGGCAGATATCGGGGGCTTGATGAGATGAGCATCCCTGTTGGCGATGGGGAAAGTATTTCTGTTAACCGGCTGATAATTCAAAAAAATGATGTAAAGCAACTGGTATACTACTGGTTCCAGCAGCGTGGCAGGAAGATTGCGAACGAGTATTGGATGAAGTGGTACCTGCTGTGGGACTCTATCACCATGAACAGGACGGATGGGGCATTGGTAAGATTTACAACATTCATTCCCCCTGGGAGTGATGTGGCGGTATCTGAAGGGAAGTTGCTTGAGTTTATTCGAACTGTCTACCCATCTCTACCGGGATATATACCGGATTAGTAGACTGTAGCCGCACTAATATTGTGTGGTTGGGTACTGGTAGCGGCAGGTTTTTTGGACCCCAATGACAGCTGTTGTTATAAATTAAGTACTGGAGTTAATTTATCCCCCTCTCCCTCAGGGAGAGGGTTGGGGTGAGGGGAGAAGGAACGGTCTATCTGAGATTTTTACATCAGTTGAACTCCGAAACTTGAATTATTACATTGATAGTTGAGTTATCTAGCAAGGACAAAATTGGAAAGCTAATAGATATGTCATTTCATAATATAAAGATCCTTTTGATTACTGTTTCTCTGCTGCTCCTTCTTTCAGGCTGCAGCTCCCCTGACGAGAAAGCCGCCGAGTATCTTAAGAGTGGCCAGGCACTTCTTGAAAAAGGTGAATACAAAAGTGCAATTCTTGAGTTTAGAAATGCACTCCAAATCAAGAAAGATCTCGTGCCTGCCTGGTATGGTTGGTCTAAGGCTGCTGAGAAACAGGGGCAATGGAAACAGTCATATAAGCTGTTGAACAATGTGGTCAGCCTTGATCCCAATCACATTGATGCCAGAATCAAGCGTGGAAAGATCAGGCTCGCTGCAAAACTCCTGGACAAAGCGCTGGAAGAGAGTGATGAAACGCTTAAACTTGCACCCGATAATCCAGATGTAAGAGCCTTTAGAGCAGCGGTACTGTTTAAACTCGGTGATACAGACGGGGCAACAAGAGAAGCAGACAGAGCACTTAGCCTTGAACCTGGCCATGTCGATGCATTGATCGTACGCGCTACTGAGCGACTCTTAGCGGGAGATGCTGAAGCCGCCATAACCTACCTGGATAAAGGTATAGCTTCACATGAGCGCAATGTTGCTCTGCAGTTGATCAAGATTAAAGCGTTGAGCAGCCTCGATGCGGGTGATAAAGCCGCTGATGTATTTGAGCGCTTGATTGAACTCTATCCCGAGAATATTGCATTCCGGCGTGCATTTGCCCAGTTCTATGTTTCGAATAAACAGATCGATAAGGCCGAAGCTGTTTTGAGGCAGATAGTAGCCAATTTCCCAGCTGACTTAGATAAAAAGTTGAGCTTAGTAAAGTTCTTACTTGCCAACTACGGGTTAGATAAGGCGGTTACAGAGCTCGACAAATACATTTCAGAGAATCCGGATGAGTATAAATTTCAATTTGGATTGGCTGAGATATACATATCTCAGAAGCAGCAAGAGAAAGCCAAAGAAGTTCTAAATAAAGTTGTCGCCAAAGATGCTGAAGGCGCAAATGGAATAGCGGCAAAATCACGCTTGGCGGCACTTGCATTAAGTGCAGGGGATAAAAATGAGGCTCTGTTGCTGATAGAGGAAGTACTTGCACTGGAGCCAAAAAATAGCAGTGCGTTGCTCATCAAAGCAACCATGCAACTCACGGATAGAAAAATTGAAGATGCCATCGCTACCCTGCGTACTGTTCTTAAAAATGATTCTGGATCAGTCAATGCCTTGGCACTTCTTGCAAAAGCGCATTTGAGCAATAAATCCCCTCAACTGGCAAAAGAGAACTACAAGAGAGCGATACAGATCGACCCAGTCAACCAGAAGATTGTGTTGGAATATGTACGTCTTTTGATTAAAGGCCGTGGGACTGACCAGGCCGGGGAGGAATTGCAGAAGTTTATCGATCGTGTGCCGGACTCTATTGCAGCCCTGCAGATGATGGCACAGGTCAAGCTATCCCAGAGAGATTGGGCGACGGCACAACAGATTGCAGAGCGGTTGCGTGATCTTGATAGTAAGGCGTTATCAGATCAAATTTTGGGTGTGGTGTATCAAGGGCAGCAGCGATATGACCAGAGCATTGAGGCGTTCAAGCGAGCCCATGAGGCATCGCCCTTGGCCGTGCAGCCGATTGTTTCGCTGGTAAGGACCTATGTGCGCGCCGGCAAGAGGATGATGCCGAAAGATTTTTGCAATCAGTCCTGAATATCCACCCGGAAAATCTGTTTGCGCATATCCTGATGGGGCAGCTCCATCTGCTGGTGAAGGATACAGAGAGTGCCGAAGGCTCCTTTGCACAGGCCATCTCGCTTAATCCGAACAATGACATTGGCTACAGAGCAATGGCCAACGTTCTCCTGACGCAGAAAAAACCGGTGAAGGCACTAGAGGTTATTAATAAGGGCTTGGGCATCATACCGGACAACCTAAGTCTCTCATTGGCCAAGGCCGGTATTCTGGAGCAGGAAGGTGAGTACGACCAGGCGATAGAAGTATATGAAAAGATACTGAAGAAGAATCCTAATATAGACCTTGCGGCAAATAATCTCGCCAGCCTGTTAACTGATCACCGCACGGACAAGGAGAGCCTGGAAACCGCACTGAAGTATGCCAAGCGCTTTGAGAAATCAAAAATGCCCTATTTCAAGGATACTCTGGGTTGGGTCCATTACCAGTTGGGAAATACCAAGGATGCCACGCCACTGCTGAAGAGCGCGGCCGATGCGCTGCCCACTATGTCGATATTCCACTACCATGTGGGCAAGAGCCTGCTTGCCGAGGGCGACAAAGAGGGTGCTAAAGAGGCGCTCACAAGAGCTATTTCCCTTTCAGATCAATCGTTTATTGAATTGGATGATGCAAAGCAGGCTCTGGATGGGCTATGACATGCATAGCAGTGAGCGGTTATACTTCTCACCATCCATAGGAAGAGCATCATAAAAGCTCCAGTCCCTTCTCCCTTCGAGGGAGAAGGTTAGGATGAGGGTGTATTAAATCAAGAGATTACCTATTGATCCCCTCACCCCAATTCTCTTCCCGGTGGGGAGAGGTAACTAATGAACCCCGAAACTTGAGTCATAAAACACCGGCAAAACTTCAATAATCATGTATTCAGCATTCTACGGCTTCCAGAAAAAGCCATTCTCTCTACTGCCGGACCCTCATTTTCTCTACATGGGGAAAAAACATACCATGGCATTCACCATGCTTGAGTATGGAATGATGAATGATGCGACAATTTCAGTTATTACAGGAGAGATAGGGTCAGGCAAAACCACCTTGATCAGACACCTGCTCAACAAGGTCGATGAAAAGACCACCATGGGTGTAATTAATAATACCCAGGAGGAGATGGGACCCCTACTCAAGTGGATCTTGATGGCATTTGGATTGGAGTACAAACAGAAGGATGAGGTGGAACAGTACGAAGAGTTCCAGGATTTTCTTCAAAGGCAGCAGAAGCGTGGCCATAATACGGTATTGATCGTTGATGAAGGGCAAAACCTCAAAGAGAAAAAACTTGAGGAGTTACGAATGATCTCCAATGTCAACTTTGACGGGAGCCAACTGCTGCAATTGATTTTGGTAGGCCAGCCTCAACTCAGAGATCTGTTGCATACTCCTGAACTCAGACAGTTTGCCCAGAGAGTCTCTGTTGACTTCCATCTTGATGTCTTGGGATCTCAAGAGGCAGTTGACTACATCCATCATCGCACTGCAGTTGCCGGTGCAAAAGTCACTATTTTTACCGATCACGCCTGCAAAATGGCTCATCAAGCAGCACAGGGAGTACCAAGACTTATCAACACGCTTTGTGATACCGCCCTGGTTTATGGCTTTGCAGATAAGAAGCGCGTTATTGATGAGGCATTGATGAGGGACGTGATCCGGGATAAGTCACAATCAGGTATATTGGAGTTGGCAAAAGTATGATCGTTCCGACAATACTCTCAGGTGGTTCAGGGACTCGTCTCTGGCCACTTTCTCGCAAGGCATATCCGAAACAGTTCCTGCCGTTAGTCGATGACCTCTCCCTTTTTCAGTCTACAGTTCAGCGTGTTGCCGGGTTTGCAGATTGCTCGAACCCACTGATCGTCTGCAATGAGGAGCACCGTTTTCTTGTTGCGGAGCAACTACGAAATATAGAAGCAGAAGCGAGCGCCATTTTATTGGAGCCGGAAGCCAAAAATACAGCCCCTGCTTTGGCCTGTGCCGCACTAGCTGCTCAGGAGATGAGTGAAGATGCAGTTTTGCTGGTGCTTCCCTCAGATCATCTGATTCAGAATGTCGACCTTTTTCTGCAGGCTATCGAGAAGGGTCTCAGTTCAGCCGCCCAAGGAAAGCTGGCTACCTTTGGAATTGTTCCTACCTCTCCAGAGACAGGCTTTGGATACATTCGCTACACAGCCGAAAAACTCGACCAGCTTGCTGCTTACCCGGTAGATGAATTTGTTGAGAAGCCGCCTCTTGAGACTGCAAAAGAGTACCTCAGATCGGGTGACTACCTCTGGAACAGCGGTATGTTTCTATTCAAAGCGGCGACGTATCTGGAAGAACTACAGAGGCATGCACCTGAAATCCTGCAACAGTGCCGTATCTCTTATGACAATCGAGGTCGTGATCTTGATTTTGAGCGACTGGAAAAGGATGCCTTCTCCACCTGCCCCAGTGAGTCCATTGATTATGCTGTGATGGAGAAGACGGATCGCGCTGCAGTAATACCCCTCGATGCCGGCTGGAGCGACGTAGGTGCATGGACCGCACTGTCAGATGTAAGTGATCCGGATAGTGAAGGCAATGTGATGATTGGTGATGTCGTTGCCGAGGGAGTATCAAATAGCTATCTGCGTAGTGAGCATCGACTATTGGCTGGTATCGGTCTTGATCAATTGGTCGTGGTAGAGACAGCCGATGCCGTACTGGTAGCAGACAAATCAAGAATCCAGGATGTAAAACAGATTGTAGATCGACTGAAAGATGCGGGCAGGGAAGAGTGCTCTGATCATGTGCGTGTCTACCGGCCTTGGGGCAGCTACGAAACAATCGATGAATGTAGTCGCTTTAAAGTGAAGAGAATTCTGGTTAAGCCGGGAGCGAGCCTCTCACTGCAGATGCACCACCACAGGCAGAACATTGGGTGGTCGTAAAGGGAACGGCAAAAGTTACTAGGGGTGAAGATGAACTTGTTTTGTCAGAGGATGAGTCGGTTTATATCCCACTAGGCACCAAGCATCGCCTTGAAAATCCAGGAATCATTCCTTTGGAGATTATTGAAGTCCAGACGGGAAGCTACCTGGGTGAAGACGATATCGTCAGATACTCTGATGTCTATGGAAGATAAGAGATCATTGCAGAGAGCCAGCACTTAATATCCATCACATAATATCTATAGTCCAGGGGGGCTTCGTAAGTGTGATAACGGATACATGCTACTATCTAATCTAAATTTATTATCTCGATTACTAACATATATATATGTGACTATTCAGCTACAGGTACCAAGTTGCGAGATCACACCTTACTGCACACTTCCTGTAGGAGCGCTTTCCCGAAGCGCGATGGGCATTCGATCGCTATCCAAGAGATTGCGCCTACAATGAGATCAATACCCTATACTGAATGTTACATATATTAACAAACTAGCCTAAAATATGAGAAGAACAGTCTTAAGAAGATACAGTGGTATTATCGGAGTTATATTACTGCTCTTTTCCTACACTCTCAGCGCCGCACCCTCATGGTCACTCAGTGTCAAAGAGAAAGATGGCCTCCCCATCGCAACTGCAGGTGGGGTCAGTGCCCTCACAACATCTAATATTTATTGGGGAGAAAACTGGCATTGGGCAGGCCTCAATAGCAAGCTACTAGTCAAGGGGCCATTTCATTACGAAATAACAGGAAGTAATAAACGGCTTGGTTTTGATCTATTAGGGACAGCTACCAAGACTTCAAAAGGCCAGATGGTATGGGATTTTGAATTTGATGCAAAGAGGGACAGGAATGGCGTCATTGGTGGAGGGCTGGTCTTTAAGTTTGACCTCAAAAGGTTCGGTAGAAAGATGGGAGAACCTGAAATTTTACCGGACAGAGCAGGTTGGCGCTGGGGGAGAGGTAACAGTCCGAAATTAGAAATGCGCTTTGATCCACCAGTGAAGGCACTCTATTTTGAGCGTGGCCGCAAAAAAGAGCTACGCGCCTTCTTCTATAAGGACCAAGTAAAGAAAGGTAAAAGCCACTATAAAATAACACTGACTGCATCACCTGAGATATCACTTACTCCGACCACTACAGAGCGTTTTGGCTTAGCTGATATTAAAAAGTGGCCCAAAGCGTCCCTTGACTGGCGGCGTTCCCCTGTTGACTTGTCATTCCTTAATGATCCAGAAAAACCTGCAGGTAAGCACGGTTTTCTCAAGGCCGTGGGAGACAAACTGATATTTGAAGATGGTACCCAAGCACGTTTCTGGGGTACGAATCTTTCCGCATATACCCTTTTTCACACACCCAAAAGCGAAATAAAATTACAGGCAAAAAGGCTATCGGCTTTGGGCTTCAACTTGGTCAGATTACATCATCATGATTCACCCTGGGTAAATCCAAATATTTTTGGCGATAGTAAAAAGGTGAGTGATACCCAACTACTGGATAAAAAAGCACTGAAAAATCTTGACTGGTGGATAAAGTGCCTGAAGGATGAAGGGATATACATCTGGCTGGATCTGCATGTCCAGAGGCATTTAAGTCGGATGACCAGATATATGGCTATGATGAAATGAGAAAGGGAAAACAGCATGCGGATTTAAAAGGGTACAGCTACGTCAATTTGTCGATTCAGCAAGCGATGAAGCACTTCAATCAAGCATACATGACACACCAAAACCGTTATACCGGTATTCAGTATAAGGATGATCCTGCGATTGCTGCGGTCATGATCACCAATGAGAACGATATAACGCATCACTTTGGCAATGCACTACTCCCCGATAAAAAGGTTCCCAAGCACAATCGCCTCTACATGGGGGAGGCGAAAATATTTGCTAAAAAATATGGTCTGCCTGAATCAACTACCTGGCGCTCATGGGAGCATGGACCATCAAAACTTTTTCTCAATGACCTGGAGCACCGCTTTAACAAGAAGATGATAGATCATCTCAGGTCGATCGGAGTGAAGGTGCCAATAGTTACAACCAGCACTTGGGTGGTAATCCACTAAGCTCTCTGCCCGCATTGACAGATGGAGATGTTATTGATGTCCATTCATATGGTGGTCTTGGTGAATTTGATAAGTCACCTCTGATAGCACCCAATATGATGCACTGGATTGCCGCCGGGCAAGTTGTGGGAAAACCACTAACTGTGACTGAGTGGAATGTGTCGCCATTTCCCACCCCAGATCGCCATACTGTACCTCTCTATATGGCTGCGATGGCCGCTTTTCAGGGTTGGGATGCAGTGATGCTCTATGCGTATGCCCAATCCCCTTTGAAGGGTAGTGGCTCGCCTTCAAATTGGCACGCCTACAATGATCCTGCGCTCATCGCAACACTGCCTGCGGCCGCATTGATATACAGACAGCAACATGTCAGCGAAGCGGTAAGCACATTCCTGCTATCACCTGATAAAGAGGATGTGTTCTATAAAAGGCTATCGCCAGAGACATCAGTAGCTATACGCACGGCAGCTGAACAAGGAAAGCTACTCTTAAGGCTACCCAAAGCGAAAGAGTTACCTTGGTTTAATCCGGATCAAACAGTGCCCAATAATTCGATAGTGTTCCCTGACTCTGGCAGAGCATTTCTCGGTGATGATGATATATCTGTAACATCGGATACAGGGGAGCTTACTAGGAACTGGCTTGATGGCATGTATACAATCAATACATCTCATTCACAGGCTATACTTGGTTGGGTAGGTGGGAGAAAAGTCAAACTGCAGGATATTCAGTCACAAATGATCACTCGAAATGCTTCTATTGTTGTGCAGAGCTTGGATGAGAAGCCAATAGTAAAATCTGGGCATATCCTTGTCTCTGCAACTGCACGTTCAGTGGTGAGCAGTAATAATAAACTACCTTTCTATTCCGAGCCGGTGGAGGGTGTACTTAAAATTCGAGCACCGAAGGGAATGGTAGTATCTGTTAAGTCTCTTATTGGCGAGAAGAAAATTCCGGTGAAATATGAAGGAAGCCATTATACTCTCGATCTTGGCTCCATCATGAAAGGTGGTAGCCAAGCAGTATTGAAGGCAAGTGATCCTATTGATTAATGGGTTGGTGATGAGATACTTTTTGTATCAGTAAAGCTAGTTATTCTTTCTGGGAGTTTATTATGTTTCTTGATCATCTGTGTATAAGCAACCCCAAGCGCTGCCACTGACCAGTATATGATTGGGATGATGGTAATACTGCTTACAGTAAAAATGATCACCAGTATTGCTATCAACGTTGCTAGTAATGATCTCCCGAGCAGGTGCTCATCGCTTTTTTTGTCTGGTATGCGTCGCAAACTGGAAAAAATGTCAAAAACAATTAAAAGGAAGAAGCAGGAGAACAAAAATAGTCCTACAAGCCCACTTTCTAAGGCAATCCCGATATAAGTATTTACGATATCGATGATCCCCTGACCCTGTCGCATAGACTCCATTTCTGGGGTTTCCTTATAATTGACTGAGCCAAACCACGGATTATTTTTGATTACGGTCCATGAAGTTTCGATTAGTCTCTGGCGGTATGTAATATTACTGGCTTCTGTTTCACCTATAAAGGGAATAAGGTTGATTACCTTTTTTCCACCCGGCAAGACAGCCAATAGGGAAAGTGTAACCATGGCAGCAAAGGCTAGTTTGGCTAAACGGCGTATTGCGTAAGGGCCGGTGATGATAAAAACAATTATTAGTGCTACTGCTCCAAGCCAAGGGCCGCGTGACAATGGTGCAATAAGTCCGGCAACCAATAGAACGAGTCCCAGTCGTCTGTGTAGCTTGCTTTTTATGGACTGATTGAGTGATAGGTAGAGGCCTATTGCGACCACCATCATGTATCCTAATGCAATAGGATGGCCGGCTGCTGCAATTGCTCGCAATACATCTGACCGCTCAAGATAGGCAAGCATGCCGCCCTCAAGAGCTAAAGCCCCGATTACAGGCTGATATAACAGCCAGTGTCGGGTGACTTCAAATGTCCCGATAAGTGCGAGTATCATGGTGGCAGTCACTAGACTTAACAGTGCATCACGAAAGCCTTGCAGGTCTTTCAGCGAACGACTGATAACGAAGTAGGGAAGAAATATATCGGTAATAGATAGAAACATTGTCGGAGTGTGTCAGTTACGGTTGTTTCGCGTAAATAGAGTACTGCGCTGAGTAGCATAAAGCCTGTCAGTAGCTTATCTGGGGTGGTTCGACCGAAGGGTAATGTCTCACGCAAGTTAGACAAATAAACAAATGCAGGCAGAAGTATAACCAGGCTAGCAGCCGAGGGTATGAAAAGGAAAAAATATAGTTGACGATACCCAGGCCAGGAATATTTGCGCTGGCAATGGGTAGTGCAAAAAGTACAAAGAAAAATAGTGCTACCTTGTTAGGCTCCCGCTTGGATGAGTAATGCAATAAAAATCCAGCGATAACAACGTACAGCCAGTAGTTGTGAGCAAGAAATGCGGTTAGTGTCAAGGCGAGCCAAAGATTCCTTCTTCTGATAAAATCTCCGCAGTTTATGAGTTTGCAGGCGGGGCGCCTGGCAAATGAAAAAACAATTGCAGAAAGAAACAGGATAACAAATAGAGTACGTATATGTTCAGGCATTAGGCTTCTTCCATGCGAGGGGCTTCAACTCCCTTCACCCCAAAATTGTTTTTATTCTAGTGCATCCTTCCTCCATTTGAAGAGGGAAGCAGTGTGCGCACTATCATTTGGGATATTAATTAGTGGATGTATTCCAATCGCCCTGGCGGTGATAAGTGCGTAAATACGTCATAATCGTGCTCCTGGATCTGGGAGGTCATATCTTGAGACAGATGCACCGCCTGAGAAGAACTCTGATCATGCTCATCTTTTGGTGAACAGTTACAATTTTTAAAGCATCTCTTGAGGCAAATTAAGAAGGCGATATAATTCTTGTTTAATACGTTTACTTGCTTCTCCTGGATATGATACGAGATCAGAGCTTGTACTCTGTAATATAGCAGTTGGATAATCATCAAGGCTATTTTGAATAATTACGTTTAAATCCTTTGGTTCATTAACTCTTGGTGCCTTAGAATAAAGATGCCATAGCGGTGAGATCTTTGAAATAATGCCATGAGGAAAAGGGATGTAAACAACCGGACGATTGAGAATACTAAATATTAATGAAGCCGATGTAAAATCAAATATGCCGATATCGGAGGCAACAAGACAAGAAATAAAATCATCTTTTGGTTCACAAACCCGGACTCTTTTACTACGATAGCTAAGCAGTAGCTTTCCAATATTTTTCTGCGTTGACTGCCAATGAAGAAAATGAGCAGAAAGTATCAATTTATAGTTTTCTGGAAGATGCAGTGCTTGTTCAATAATATCCGGGCCAATAGAGTCCATCATTGATTGCTTGCCATGAGTTGAACAAATCATAAAAACAATATCTTTATCCGTATATCCTAATTTCCTTCTTATCTCAGCACGGTTTTGATTCATCATAATGATTTTATCTGCCACAATATGACCAACGACTGAAATATGATCTTTCAATACAGGAATATCTTTGATCGCTTCAATCTTGCGACGTTCACTTGACTCAAATATACAGGTGTAAGCAGGCTGCTTTTTCTTTGTCAAAACATTACAGCGTGCATAATGATATCGTTCATCACTACCTAATATAAGCTTTGAGTCTCCTAAGCCATGATCAATACATAAAGTAGGTATGCTTTTATTAAAATGTTGTGTTAAAGAATGATCGGCAACAATGATAAGATCCCATAGATGAATAGAGGCATAATAGGGATGAACATAAGTATAGCCACATTGATGAATATCCTGAATAAGTTCTGCAGAATCCACTGGAGGATTGGAGGTAGTACAGTACCAGGTAATATTGGTGTCTTTTGCCACAAGATCGACAATTTCATTAATTCTAGACAGCATCAATTGATTCTGTGCGATTAGAAGTGTTTTTCGTTCAAAACCTTTGGAGTGATGCCTAAAGACGTATTGTATAATGCGACGATATAACCTGATAAGCCAAGGTAATGTATGCCCGGAAAGTCCCCAGTGTGGCGGGTAATTGTATAACATAGTTCTGTTCCGAATTAAAAAAGCACTGTAGATTTTTTATTAATAAGTTATTCGAAGTTGTTAATTCAATACAAGCGGGTAGAATTAGTAATAATATTTCAAGTCAACAGTTTTATTTTTTTATATTCAAAGCATACTAATACAGGTATATTTCTTCTGGGATATAGCAAGGCTGTGGCCACTATCGGCTATTTTAAAAGTAATGCCGCCATCATTCTTGATTACAAACAACAAACAACAAACAACAAACAACAAACAACAAACAACAAACAACAAACAACAAACAACAAACAACAAACAA
>MOXG01000107.1_pt1 | contig 12799 bp, 10 predicted proteins | sample 1471191 | NCBI WGS metagenome assembly MOXG01 (sample SAMN05806437, study PRJNA327811) | mollusc metagenome | isolation source: Phylotype C (NB3) bacterial symbionts from gill | host: Thyasira cf. gouldii | place: Canada: Bonne Bay, Newfoundland | collected 2010-08-19
CTACAACAGACTTCTAATTTATTGTACCGAGCCACTATAAAAACAATCAGAAAACTACTCGGTGGCGGCACCCACTCACAGTAGTGGTTTCAATTCCTCCCAGACATTCTCCAATATCCTCGGCTGACCAAAGCGGTTGGGGTGAAGGCCATCCATCTGCATCCACTCCGGCCTGTCAGCGACCCCCTGGAGGAAAAAGGGTACCAGAGGGATATCTGTCTGCCCGACAATCTCTGGGAAGACTGCCAAGAACTTGTCATTGAACGCCTTGCCATAATTGGGGGGAAGCATGATGCCAAGCAGCAGCACCCGGCTATTGCGTTTCTGACCCAACTGGACTATCTGCAACAGGTTATCCCGCATCCGGCCGAAGCTGAGCCCGCGCAGGCCGTCATTACCGCCAAGAGCAACAATCATTATCTGCGGCTGGTGCTGTGCCAGTAGCGGCGGGAGTCTGTTCAACCCCCCCACCGTGGTCTCACCTGAAATACTGGCATTGGCCACCCGGTGAGGATAACCTTCCTCCTGCAGTCTCTGTTGCAGCAAGTTGACCCAGCTGGCGCTCTGGGCGATACCATGGGCGGCACTCAGACTATCACCCAGCACAAGAATCACCGGTGACTCGGCACGGCAGATACCGGACAGTAATAGCAATATTAGGAGCAGTCTCTTCATGACCAACGATTCTACCACCTCTCTGGTGAGCGCCAACCGCCTCGGCAAAGTGGTGGATGCCCCCGGCGGCAGACTGACCCTCCTTGAAGAGATCACCTTGCAACTTGCAGCGGGTGAAATTACCGCCATTGTCGGCTCATCGGGCTCGGGTAAATCGACACTGCTTGGGCTGTTGGCCGGTCTGGATGAGGCGACCAGCGGAGAGATCAATCTTTTTGGCCAGTCACTCCAGGGGCTGAATGAGGACGCCCGTGCCGAGCTGCGCGCCGGGCGGGTCGGTTTCGTTTTTCAGTCATTCCAGCTGTTGCCCGGTATGACCGCACTGGAGAATGTGATGCTGCCACTGGAGCTGTCAGGGCATTCGGATCCGGCAGCTGTCGCCGCCGACTCACTGGGGCATGTAGGACTGGAACAGCGACTCCACCACTATCCGGGGCAACTCTCCGGTGGTGAACAGCAGCGGGTGGCCATCGCCCGCGCCTTTGCCGCCTCGCCAAAGCTGCTGTTTGCCGACGAACCCACCGGCAGTCTGGACAAGGCCACTGGCAGCAGAGTGATCGAACTGTTGTTCACCATGCGGGAGCAGACAGGTGCTGCACTGCTGCTGGTAACTCATGACGAACAGCTGGCTTCACGCTGCGACCGTCGGCTTCGGCTTGAGGGCGGCAGGCTGGAGGATGGGGAGTGAAGACACTCTCACTGGCACTGCGATTTCTCCGGCGGGACTGGCGTAGCGGTGAACTCCGTCTACTGTCGCTGGCGCTGATGGTCGCCGTGGCGGCAGTCACCGCCGTGAGCTTCTTTACCGATCGGGTGGAACGTGCAATGGTGCTCCAGGCCGGAGAGATACTGGCTGCTGACCTGGTGCTCTCCAGCAGCAATCCAATCCCATCGCAGTTTCCAGCCAAGGCTGCAGTGCTGGGGCTGGAGAGCGCACGGACTCTCCGCTTTCCCAGTGTCGTACTCCATGGAGATGCCACGCAGCTGGTGGAGGTAAAAGCGGTGGATGCTGATTATCCGCTGCGTGGTGAACTGCGCTTTCGCGCAAACCCAGGCGCACTGGAGCAGGCAACCAAAAAGACACCCACATCAGGAGAGATATGGGCAGAAGCCCGCCTCCTGGCCGCCCTTGACCTCTCCCCCCAGGATGAGATCTCACTGGGTGAAAAAAAATTCAGGGTCAGCCGAGTCCTCAGCAGGGACACCGGAGAGGGCAGCGGCTTTCTGCGCCTCGGACCAAAGGTGCTGATCTCCCTGGGGGATATCCCGTCAACCGGGCTGGTCACCCCCGCAAGTCGGGTGCGTCACCAGCTACTTATCGCCGGATCAAAAAGCGGGGTCGATAAGTTCCTTGTCTGGAGCAAAGCTCGACTTCCCAAAGGGGCAAGGCTCGAACACATGAGCAGTGCACGCCCGCAGCTGCGCAGCGCCCTGGATCGAGCGGGCCGTTTTCTCGGACTGGCTGCACTGGCGGCGGTGCTGGTCGCCGGTGCGGCGGTAGCCCTCTCCACCCGACGTTTTGTCGAGCGCCAGTCCGACACCAGTGCCATCATGCGCTGTCTCGGCGCAAGCAGCCGAATGATTCTCCAGGTGCTGCTGTTGCGGCTGATGATGCTGGCCACACTCGCCAGCCTGCTTGGCTCTCTAATCGGTTACCTCGCGCAGTTTTTTTTGGCAACCCTACTACAAAACGAATTCGGCAGCGGTCTCCCCGCGCCCGGCCTCCAACCTGTGATGATCGGCCTGGGAACCGGTCTGGTCACACTTATCGGCTTCACCCTGCCGCCTGCGATACGCCTGGCTGCGGTGCCACCATTACGGGTGCTACGACGTGAGCTGGGCGCACCACCGCCCGCCGCCTGGGTGGTGGCCCTGTTTAGTGTCGGCGCCATCTCTCTGCTGATGTTTCAGCAAGCCGGTGATCCTGCCCTCGCCATTCGGGTGCTGCTGGGTACTCTGCTTGCAACCGGCCTGCTACTGTTGGTTTCATGGGGACTGGTGCGCCTGCTTGCCCCACTGCGCAAACGTGGCGGCACACTCTGGCGTTACGGTCTCGCCGGGCTGGCGAGAAATCCGGGAATGACTGCCATGCAACTCACCGGTTTTGGCCTGGGTATCCTCGCCATGCTGCTGCTGGCCATTGTCCGCCTCGATCTACTCGCCGCTTGGCAACGCACCATCCCGGCAGACGCACCAAACCAGTTTCTGGTCAACATACAACCCGGTGAGGTGGAATCACTCAACCGCTTCCTCACCAACAGGGGCATCCCAGAGCAGAACATCTACCCAATGCTGCGCGCCCGGCTAACCCACATCAACAACCATCAAGTATCAGTAGACGATTACCAGGATGGTCGTGCTCAGCGACTCACCACCCGCGAATTCAACCTCTCCCACGCAGAGCAGATGCAGTCAGATAACCGCATCGTTGCCGGTGAGTGGTGGGGACAGAATGATCAGCAAAAGGCGCACTTCTCGGTAGAGCTCGATCTGGCCCATACCCTGGGTATCGAAATGTATGACCTGCTCACCTTCAATTTGGCAGGTTCTGAAATTCGTGGTGAGGTCACCAGCCTGAGAACGGTAAAGTGGGACTCGTTCAAACCCAACTTCTTCGTTATCGGCACCCCCAGTCTGCTGAAAAAGTTTCCAAGTAACTACATCACCAGTTTCCACCTGCCACCTGGGCGTGAAAAGCTGCTCGCCGAACTGGTGACTCAATTTCCAGCCGTCACTATCATCGATGTCACCAGCCTGATGCAGCAGATCAGAGAGATCATCAGCCGTGGTTCTCTGGCGGTTCAATATGTATTCTTCTTTACCCTCGGTGCAGGCCTACTGATGCTCTATGCCGGAATTCAGGCAAACCGTGAGCACCGTCGGCAGGAGTCTGCCATCCTGCGCACACTCGGCATGAAACGGAGAGGACTATTGATGGCAGCCTGGGTAGAGTTCTCCACCTCGGCCTGCTGGCCGGTACACTTGCCAGCGGTTGCGCCAGCCTCACCGGTTGGCTGCTCGCCGGCGAGGTGTTTGGTTTCCCCTTCCACCTCAACCCCTGGGTATGGATTGTTGGTGTCCTGGGTAGTGCTATAGCCATCGGTACAGCCGGAGTGCTCGCCAGCTACCACCTCACCATCCAGCCACCACTACGCACCCTGCAGAATAACTAAGTCTATAATCACCTCATGAAGCGCTATTTTTTGTAATCGTTCCATCCAACAATAAAAAGGGGGGGATCTTGCGTCACCAACTGTTCCGTGTGATTTCCAGCCTCCTGATCACCCTGCTCTTTCTCGGCATGGTTGCAAACAGTAGCCGCCTGCCATTAATTAGCCAATTGGAGGCGATGGCCTACGATACCCGGGTGCGGCTCACCATGCCCCGCACAGCAGATCCACGCATTGTCGTTGTGGATATTGATGAGCGCAGCCTGAGTGAACTAGGACACTGGCCCTGGCCTCGCCGTCAGCTGGCAACGCTGACAAATCAGCTGTTCGAACACTACAAAATTCGTCTGTTGGGCTTCGACGTGGTCTTTGCAGAAGCAGAGAAGATGACCCATCTAGAGGCGCTGCCTGACCTGGCCCATAAGTACCTGAATGATGCAGAGCCATTCATACAGGCTCTGGAGACTCTTACCCCACTACTCGATCACGACCGCCAATTTGCCCATAGCCTGGCAGACAGGTCAATTGTGTTGGGCTACTACTTTAAGAGTAATGGAGAAGTTACCGGCATCGGCTCCCTACCTCCACCATTGCTGGAACTTCCTGAGACGGCACTCTCTGACATCCCTTTTCTGCAGCCCCATAGTTATGGTGGTAACCTGCCAATACTGCAGAAAAATGCGCAGGGTGCAGGTTATTTTGATAACCCGCTGATCGACCCTGACGGCGTTCAGCGACGTATTCCGCTGATTCAAAAATATGGAACTGCACTCTACGACTCCCTCTCTCTGGCCATGACTCGTCATCTCCAAAACTCACCTCAGGTCATGCTGGAAATAGCATCGGATATCTTTGATGAACCAAACCTGGAGTGCTTCGCCTGGATGGCATTCGGCTTCCTGTCGATAGCCAGGGAGCAGTCCTTATCCCCTTCCGCTCTCCCGGCAGTTTTACCTACATACCGGCAGTGGATGTACTGCATGGCAAGACCGACCCCAAGCTGCTGAAGGGTAAAATAGTGCTATTGGGCACCACCGCCCTGGGGCTGACACGAGAGATTGCCACTCCGGTGCAGAGCGTGCTTCCCGGCGCTGAACTGCATGCCAATCTGATCTCGGGGATGCTGGATGGAAGAGTTCTGCAGCAACCTGGCTATGTTTCAGCTTTAGAGTTGCTGCAACTCTTCACCTTGGGGCTACTGGCATCCCTGCTACTACCCCGTCTTTCAGCAATACACACCTCAACGGCCATTCTGCTCCTGACGCTGGTCACACTGGGCTTTAATCTCTACGCCTGGCAGGAGCTACAGATGGTACTGCCGATCGCCTCTTCTCTACTGTTACTGTTAATACTCTATCTGCTACACATGGGATTTGGCTTTTTTCTTGAGTCTCGCAATAAACGACAAATTGCGCACACATTCGGGCAGTATGTCCCGCCTGAATTGGTCGATGAATTAGTGGAGCAGAAAGATAACCTGGGGCTGGAGGGCGAGGCACGAGAGCTGACTGTGCTGTTCTCAGATGTCCGTAACTTTACCACCCTGTCAGAAAATCTTGAGCCCAGAGAGCTGACACTTCTGATGAACGAGATGCTTACCCCCATGACCCGTATCATTCACAACCACCGGGGTACCATAGACAAGTACATGGGTGATGCCATCATGGCCTTTTGGGGAGCACCGCTGCAGGATCCGGAGCATGCCCGTCATGCCCTTCAGGCGGCCTTGGAAATGCAGCAGGAGCTACAACATTTGGCCCCCCACTTTAAATCCATCGGTCTCCCCTCCATTCGCATGGGTGTGGGCATCAACACCGGCATAATGAATGTCGGCAACATGGTTCCCAGTTTCGCATGGCCTACACCGTAATGGGAGATGCGGTCAATTTGGGCTCACGACTAGAGGCACTTACCCGTCAGTACGGGGTGGATATCATCGTCGGCGAAGCGCTGGTAAAACAGCTAGTCGATTTCACCTTCCGTGAACTAGACCGGGTGCGGGTGAAAGGAAAGACTAAGCCCGTCTCCATCTATGAGCCATCGGTCTCACCACAGAACTGAGCTCGCAGGTTATCCGTCGATTGGATGCACATCAGCAGGGACTGGATTACTACCGTCGGCAGGATTGGACCCAGGCAGAAACCATCTACAGAGAACTGCTAACAGATACCACAGAAGAGCTCCTCTACACCCTGCTTCTAAAGCGCATCACTCACTATCGCCGGCACCCACCCGGTGATGACTAGGATGGTGCTTTTACCTTCATAACCAAGTAAGCGCCGACTACCAGCTGTTGTAGTCACTCGGCCCACTATTCACACTGGATGGAGCAATCAGGTTCATGCCCGTACTCTGTCCATTCTTGATGCTGTAGACCTGAACGGCACGACCACTGGTCACATTGGAGATCTCCACAGAAGCAGTATTGGGTGAAGCGCTGCCCTCGTTGAGTGCCTTTACACCAAACTGATTGGTTCCCGACTGCAGGGTAACGTTGAACGATTGCTTGGCTTTGGTCAGAGAGATGTTCTGACGCAGGGGCTGCCCATTAAGATTGATATCGATTCTATCGCCATCCTCACTGCCATGATCCCAGAAAGAGACGGTCACATTGCGGGAACCCACGGTAACATCACTCAGCCCCTGACTGGAGGAAGCCGACGCTGTCGGTTGCGAAGGTTGTGACGGCAGATACTGGGTGGGATTCATAAACTGGTCGCCAAAATCATCAAGAGGAGCCTGGGGAAACTGCTGCTGGGTGGCGGGATCCACCACCGGGGCCGGTGGTATGGGAGCCGTCGTATAATCTTGAGGAATCATCACCCCCGGACTCCCTCCAGGGCCGGGAGGTTTACTCGGAATACTCCCCGCCTGAAACGCCTGACTCAATTGACTAATCTGACCGGTGTCGAGACTGCCGGGGGTTCCCATACCGGGATCGTCGAGAGGGTTATACCCAGATGAAGATTTTGGCTTGGGCTTGGACTTGGGTTTTACTTGTGGTTTTGCTACCGGCGGCTTCACCACCCCCTGAAACTGCCCCGACCAAACGGGCTGAAAGTTGGGCATGGCCTGAGTTTGAACTGCGGCGGCCAAATCACCCTTTATGAACGGCGGGGGTGGCACAATCAGTCGTGGTAGGGTTGCCGGATCAGCAACAAAGGCGGCCTGTCCCTGCCACACATCTACGGTACCCGTTTTATTGCGCAGAAAAATGCCCCCATCGGAAACACTCGAGTAGAGTCCATCTGAGAGACGCAGGCAGTCTCCTTTACAGTAGCGCAGATAGAATTCAGTACCGCGCAGACCCACGGTGGCAACTGGGGTATTGATCCGGTACTCCTCACGACGCTTCTTACCAATAGCGCCACTCACAGCCCGTAGAGCCCCTTTAAGCAGGCTAAATACCCCCGTATCTTCACCGTCCAGTGCTGCGTACTGATAGTCATCAACCTTGAAGATGGTGTAGCGACCCAGCTTGATCTTTCCGCCATCGGTAAAAGCCAGTTCCATTCGACCATCATAGGTGTAGAGGGTATCTCCCCGATCTACACCATCGCCTTCCACCATCTCACGATGACTGCCATCCTGGTCCACAGCCGCAGCATCACCCACCAGGGAGTCAACCTTGCCGGCAACCGCTCCCAGCTGTGCACTCCAGACCCAGGCCAATAGTAGGCAGAATATACGCAGATTATTCATCAGCCTGCAGCCCTTCAAGCATCTTATCCGCCTGCTCGCGGTGGCGGAGATCAGTCGCGCCATCTCTCACATCCTGAACCAGCGCCACTGCAAGTGCTTTGCGTCCCAACTGCTTATAGAGCCCGGCCAGCTGCAGTTTCAGGAAACTGTTGGTTGGTGTCGCCTCCACAACCTGCGCCAGCAGTTGTGCAGCGGGTTCATAGTCATGCCGCCCCTTGAGCAGAAGAGCCAACCGTGTCTTGCCCTCCAGATGCTGGGGATCGAGCTTGAGTAGCGTCACATAGAGTTGTTCAGCATCAGCCTTGCGAACCAGCTCCTCCATCAACAGCGCCAGATGGAAGGTGGCACTCTGGTTTTGGGGGTTCAGAGCCAATGCCCGCTGGTAGTGCTTCAGAGCCCGATCCTCTGCATCATAGTTCCCATGCTGTTCCCATGCCTGAGCCAATTGAGCATGAATACGATCATCACCGGGACGCAGTCGTAGTGAGTGATTGAGGGCGTCGATACCATCATCGAGTAGACCCTGGCGTAGCAAACAGAGGCCCAGGCCATGGTAAATATTGGGATCATCAGGCTTGAGACGATTGGCGTGAGCGAAGAACCCCAACGCCTGCTCCAGCCGATCAAGAGCCAGACTCGCGAACCCCGCCTGTATCAAGCTGGCCAGATGCCTGGGATCGAGTTCAAGAGCCCGGGTATAGTGTTTCATCGCCTCGGCAAAGTCGCCCTGCAGGGCCGACAGGGTACCCATACGATAGTGTAGCGAGGGGATCTCTGTATGCACTATCAGGGCATAGGTCAGCGTCATACCAGCCTCTTCATGATCACCCATGGCGATCAACCCTTCGGTCAGATTCACCATCCCCTGAAGATGATCCGGCTGGTGGTCCAGCACCTTGCGAAACGCCTCAACGGCCTGAGCTGGACGATCACGTCTCAGGTAGCACAATCCCAAATTATTGCGTGCCTGAACATAGGTAGGTTGCTGCTTGAGTATCGCCTCGAACTCCTTCTGAGCAGCAGAGATACGCCCCTGAAGCAGGTAGATATTGCCGAGGTTGTTACGGATATCAAGATTGTCTGGATTACGCTCCAACTCCGTTTTACAGAGCTGGGCCGCCCGCTCTACCTGCCCCTGAAACAGCAGCACATCAACCTTCTGCAGAGCACTGGACGCAGCCATTGCATCTGCGGAGAAGAGCAACCACCCAAGCAACAGAAGATAGAAGAAGTGATATTTTCTAGTACCCATAGACTATTTATGGACGCCGAAAGGCAAAGGGTCAAGTTGAATTACATTGTGCCACTGACACTTAAGCAGTTTTGTGGGCACCTATTTATTGACTACCTGGAGGTGCGTATTTATTGACTACCTGGAGGTGCGTACGGTATCCAATGCCCTGCCGAATGGATACAATCAACACACAGTACTACACCCTCTATTGCTCCCATGCGTTCCGCTTTTTCCATATTTGATAAAACCGATGCAGCTGATAAACCAACCAGCTTTTCTTCTTACCAGACAGTGGCGGGACACACCAGCTGGTATTGAACTCGAACTCTGGGCCGGCAGTGAACAAGGGGTGCTACGTCTGGTCATACCCGGTCAACAGGCTGTCTGTTTTATTGAACGGCACTGCAGCATCGATGGTGGCAACATTCCCTTTCAGCGTAAGCCACTCGACCTTTGCTCTCTTCCTGGTGAGCCGGTGGATGGACTCTACCTTCATCAGCAGCGGCAGTTATTCCAGCTAAGGGATAGAGCTACCACCCAAGGCATCCAGCTGCTTGAATCTGATATCAAACCGGCCGACCGCTACTTGATGGAGCGCTTTATCACGGCACCGATGCAGGTCAGTGGCGAGGCACAGGAAAAAGCGGGCTACCTGGAGCTGGTCTTGCCACAGATAAAGCAGGGAGAGTACCTTGCCGACTTGAGCTATCTCAGCCTCGATATCGAGACCGATGGCATCGATGGGGAGATACTCTCTATCGCTTTCTGTGGTCAAGGTCATGAAGAGGTGCTGATGCAGGGAGAGAAGAGTCAGTGGCCCTGCGATCTTCCTCTTTTCTGGTTCGACAATGAAGCAGTGCTGCTAAAAGGTTTTCTCCATCGTTTCGGACAGCTTGATCCCGATTTGATTCTCGGTTGGAACCTGATCAATTTCGATCTCAATATCCTGGAGCAGCGCTGCCGTCGATACCGTATTCCCTTCACCCTTGGGCGGGGTAGAAGCACTGCCGCCGTACTGCAACCCCAGCAGCCGGGGCAGCCTCGCATTGCAAGCATTCCGGGGCGGGTAGCTCTGGACGGTATAGACAACCTGCGCGCCGCCTTCTGGTCATTTGATAGCTTTGCCCTTGGGCATGTGGCGGCTGAACTACTGGGACGAACAAAGCTGATAGAGAGCAGTAGTAGTGAGAAAATCGCAGAGATCCGTCGTCTCTACCGCGAAGACCGCCCCGCCCTCGCCGCCTATAACCTGGAGGATTGCCACCTTGTAGAAGATATCTTCCACAAGACCGATCTGCTCAACTTCATCACTCAGCGTAGCGTTATGACCGGTCTGCCCCTTGGCAGGCAGGGTGGTTCGGTTGCCGCCTTTGACAACCTCTACCTTCCCCGCCTTCATCGGGCCGGTGCCGTTGCCCATGACATAGGGGCAATCAAACACAACGTCTCCAGCCCCGGCGGCTATGTGATGAGCTCTCAGCCGGGGCTTTACGATAATGTGCTGGTGCTCGACTTCAAGAGCCTCTATCCCAGCATCATTCGTACCTTCCAGATCGACCCCCTGGGAATGGCTCGCCCAGGAAAAGACCCTGTTCCCGGCTTTCTTGAGGCAGAGTTCTCCCGCAGTGAAGGGATACTACCCGGCATCATTACCGACCTCTGGCACAAGCGTGATCTGGCCAAACGGGAGAGCAACAAGCCCCTCTCCCAGGCGGTCAAGATCATCATGAACTCATTCTATGGCGTGCTCGGCTCCAGCGGCTGCCGCTTCTTCGATCCTCGACTGGCCAGCAGTATTACCCGGCGTGGTCATGAGATCATCACCCGTAGTCGTGACTGGCTGGAGCAGCAGGGCTTCCGGGTGATCTATGGCGATACCGATTCGGTATTCGTGCTTCTCGGTGGAGGTTTTTCGGAAGAGCAGGCCCAAACCACCGGGCAACAGCTCGCTGGTGAACTCAACCAATGGTGGCAGGCAACACTCAAAGAGGAGTACCAGCTCACCTGCCGGCTGGAAATCGAATTCGAGACCCACTTTATACGTTTCCTCATGCCCACCATCCGCGGTTCGGAAACCGGCAGCAAGAAACGCTATGCAGGTTACATACGAGATGCACAGGGAGAGTATCAGCTGATTTTCAAGGGGCTGGAGAGTGTACGCAGCGACTGGACACCCCTGGCCCAGACGTTCCAGCGGGAGCTTTATCGTCGTATCTTTTTCGACCAACCCTATGAGGCCTATGTTGCTGAGACAGCCACACGGTTAAAAGCAGGGGAGCTGGACCACCTACTGGTCTATCGCAAGCGCCTGCGCCGCAAGCTGGATGACTACACCCGCAATGTGCCACCCCATGTCCAGGCGGCACGTAAGCTGAAAAAAGCAGGACGCTCAATCAGCTACCTGATCACCCTCAACGGCCCGGAGCCGGTAACAGAGCAGGTCAGTCCCATCGACTATCAGCACTATATAGATCGCCAGTTGGCACCAGTAGCAGACGGCATACTACACTTTGTTGATGACAGTTTTGAGCGTATCACCGCTGACCAGATGATGCTTTTCTGACATAGTGCGTCACTGAAGAGTAGTTATTACTCAATCTCCAGCGAATACCCCACACAGGGATCAATTGCGTTGATCAGCCAGGTCGCCTGTTGCTTCAGTTCCTCATGAGAACTCCCATCAAGGCTCATAAGCCCTTGAGCCAATACCCCCTGGGGGTGAAAGTTCCACTCGGTGGGGGCGAGGATGCGGTAGTCCGCTATTCGCTGATCTACAAGCTCCACCCGATGAACCAACCGCCCCCTTGCAGCCTCGACTTGAGCAATGCCGATGTTATCAGCCGTTGTCCTGTCAAAGAGAGAAGAGTTGCTCCCACCCAAGTTAGTGATGCCCCGCTTCAACCGTGCAGGTATACCGGCCAGTTCCACCAACCGGGCCACCGTACGCGGTAATAAGCCGCTGCCATAGTCAGCAGAGAGTGATTTTACCAGCGGCTGCTCCCTCACCCGGGTATAAGGGGTAGTTTCACAGCAGTGGCCCTCATGTGTTGGTGTAGCGATAAAAGCCTCTACCTCACCGCCACCCAATAGGTCCTCCAGTGTCTCTACACTCACCTCGGGCAGAGCAGTCGATGCTGCTGAGCCGATACCACTCCACCCTCTGCCGGACAGCTGTCGAAGTAGTTGAGACGGTATCGATTCTGATCTTTTTATCCACGCCGACAGTGCTTCTTCGCTATCGATTCCGAGCCATTCGTCCAGAGAGTAGGTATATAAGGAACGTTCCAACAACTGCTCCAACCGTCCGATCACCTGTTCCAACTTGTAGCGGTCCGGCTCAATGGCCCGCCAGCCGATACGAAAGGGCTCCCGATCCGGGTAGAGGGCATTGCGAAAATCGCTGAACAGACCCATAGCATCGGCTACCGTAGCGGAGTCCGGCGGTTGAGTCAGAAAAGCGCTCCAATCAAGGAGAATACGCCAGATATGCTCTCGGGCCGTCTCAAACCAGACCAGCATCTCCCGTGCCTCCCGCCGCCCAGTGTCAGCATCTATCCCCAGCGCCTGCTCACACGCCTCAGCCGCAGCACAGGCTTGGGCGGTACCACAGACGCTATAGAGCAGAGGCAGGTTCTGATCAGCTCATCCACCCCCTTGCCGACAAAAATCTTCGGCGTGTGCAGCGGCCGGGTGGAACAGATGGAGACTCTTCGCTCACCCTTGTCCCACCCCGTTAGCGTAATTATCAGACTGCCTTCTACAGCACCTGCCACTATCCACTCCTCTCTCTATTCCATAACGCCAACTCTCTGGCAGCTTCCCCATTACCAGGAAATCCTCCAGATAACCGACTACAGTATAAAGTGACACTGGGGAGTGCACAGCCATAATCACGGGGAATTGATGGAAAACTTCTTTATTGGCCGCCAGGCTATACACGATCGCAAGATGCGGGTATTTGCCTACGAGCTTCTCTATCGGGAATCGGATGTCAATTCAGCTCAAGTGGAGGATGGTG
>MOXG01000108.1_pt1 | contig 12667 bp, 12 predicted proteins | sample 1471191 | NCBI WGS metagenome assembly MOXG01 (sample SAMN05806437, study PRJNA327811) | mollusc metagenome | isolation source: Phylotype C (NB3) bacterial symbionts from gill | host: Thyasira cf. gouldii | place: Canada: Bonne Bay, Newfoundland | collected 2010-08-19
AGGTTCGAGATACTATCCACCGCCTTCTGACTGATGCGGTGTCGGCTGTCATCTTCAACCGGCGTGGCTAACCAGGCGTCAAAGGAGACCGGCTGCCAATCCTCCAGCCTCAACTGCTTCACCTCACCTTCGATCCTGCCGGTTATCTTACCAAAAGAGAAGGTACCGGTGAGCGTCTCAAGGTCAAGATTCTTAAGGCCGATATCAGCACTGAAGGCGGGAAGCGTACCAAACAGGTCATCAAGCACCAGATTCCGAATCAGCACACTGCCCCCGAAAACTTTGATCAGCGCCATACCTTCGACAGCGATCATGCCCGAAGAGTAGGAGATGCCTGGGATCATGCCTGAGAGTTGTCCTGCAAGCACCGGCCAGCCCACCGCATGACTGAACTTCTCCATAGAGACGGGAGTAAGGTAACCCTGAAAATGGACCGCAGGCCCATCATTACCGGACTCAAAACCAAAACGCTCCACCTCTAGCGCCCCATCCAGCACAGGCACTGATGCCGCCTTATTGAGCTTCAGACTACGGCCGATAAGCGTAAGATCAAACACCGAGCCACCCAGATCTATACCGCCAAAGAGATGCCCTCCGCGCCATGAGAGCCTGCTCTTCCTAACCTCTCCACTCTCTCTCCAGTTGATCTCTCCATTTACTCCATAGAGAGCAAACTGTGATTCACCGGCAGCCCCCTGCTCAACAAAAACATCTTTGAGCTGGAGACTGGCACCGATGCTTTTGCCCTGACCAAAACTCACCTCAGCTGCCACCTTCCCTGCAAGCTCCAGCTCTGCAAAAATGGGGTCAGCCAGTACTGGCTCCAGATAGGCACTATAGAGTGTGGCCACCTCTGCATCATCAGAGACCACTTTCAGCTGGAGAATTTTCTCATCTTCACCCAGGGCAAACACGCCGTTACCGTGTAAGCTCAAGGTATCAGGATGATTAAAGGCAAAGCGAGGCAGCTTCAGCATCTCCTCCTTCGCAGAGTAAACAAAGTCAGACTGCAGCGAGACGATTTTCCCATCAGGTGAGATGAAAAAATAAGGCGTCAGAGCGGCACCCGCCTCTAGCACAATGGAGTGCTCACCCCACCAAACACCTCTCTTATTGGCACCCTGATTGGAAAAATCGCCCTCCCAACTACCGACGAGCTCCTCTCCTATATAGTTATCATCCTGAAATGAGAAGCCAACATTATGAAAGCGCCCTTTCCAGTTCCCCTTAAGCACCCTACCCTGGTTGCCCGAAAGGCTAATATCGAGATCGACAACACCACCAATGCCATACTCGCTTAACAACGCCTTGATAGCATCAACCTCGTCTCCCACCAAAGAGAGACCCAAACCTTTACTGCTAAGTTGGGCTTGCCAGTGCCCACCTTTATAGGACAACTTCGCCCTACTCTCTCCACCAAAAACAGTCGTTTTATTGATTGCGACGTCAATCTGTTGCTGTTTTTTTCTCCAGCTAAAACTGAGCGGTATAAAAGACTGTTTGAGTGCTGAGTGCTTTAGCTTCAGGCGCCCCTGTTGACAGTCGACCTGCTGGTCCGTCAAGCGCCCTTTGCGGCACTCAAAAAAGAGCGACTTCAGTGGAAAAGGGAGTGACGGGTGAGTAAAGGCGGTCGCCGAAAGATTAAAGTGGTCACTATTTTCGCCAAGGAACAGCTCGAGCTTAACCCCTTCCGCTACCCAGTCAGACAGGCCAATGCGGCCAAGACTGAGACTGACACTCCCCCCTCCTTCATCGGCATGAAGGAGCAGCAGTGGTGAGAGGAGCACCACTGCAAGGAGCACGCGAATGTTATTCCGCCGGGAAAACACCTGTGGAGAGATACCGGTCACCGCGATCGCAGATAATGGCGACAATCACCGCGTCCGTCAGCTCTTCGGAGAGCCTGAGAGCCGCAGCAACCGCACCACCTGATGAGATACCCGCAAAGATACCCTCTTCCGCCGCCAGACGGCGTGTAATATCCTCTGCTTCTTCCTGTGATACATCCATCTCCCTGTCGAGCCGTGAAGATTCAAAAATAGCCGGGAGATAGGCCTCCGGCCAGCGTCTTATGCCGGGGATCGAGGCCCCCTCGGCCGGCTGCACCCCAATCACCTGAACCTGGGAATTCTGCTCTTTCAGGTAGCGAGAGGTTCCCATAATGGTGCCGGTAGTCCCCATGGCACTGACAAAATGGGTGATTCGGCCTTCAGTCTCCCGCCAAATTTCCGGCCCTGTAGTTTGGTAGTGGGCATCAGGATTATCGGGATTTGAAAATTGATCGAGGACCTTTCCTTCGCCCTCCCGCTCCATTTTATCGGCAAGATCACGCGCGCTTCCATCCCCTCCTCTGCAGTAACAAGAATCAGCTTTGCACCATAGGCCCTCATTGAGGCGCGGCGTTCTACACTGAGATTCTCCGGCATTATCAGGATCATCCCGTATCCCTTGATGGCGGCCACCATTGCCAGGGCAATCCCGGTATTACCACTGGTAGCCTCAATCAGAGTATCACCAGGCACAATATCACCACGGGCTTCCGCCTGTTGAATCATTGAGAGTGCGGGCCTGTCCTTCACCGATCCGGCTGGATTATTACCTTCAAGTTTTACCAGAATGGTATTACTGGTATCGCCACAAAGTCGCTGTAGACGAACCAGTGGCGTTGTGCCGACAAAATTTTCAATTGTTGGAAAAGTCATGATCACAAGTTTACTTCAAGGTGTAGTGAAAAACGATGTTAGGATATTATCTGCTTTTTCCTGCAGGGATGCTTCATTTAGGACTTTTGATCAGGTTTTGGCAGCATATCTTGCACTCAGACCTCGGACAGCTCACCCGAACCGATTAATAGTTTTCCCGACTAGATTGATTCACAACATGAAGATAATTAATACTTCCTGGTTAGAAGCTGCAAGGCTGCCAACGCTCGCTGCAGCACTTTTATTCGCGACTATTTCTCATGCTTCTGAGGATAATAATTTCTCAGAATCACTCTTTTTTGGGGAACTTCCTGTCGTTCTCTCAGCAACCCGTTTAAGCCAGCCGCTCAAGGATACACCGGCTTCCACCACCGTCATTGACCGAGAGATGATTGAAGCATCGGGTGCGGTTCAACTGGTTGATCTGCTACGTCTGGTCCCCGGTTTTCAGGTAGCCTACTACACCGGCACAAAGTACAGCGCCACCTACCACGGCCATGCGGACCAGCATTCACGGGACATGCAGGTGCTGATCAATGGCAGATCAATCTACGATCCGGCTTTTGGTGGCGTAACCTGGGGTGATCAAGAGCTGGAAATTGATGATATCGATAGAATTGAGGTGATCCGAGGTCCTAATGCGGCAGCCTATGGGTCCAACTCATTTGCCGGTGTTATCAATATCATCAGCATCCACCTTCACAGCAGCAGGGTGCCCATTTGAATATGCTGCTGAGTAAAAGGGAAGATGGTCAGGTTTCAGCCAGGTACGCCGATTCAGTCGGAGACCTGGACTATCGAGTTTCACTTAGGTACAGCGAAGACAGCGGATTTGATGATCGCCATGACTCAGCTCATATTCGTCGCCTCAGCTTTCGTGGTGACTACCAGATAGATCCCGGCAATGCGCTACAGATGGAGTTTGGTTTCAGTAACAACGACTACCAGGATGGCTTTTCGGGAAATATTTTCCAGCCATTAAGAAGCACGCCTCAGGAGCACAGTTTTCAGCATTTTCGTTGGGAGCACAACGGTGGCATGGATAGTGAGTATCTTCTCCAGTTCTACCACAACCAGCAGATTGTAACTGATTCTTTCACTAATTCAGGATTAGGTTTTTCTGCAGGCAGTGGCTTCAGCTCAGATCGTTATGACCTGGAGTTTCAACACACCTATAGACTGACAGAGAAGCATCGCCTTGTCTGGGGGGCAGGTGCCCGCAGGGATGAGACCAGCAGTATCTGGACATTCGGCTCCACAGATAAAATAGAACGCGACCAGCTGCGCGCTTTTTTCAACATGGAGTGGAATCCAAGCGATCAGATGGTGGTCAATATGGGTGGCATGTTTGAGAAATTTGAGAGTAAAGACGGGCTGTTCTCTCCTCGCCTTGCCCTCAACTACCACCTTGATGAGGAGAATACGCTACGCCTTATAGCAACTCGCGGCTACCGCATGCCAACGCTGTTTGAGGATAATGCCAATCTCCGGCTTTACTACGCGGGGACAACGACACCGATCCCAGGCCAGCTGCTCTACTATGCAGCACAGGATATCAATCCGGAAATAATAACCGCTTATGAAATCGGTTTTCTGAAAAACATACCTCGGTATAACCTCACCTTCGATGCCAGGCTCTACAATGAGACAGTCACTGACATCATTCATACTAAGGCTATTAGTGGTGTCACCGAACAATATATTAACTCTGGAAAATACACGATCAACGGTATCGATATCGGATTGGATTGGAAACCCAGCAGGCAGAGTCTGATTCACTTGGGTTATAGCTTTGCGCACGATTACGGCAAACAGTTCAAAAGTACCTCGCCTGGATATAAACGGCTCAATGATCAGGCACCGAACCAGACAGTCTCTCTTCTCGGAAGCTACCGCTTTTCCAGCGGCACCCAACTCAGTGGTGCCTATTACTATTTGAGTGAAATTGACTGGCCTGGGGATGGTGACAATGTCCCTTACTCAAAACGCCTTGACGTCAAGATATCACAGGACTTCAAAGCCTCTGGCATGGATGGTGATGTAGCTCTGATTTTTCAGAATATCAACGGTAAATTTCAAGATTTCTACACCGAAAACTACTGGAATGAGAGTATTTTTCTTCAGGCTCGTCTAAACTGGCATTAAGCCTGATGAAAGCTACCAGTTGTCCAACAATGGAATTAAATTGTCACTAATATCGTGACTGACAACAAGGAAGATATCCGCTCTTGAGTTGGGATAAGAATTATCCGAGCCGCACCCAGCGGCTAATTGCAACTATGCCCCTGCTCGCCAGGGGATGGTCGTATGTGCTGCTCCTGGTTTTCTCTCTCTCCACGGCAACAGCAACTCATAGCGATACTGACGTACTTATTGTCAGTAGTGCCGACTCTCCAGTCTATCAGTCGGTCATCAGTTCACTGCGTACCCACCTTGCATCACTTTGCACCGGTAATGAGATTAACTGCACCCTACCAAAGATCAAGGAAGCAAAACTCAGCAATTGGTCAGAGTCAATCATCGGCATGCACCCCAATGGGGTCATCATCACACTCGGACGTGAGGCGGCAAAGCAGGTAGCGTTGAGTAAGAAAAAAAACCCTCATGTAATCAATGCACTCATTCCCAAAGCAGCAGTTGATCAATTAAATCTAAATAGATCTGCTAATCGAAATACGGCAATCTATCTTGATCAGCCCATTAGAAGGCAATTGCATCTTGCTGCCATCGCAAACCCCGGCGATAGGGTTGGCATCCTTTTGGGACCAACGACTCAACAACTAAAGCCGTTGATTGCGCAGGAGGCAATAAGGCTGGGGATTAAAATCAACTACCAAAATATTCTCAAAGGGGAGACTATTGGACCGCTGTTAAAAGACCTTCTGGGCGGCAGTGACATCCTTCTCGCTCTACCCGATCCCCTGATATACAGCCGCAAAAACATCTTCAATATTCTACTATCGAGCTATCACAGTAAGGTGCCGGTTATCGGTTTCTCGGCCACTTATGTGAAGGCTGGGGCCATTGCCGCAGTCTACTCATCACCCGAGGATATCGGCCATCACCTGGCCGACACTATAAACACTATGTATCAGGAGGGAATAGAGCCAACCCTCCATAGTCATCTATCCGAGCACCCCAAGTACTTTAGTGTTGACGTCAACAAGAGGGTTAGCAGATCATTGGGAATTAACCTACCCAGCAACAAAGAGATCATAAAAATCCTTTCCGTTAAGGGAGAGATAAAATGATATTTCGTAGACTGTCACGGATAAAAACGCGGGCGCTGCTACTGAGTCTGGTACCTGCCGCCATCATGGCACTGACACTGACCGTCTACATTATTGATTCACAGCTTAATAACCTTGCCAAGCTGTTCGAGGAGCGTGGAAATGCGGTGGCCCAGGAGGCTGCAGCATATTGTGTCTACGGCATTTTCAGTGGTGACCAGAAGATTCTTGAATCAAGCTTGCAGGAGATCTCCAAGCGTAAAGATGTTACATCGATACAGGTAATCGATAGTAGTGGTTCAACACTGGTGACGCTCAGGGGCAGGCCGGAAGAGTCTACAAACCCCACTGACAAAAATATCAATAGACGTTATTTCTCCGCCCCTGTTGTCAGCTATGTCAAATCTCTCAGTATCAGTGACTACCCTGATCAACTCTACGACTCGAAAGACGTCAACGAATCGACGGCTATTGGTACCGCAATCATTGAGATAGATAACACCCAATATACCACCCGACAAACAGAGATTATTCGCAATAGCCTGTTGATCTGTATCAGCGGCCTGTTTTTTACCGCATTGGTGACGAGTTTTCTCAGCCGCAAGATTACCCGTCCACTCTCTCGCCTGACTCAAGCGGTCATCCGTATGAAGCATGGCGATTTTTCAAAACTTGTACCTGAAGAGTCGAAAGGGGAATTTCGAAGTCTCGAAGAGGGCTTCAATGCCATGGCAAAAGAGTTACAACACTCGCATGCAATAATGCAATCACAAATAGACCAGGCGACATCAGACCTGGTTGAGACCATGGAAGCGATAGAGGTACAGAACGTCGAACTCGATCTGGCTCGAAAAAGAGCACTCAAAATCAGTTATGAGAAATCTTCATTTCTGGCCAATATGAGCCACGAAATTAGAACACCAATGAATGGAGTCATCGGCTTCTCCCGCCTGTTGAAGAAATCCGACCTCTCCCACGAGCAACAGGATCTGGTTGAGACTATTGAGAAATCAGCCTCTTCCCTGCTAAAAATCATTAACGGCATCCTTGACTACTCAAAGCTTGAGCATGGTAATTTGGAACCCGATCATGCGCCCTTCAGTACTGTCGACTGCTTTGAAGAGCCTGTAACACTATTGGCACCTGCCGCTCATGACAAGATGCTGGAACTGGTGCTACTGATCTACTCTGACGTACCTTCCATGCTGGTTGGCGATGAGGCCAGGATTCGCCAGGTTCTGGTCAACCTCATTGGTAACGCCATCAAATTCACCCATGAGGGCGAAATTGTCATCCGTGTCATGGTTGAAAATGAGACCGATGAAGAGTGCACCCTGCAGTTTTCCGTCACTGATACCGGTATCGGTATTCCAGAGCATGCCCAGCGTGGGCTGTTTCACTCATTCCATCAAGGCAGCAGATCGACCAATAAGATGTATGGCGGCACCGGACTTGGCCTGAGTATCTCCAAAAAGCTGGTCAAATCTATGAATGGCACCATTACACTTGAGAGTAATGAGGGACAGGGTTCATCCTTCAATGTAAAAATGAGACTGCAAAAACCAGATGAACCCGAAGCAAGACAAGCACGGCCATTGGCAGGAAAAAGAGGCCTGATTCTAGACGACCACCACCTTGCACGCCTATCACTGAAACACAAGTTAACCAGCCTCGGTATGGTGTCATCAGAGAGTGTACACGAGCACTTTCAACCACAGCAGATTAATGACGTTGATCTGGTTCTTCTCGGCTTCTCGGCAGAGCAGCTGGCTACAGGAGATGCCGAGCCCTCTATTCACAAAGTCCGGAATGCAAAGCCAAAGCGCCTTCTTGTTCTACTAGGCACCTCAGACCGGGAAGTACTTCGTGAGTGCAGAAAAAGTTGGGGTATACCGTGTTTTTCAAAGCCACAAACAAATAAAAATCTCCAAAAAATAATCAATGCCGTTCTCTCTGACTCGACTCCGATTGAGCTACTTGAGTCCAATCCCAACCTCCTACCCTCATTCAGTAACTACTGTTTTCTTGTTGCCGATGACAACCCAATCAATCTTCAGCTGATCTCAACGATTCTTAAATCGAGCGGCGCAGAGGTGGTGGAGAAGAGCAATGGTTTGGAAACAGTAGAGTATATCAAGACACATCCATGCGACCTGATCTTCATGGATATTCATATGCCGGTCATGGATGGAAAAGAGGCAACCCATGAGATCAGAAAATGGGAAGATGGAAAACGTCATGTGCCTATTATCGCACTCACTGCTGATGTGGTATCAAAAAGCAAGGAACAGTTACTTGATATCGGCGTAGATCACTACCTGACAAAGCCAATCGATGATATCGAGCTATGGAATATCATTTGTCAACTACTACATGTTGACAGTGTTTCTCAGTCACTGCCGGTTGAGACAAAGAGCCAACCTGAAGAGATCAGTGGAGGTAATGAACAACTGAAAATATTGCCATCAAGAGATATTGATGCGGCAATGAAAATCGTTGGTGGGCGCAAAGAGCTTGCCGATGAGATGTTTGACTGCTTCCTTGAAGAGTTGCCACATATGTTAGCTGAGATCAACCGGCACAATCAGGCGGAAGATTGGCATAATCTTAGGGAAACAGCCCACCGTCTCTGTGGCTCCTGCGCAGTCTGTGGTGTGCCACGAATACACACCATGATTGCCAGCTTGGAGAACTTGGCTGAAAACAGACAGGCAGAGCAGGCAAACGCCCTGATAGTGAAAATCATGAATGAAGCGAAGTTTCTTATGGAGCAGAAGCCCCAGTAGAACCGGCAACGCTTATCCAGAAATATACAATCGGGATACTGAGATCACAGGCTACTCGTTCGAACGATATTAAATGGTGCTTGCAGGAGCGAACTTGTTCGCGATGAGCACCGTGGCATCTTCTTCGCGAACAAGTTCGCTCCTACACGGCTCTACATAATTATCGTGCATAGCCGGTTCCACTAATAGACCCGACTACACCCCGCAACTCTCCCCCGTCACCTGCACTTTAATCAGCTCCTCACCATTTTCATCAGAGAGGTGAACAGCACAGGCAATGCAGGGATCAAAGCTGTGGATGGTACGCAGAATCTCCAATGGCTGTTTCGGGTCGTGGAGTTTGTGATTATCTTGCAATGCCGCCTCGTAGGCGCCGGGAACGCCTTTGGCATCTCTAGGTCCGGCATTCCATGTTGATGGTACCACTGCCTGATAGTTGGCAATTTTGCCGTCCTTGATCACTACCCAGTGTCCCAGTGCACCGCGTGGAGCCTCCATATAGCCGGCACCCTGACACTCGCTGGGCCAGCTACTGGGTTCCCATAGTGTCTCGTTGAAGGTTTTGCTGTCTCCCGCTTTTATATTGGCTACCAGATCGTCGAACCACCCCTGCATGCCATCTGCCAGTATTTTGGTTTCGAGGGTACGGGCGGCGGTGCGGCCAAGCGTTGAGAAGAGCGCCTCTACCGGCACATCGAGTTTACCCAAAGCGTATTTGGCCAGTTCTACAGTCGGCTCATGTCCTTTTGCATAGAGGAGCAGCACCCGTGCCAAAGGACCGACTTCCATCGAATGATTCTTCCAGCGTGGTGACTTCAGCCAGGAGTAGGCATCCTCAACATCGAGGTGCTTGTAGGGCGGTGTCGGACCGGTGTAGTTAAGGTTGGTCTCACCATCGTAGGGGTGCAACCCTGCTTCGTTACCGTCGTCATAGTCATACCAGGAGTGGGCCACATACTCTTGGATCTGCCCCGGATCATGAACATCGATATCATGCACCGTACTGAGGTCACGATTGAGAATCGCACCAGCGGGGAAGAGGTAGCTTGAAGGATCACTCATACTGGTGGCCGGCAGGTCTCCATAGCACATGAAGTTGCCCAGCCCCTCCCCTCTCTTGAACCAGTCCTTGTAGAAGGAGGCCACCGCCAGGGTATCGGTACGTAAACCTGATCGACAAAGGTACGCATCTCGTTGATCACATCCTGAACCTGCATCAGTTTCTTGGTGTTAATTGCAGAGTCAGAATTGAGATCGATAGGCGATGCCACACCACCCACCAGGAAATTGGGGTGCGGACTCTTGCCACCGAAGATGGTATGCAGTTTTGCCACATCTCGCTGCCAGGTAAGCGCTTCGAGATAGTGAGCCACCGCCATCAAATTAGCCTCAGGAGGTCAGTTTGTAGGCTGGGTGACCCCAGTAGCCATTGGCAAAGATGCCAAGCTGCCCGGCATCTACAAATCCTTTCAGCTTCTTCTTCATATCAGAGAAGTAGCCCGGGGAGGACTTGGGCCAGCTACTGATAGACTGCGCCAGCTCCGAGGTCTTTTTCGGATCGGCACTGAGGGCGGAAACCACATCCACCCAATCGAGGGCATGCAGATGGTAGAAGTGCATCACATGGTCGTGAATGTACTGGGCCCCGATCATCAGGTTGCGGATCAGCTGAGCATTTTTCGGGATCTCGTATTTGAGGGCATCTTCCACTGCTCGAATTGACGCCATACCGTGCACCAGTGTACAGACACCGCATATACGCTGGGTGTAGGCCCAGGCATCACGGGGATCACGACCCTTTAGGATGGTCTCTATACCCCTCACCATGGTGCCGGAAGAGTAGCTTTGCCGATACTGTCCCCTTCCATTTGCGCCTCTATGCGCAGATGCCCCTCGATGCGTGTGATCGGATCAACAACGATGCGTTCACTCATAACAGCCTCTCCAGTTATCATCCGCCCCCGATGTCAAACCAGTTCGATGGGCAAAGGTATTTATTAGTCTCTTTGTAAGTATACCGGGTGTTATCACCCTTCCTCTTCATCTACCACCAGATGGTCAGCCACCAGCTCGGTAAGGCCAAGCACAGGCATATCCACGCTGTACTCTTCCAGCCCCTCCTCGATCACCAATCGACAGTTGGCACAGGCAGTCACCAGGGTATTCGCCCCGGTCTCTTCTATCTGGCTCTTCTTACGCCTGAACACCTGAATACGCAGCTCATCGGCATCCTCATTACTGGAGACACCGCCACCGCCGCCGCAACACCAATTCCACTTGCCGTGGTCGGCCATTTCAACAAAGTTGCTGGTGACCATCTTCATCAAGTTGCGTGGAGACTCAACCACACCGCCTTTACGCACGATGGAGCAGGGATCGTGGAAGGTCATCCTATCCTTCTCCAGCCCTTCGGTTTTAATCCGCCCGGTTTTGCGCAGTTCATCTAACAGCTCGAGGATATGGATCACCTTAAATGGATAGGGCGCCCCACCAGATTGGGTCCTTCCCAGCGAATAGCGGTATAGGCATGACCACACTCCGGGCTGATCACATACTTCACCTTCAACTTATCCGCTACATCAACAATACGCTCCACCAGCTCCCGGGCGATATCGCTCGATCCAATCTGGATACCTGAATTGGTCGCCTCAAACGCCTCCGATGCCAGGGTCCAGCTCACCCTCGCCTGCTTAAATATCTTGCCGAGCGCGGCGATATATTCAGGGAAATTCATGATCTCCATAGATGAGAGCAGCGCCATATAGTCGGCGCCTTCCACATCCACAGGAATAGAGAGGCCGGTATCAGCCTCAATATGGCGGATCTGCGCCCTAAGCGCTTTGATAGTCACCCCCATGGGGCTGCCAATATTTACCGCACGGGTGGTGGCACCTTTGACGCCATCAGGCGCATTACCCGAGGCCACCATCCCTTCCCTCGCCTTGCGGATCATATAGGTGATGTCGTTGCCCACCGGACAAACCATCGAGCAGCGTCCACAGAGAGTGCAGCTGTCATAGAGCAGCTCCTGCCACTCTTCAAGCATCGCATCCGTCACCGGTTGCTCCATGCCCAGCACCCGCTTGATCTTTCCTACCAGGGTGTACTCCTGCTCCCATATCCTGCGCATTGGTTCCAGTTTGTGGATCGGCGTATATTTTGGATCACCGGTCTCGGTATAGAAGAGGCAGGCCTCGGCACACATGCCACAGCTGACACAGCTTGAGAAGAACGTAGCCGTCGGGGCATCGATCTGCTCTCTAAAGGCATTCAGTCCGCGTTCCAGTGTCGCCTTACTCATGACTCAACCCCCCTGCGACCACTCATGGCACCGTTGTACCAGCGTGCAAGAAACAGTGTAAAAGCGTGCGTCAGCTTAGTGAATGGGAACACCACCAGCAGAATTTCAACACTCAAAAGATGAAGCCCCAATGCCAGTGGATAGGGATCAATCATCTGATGGTAGGCGATATAACCAGTCAGTAGTGGCAAGAAAGTCACCAGCCACACCAGCCAGTCCTCTTTGGTGGTAATCATCCTCATCACCGGGTTGGTTATTCTGTGCCAAAGCATCGCCAGCAGCCTGTGATTGCCAACACCGTCGCCGCATCAATGATGTAGTTGGGCAGCCCCGGCCAGGTAATACCAAAGGTTTCGCCAAACAGCTCAATATGAGGGACAAAGAAGAGCAGACTGATCAACAATCCGATATGAAAAACATAACCTCCGATCACTGTCAGTGGTTGACGTTTAAAGGTGCCGGACTCGGGAATCATACGGGTCAAAATCGTCTTCATTCCCGGACCGAACTCCTCTCCCCTAGGCTCAGCCAAATTGATCTTACGACCCAGCGAGATAATCTCGAAAAGCCGTAGCAGGATGCCAATGACAAATACCGTCACCGCCAGATCAAAGCCGGTACCGCGCATCCACAACAGAAAGTCGATCG
>MOXG01000109.1_pt1 | contig 12433 bp, 13 predicted proteins | sample 1471191 | NCBI WGS metagenome assembly MOXG01 (sample SAMN05806437, study PRJNA327811) | mollusc metagenome | isolation source: Phylotype C (NB3) bacterial symbionts from gill | host: Thyasira cf. gouldii | place: Canada: Bonne Bay, Newfoundland | collected 2010-08-19
GGCCACACCCGCTACGGTGACGGCAGCACCGATGACGAGAAGCGCCCAGATAGCACGCCCGCTGTTGTATAAGGCCCAGACGCCCACGGCTAGTACAGCCAGCAAACCGGCACCGCCGAGCAGATGAAATTCATCATGAAACAGGTCGTGGAGGAATCCGCTCTCCGTCGCTGTATGGGCATGGGTAATGGCAGGAAGCAGCAGTGTCACAAGGGCCAGAACATCGTTTTAAGTTGAGTCTATTATTCATTTCGTACCTCGTTGTTTCTTTCATCAGCCCCCCCCCAATCACCAAAGGGTGTTGTGCGGTGGCAGCACATAACTTAAGAGCGATATGTACCTCCTCTGTCGAGGGTGTCTGCGGCAGGGATGCCGCAGTCAAGCCCCCATGGATGGGTTCACGGCGTCCCTCGACAGGGGAGGTACATATCGCCGCACCCACTAATTACCGTCACAGCACCCGAATCAAAGCGCCCTCACCTTCACAATCTCCTTCTGCTCGGTATCCACCATATGTATGGCGCAGGCGATGCAGGGGTCAAAAGAGTGAACGGTACGAAGTACCTCAAGAGGATTCTCAGGATCAGCCACTGGATTACCTATCAGTGATGACTCGTAAGGACCCGGCTCATCATTCTCATCACGAGCACCGGCATTCCAGGTACTGGGCACCACCGCCTGGTAGTTTTTAATCTTGGCATCCTCAATCACTACCCAGTGTGAGAGCGTCCCTCTGGGTGCTTCGTGGAAACCGACTCCTCTGATCTCACCCTTGGGGAATACCGGGGCGTTAAAGGTGTCCACATCACCGGTACCGACATTGGCCACCAGTTTCTCCCACTGATCCTTCAAGGTATCCATCATCACTGCACAGCGCACCGCACGGGCTGCATGACGGCCAATGGTGGAGTGGAGTGCTGCAAGTGGAATATCCGGATTGCCGGAGACCGTCTTTAGGGTACCCATCGCCTGGTTCAGATATTTTGTGTAGCGCTCATCGCCTCCGGCAACCGCTACCAGCACATTGGCCAACGGCCCCACCTCGCACGCTTGCCATAGAAGGTCGGCGCCTTGATCCATGAGTACTGACCCTCATCCTGGAAGTCGGTGTACTGGGGTTCAGTTGTGCCGTCGTAGGGATGCAGGGTGGCATCACCCTCATACCAGGCATGCTTGGAACTCTCTGCCACACCCTCACGGAAGTAGGCATCGTTAAAGTTGGTGATCTTCTTCAGACTGGAGAGGTCGCCATTCTCGATATAGCCACCGGGCAGATCAAACACCGTGCCTTGCTGTCCTGGGGACAATCGGGGACAGAGAGGTAGTTCATCACGCCGCCACCATAACCGGCCCAGTCAAGATAGAAAGCGCCAATCGCCGGTACGTCGGTCATATAGGTGGACTTGACGAAGGGCTCCAGCTTGTCGATAAAGTTCTTGATCAACATCAGCCGTTCGATATTGAGTACCGACGGCGCATCGTGCCGATGGAGTTACTGACTCCACCCACTGCCACATTCTGGATATGCGGGCTCTTGCCACCAAGAATGGCGACGATCTTGTTAGCGTAGTTCTGCACCTCCAGCGCCTGAAGGTAGTGAGCCACCGCCAGCAGATTCACCTCCGGCGGAAGTTTCATGGCGGGATGTCCCCAGAAACCGCTGGCGAAGGGGCCAAGCTGTCCACTGCCGACGAACGCCTTAAGACGCTCCTGCACCGCCTTCATCTCATGGGGGCCGTTGAGAGGCCAGTCGGAGAGACTCTCCGCCAGTTTGGAAGCGGCTACCGGATCGGCACTCAGTGCCGAAACCACATCCACCCAATCCACCGCTGATAGGTGATAGAAGTGGACGATATGATCCTGAATGGCGTGGGCGGTCTGAATAATATTTCTGATCAGTTGGGCATTGACCGGCACCTCCAGCTGCAGGGCATTCTCCACCGCCCGCACCGAGGTGATGGCGTGAACCGTGGTGCAGACACCGCAGAAGCGCTGGGTGTAGGTCCAGGCTTCACGCGGATCCATCCCCACCAGGATCTTCTCAATTCCCCGCCACATCTGGCCCGATGACCAGGCCTTGGTCACCAGACCGTCGTCGCCCACCTCCACATCGATGCGAAGGTGGCCCTCAATACGTGTAATAGGGTCAACAGTTATGCGTGTAGTCACAATTTATCTCCTAGAATTCTTATATTTTCACGCGTGCTCTTCGCGATGCAGCACAGGGAGTCTCTTAACCAGCACCAGATAGGCCATCAACTCCAGGGCGATGATGCCAAGGGTGATCATGATCTCCGGGGCCGATGGGAAATAGCTGTAGCCGGGACCGGGATCGTAGGTGAAGAGAAAGGCGTTGAAGCGATAGAGAGTACCGGCAAACAACATGCAGACTGCGGCGATCAGCAGAGTGCCGCCACTGTTGCGCCGCTGCGGTGACAGCAGAATCACCAGCGGAATGATAAACAGCGCCAACTCCAGCAGGAACATCAGACTGGCGAAGTCACCGGCAAAGATCAGCCCCAGTTTTCCCTGCAGTGCCAGGATCACCAGGCGCGCCGCCAGAAACACAGCAATCAGTCCGACAATCACCTTTCCCAATCCCGCCAGCAGGTCTGTTTCAGAGCTGCGACGGAAACCAACAGTGGAGAATGAAGCCTCAAAAATAACAATGGAGAAACCCATGGTCAGTGCGGTCAGTATCGCCAGCAGCGGCTGGAAGTGCAGCGTCTGCCACAGTGGATGAACCTTATGCCCCATGGCGATCAGCAGCGATCCAAGAGAGGACTGGTGCATGGTCGGCAGCAATACTCCCAGAGCGATAAATAGGAAAAGCACCTTGTTAAGCACCTTGAGTAGCTTCTTCTGACCGATGCGCTCAAGAAACGCCGGAGCGAACTCAATGATCAGAATCAGAATGTAGGCGGCAACGCAGAGACCCACTTCCAACATGACTGAGTTGAAGTTCCAGTTCCACGGCAGGAAGATCTCGTAGAACTGCCAGAAGCGTCCCATATCGAAGAAGGCGCCGAAACCACCCATGGCGTAGCCAGCAGACTGGCCAGTACCGCTGGCCGTACCAGTGGATGGTACTTGCCTTATTGAAGACGTAGACGGTAAAAGCCAGAGCATAGCCACCGCAGGCAAAAGCGGTCCCGACAACAACGTCATAGACCACCCAGATACCCCAAGAGAAGCCACCGTTGAGGTTGCTTACCGCTCCCATACCCTCCATGAAACGCTGCACGCCGAAGTAGCCGCCGATCAGCAGGATCAGTGCAAGAAAGAGAAATGGGGGGGTAATAATCCGGCTGTTGAGTGCTTTATGACCACTCATACTCACCTCCTTCATGGTCGTCATCCTCAGTGTTGCGGCGTACCGCAAAGGTGAGTCCGGCAAGGGCAATGGCAGGCAGTGCCATGTAGCTATAGATCGTATGCTGAACACTCTCGGCAATGGAGGCGGCGGAACGCTCCTCCAGCGGCGGCATACCCAGCCTGTCGAAAGGCACCGATGAGATGTGCATCACATTGGTACCACCGGCCTCCTTCTCCCCCCATATATGGTTGCGGTAGTGAGGCACCGCCTTTTCGTGAGGATGGAAAGGATCACTGAGATTGCCCCGTGGGTAGCTGTAGACCTCACCCGCTTTCAATGTCATGCGACGTTTCGCCTCGGCAAGAAGATCCTTGCGTGTGCCGAACAGCGTGGCGCCGGTGGGACAGACCTCGGCACAGCCGGTCATGCCGCCCTTGCTGATACGCTCGACCCCGGCCTGATTGCACATCTGACACTTATGGATCTGCCCAAACAGTTTGTTGTACTCAAACTGAGGGACGTTATAGGGGCAGGCCACCATGCAGTTACGGCAGCCGATACAGGCATCGGCATGATGAGTGACGATACCGGTGAGGCTGTCCCTGCGCATGGCGGTACAGGGGCAAGCGGAGACGCAGCCGGGATCGACACAGTGCATGCAGCTGCGCTTTTCGAAAGCGAAGCCGTCCACCATACTGTCCTTCACCCTGGCCGTACCGTCCTTGTAGATCTTGATCACATTGAGGGTCTCGCCGGAGAGATCGTGGGCGGAGTCCCAGGTGGTGTTATCACCCTCCATGGTGGGGGGCATGTCATTCACCTCCTTACACTTTGAGACACACGCTTTGCATCCGATGCAAAGGGTGGAGTCATAGAGCATGCCGACGGCGTTCTCCGTCGGCTCCAAATTGGGTCGCGCCTCGGCGACACCGACGGTGCAGAGGGTAGTTGCCCCTCCCACCGCCGCTTTGAGAAAGTCTCTTCGTTTCATCTCGCCCCCCTAGCCTTGGCCATCATCGGAGGAGGCTTCTTTCTCGCCCAGCTTCTTCGCCGCCATGGCGGTAGCGCCAATGGCCGCACCCACGGCGGCACCGGCAACCGCTGCCGCACCCGTTGTCATGCCGCCGGCTCCTCCGCGGTCTTCAATGGTCGGGAAGGCGTTAGGTGGCGTATGGGTCTTCACATCAGCAAGACTGAAGAGCGGCTTGTTGAAACCGACGCCCCCCTCTGAGCAACCGAAACAGGGGTGGCCGACACCAACAGGCCAGACACCACCACCAATATTGTTGTACTCCAGGCTGGGGCAGTTGTTGTAGGTCTCCGGCCCCTTGCAACCGAGCTTGTAGAGACACCAGCCTTTGCGGTGCCCATCATCGCCAAACTCTTCAGCAAAGCGCCCGGCATCGAAGTGGGGGCGGCGATAGCAGTTTTCGTGGATCAGACGGCCATAGGCCCACTTGGGACGACCCAGATGATCGAGCGGCGGTAGCTTGCCGTAGGTAACAAAATAGAGAACGGTGCCGATAAAGTTTGCCGGGTTGGGTGGACAACCGGGAATGGTCACCACCGTCTTGTTCGTCAACACATCAGGGCACCCTTGGCACCCGTGGGATTGATACCCGCAGAAGGAACACCGCCCCAGCTGGCGCAGGAGCCGATCGCGACGATCGCCGCCGCATGTTCCGCCGCCTCTTTGGTGGCGTGGAGCATGGTCTCACCACCGATTTTGCAGTAGATGCCGTCATCCTTCACCGGAATAGCGCCCTCGATCACCAGCAGGTACTTACCCTTGTTGGCCTCCATCGACTTGCGCTTGATCTCCTCAACATGATGACCGGCACCGGCATCCAGAGTCTGGTGATAGTCAAGAGAGATAAGATCGAGAATCAGATGATCCAGAGAGGGCTGCTCGGAGCGCAGCAGCGCCTCTGTAGGGCCGGTACACTCCTGGCCGTGGAGCCAAATCACCGGCGGGCGTTTTTTCGGATCCGCCAATGCAGCGGCCATGGCAGTTGCCGCGTGGGTGGAGAGCCCCATAGAAGCCGCCACACCGGAGCAGAACTTGAGAAATGTCCTTCGCGACACCCCCAGCCGCTTCTCCAGCAGTGAAAAGTTGGTCTCGCTTTCGCTCATATCAGCGCTCATCTGAGTTCCTCCGGTTGCACAGGTGTTGGCGCAGTTTCTGATTTATAGGCGCGCCTCTTTGGAGAGGGGTTAGTGCAATAGATGGGCCAGATAGAACTTATCTCATGATTTCAAATGAATAGAGCATGACCAGGGATTTCTAAGAGCTGAGAGTGGATAGTTGATGAGGATTTTATTTTTATAGTGGTTAGTTAATTTCCACTTCCATCTCATTGGCCGCAAATAAACGCGCATGAACGCAAATATTTGTACTAACCCCCATATTGCAAAGTATCTGAACAAGCTCATGGTGGTTATTGACACCCATTACCCCGACCATTTACCCGCGGTAACTATTCAGCACAGCAAAGAAATCGCTGGTAACTGTTCAGATTGCCTCTGAAATTCGTCAGTTCAAGGCAAAAAATGTGAGTTTACAAGGCTAAATGATCATTTTTTAACGCAGAAATGGCGGGTTTCAGGGGTGAGCTGAATAGTTACTACCCGCGAAGAGTAAATTAAGTGCCATATTCGCGTTTATTTGCGTTCATTTCCGACTGAGTTTCAGGAGTAATCAGGTAACATTAACGCTCTCTATGCTCTGACCACTCAGGTACCCTTAGCCCACCATGGGATTAATTCATAAAAGCGCCCTCCTCTCTCTACTACGACTGCGTCTGGAGCAGGAACGTACGGCCGACTGGCAGACGCTCCATATCCGTGACCGGGAATGGTATCTGGAGCAGTATGAAAGAGGTCAATGGGGGCAGTTGAGGGGATGGCTTGAGTGTTTCGGCGAGAGAGATGGAGAGCCTTTCTCTCTGCTGTCACCCATTATCAGTGCTATCGGCCTGATCACCGGTTTCCTTCTGATAGCGGGTCTTTTGGAGTTCCACACCTTTGAGAGAATCAACCTGCTGCTACTGCTGCTCTTTGCCGTAATTATTCCTCTCCTGGTATGGGTGATCGGTCTGATGGTCTCTACAGACAGCGCCCCCCTCCTGCCACTGATAAAACGCCGACTGCCTCAATGGCCGGGTGGCCCCACGGCAGGCTCCACCCTCCAGCCACTGTTGCGGCAGACCGCCCTGCTCCTCGGTCAACAGTTCTCCCTGCTGTTTGCCATCGGTATGGTGCTGGGGATGCTGCTCTATATCCTACTGACCGACCTCGCCTTTGGTTGGTCCTCGACCCTTGACCTATCACCCGATTCGCTACTGACAGTGATCTCCACCATCGCCTGGCCCTGGCAGTGGCTCTGGCCCGATGCCGTCCCCACACTGACCCTCATCGAGCAGACTCAATACTTTCGCAGTGCACCAATGGCAGTGAATGACGCCGCTGTGCTTGGCCAGTGGTGGCGATTCCTGCTGATGTCTCTGCTGACCTACCTGTTACTGCCTCGTCTACTAAGTTACGGCTTCCACTACCGCAAACTGAGAGTAATGCAGAGAAGGCTTCTCGACAGTGATGCCCTGATCGCCGGGCTGTGGCAACGCATGACAACGGAGGTGGTAAATCAGGAGGCTGATAAAGTGGAGCAGCTTCACGATAGTGAAGAGGCAACGGTCAATAGTGGCGGCCTCCCCGTCTGCAAACGCATACTGCGCTGGGGCGCTTGGCCACCATCAGAGTGGCTGGATATAGAGACGCAACTACAAAAGGTTATGCCTGAAATCCACTGGCAGCCACTGGAGCAGGAGGCACAGATAGCCCAGGCTGTCGCCGTATCGCCTGTAGAGACGCTGTTGATCTGCAAGGGGTGGGAGCCCCCTACCGGTGAACTAGCCGACTTCTGCCAACTGATTAGCTCAGCTCCCGGCAGCCACTTTATCTGGCCGGTCGCTCTGAGCGGCATGAGCAGTGAGCGTACCGAGCAGCTCAACCACTCCTGGCGCGCCTTTATGCCCCAACTGCCGGAGAGCTTCAACCTGCTGTCGGGAGGACGGCATGGTTAAGCACCCTGTATTTGCCGTGGTCGGCCACCCCAACAAGGGCAAGTCGTCAGTGGTGGCGGCACTGACCCAGAACGACCAGGTGGAGATCTCCCCCCTCTCTGGCACCACCCGTGTCGCCCAACACTTCACCCTCAAGCTGGACCAGCGGGTAGTGTTCGAACTGGTAGACACTCCCGGCTTTCAACGTGCACGCAGCTGTTTAAGCTGGCTTACACAAGAAGAGGTTCCCGCCGACAAAAAGCCGCAGCGGATAAAACAGTTTGTCGATGCCTTCACCCTCAGCGACCGTTTCAAGGACGAGGTGGAGCTACTCACCCCTATTGTCAGCGGGGCGGGCATCATCTATGTGGTTGACGGTTCCCTCCCCTACAGTCCCGAGTACGAGACCGAGATGGAGATTCTACGCTGGAGTGGCTCTCCCCGTCTTGCTCTGATCAACCCCATCGGCGGCAACGACTACGTCGAACAGTGGCAGAGCGCCCTCAACCAGTACTTCAGTCTGGTACGCCTGTTCGACCCCATGAATGCCGGCTTTGATCAGCACCTGCAACTACTACAGACCTTCGGACAGCTCGATAGCGATAACCAACAGCGCTTCGACCAGGCCATTTCCGAACTGGAGCAGTACCGGGAGTTGAAGCTACAGCAGGCCGCCCGGATCATCGTCGAAAACCTCTATCGCCTACTCACCTGGCAGATGACCCGTCTGCAACCTGAGGGGAGCATAGAAGTGTTGCAGCAGCTACTCCCCGACGAAGTGGTGAGCTTCAACCGCCAGCTCAACCAGATGGAGAGTGAGAACCGGAAGCAACTTGAGGCGCTGTTTCTATACCACCATATCGAATCGGAGATGACCGAGATACGGCTGCAGCAGGGCGAGCTGATGGACCGCGAGCAGTGGTCTATGTGGGGGCTGAGTCGAGGACAACTGGTTCTGGTCAGCGCAGGTACCGGTGCCGCCATTGGCCTTGCCGCCGATGCCGGACTGGGGGGAACGACGCTTATGACCGGCACGGTGAGCGGCGGCCTGCTGGGTGGACTCTCCGGCTGGCTGGGGGCGGATTGGGTAAAAGAGAGACTGCCCCCATGGCTCAGAATCAGTGCCAACAAATCGGTGATCGGTCCGGTTAAAGATCCCAACTTTGCCTTCGTTATCCTCGGCCGCGCTCTCAACCACGCTCGTGCGATGCTGACAAGAAGCCACGCCTCACGGGAGTCGATGTCGATATCCGAGGAGCAGTTTGCCGGGATGCACGAGCTGGATACCAAGAGCCAGATCCGCCTGTTGAAACAGTGCCGGAGCCTGCAGAAGAACGGTCTGCAGTGCCGTGCTGCAGAAGAGTTACAGGGGTGGGTCTACCAGGCACTCACAAGAGGTTAATACAGTGAGTTTGCAAACTGCATCAGATCTTTTCCAACATTCTCACCAGATCGTTTAGCTTCGCATCCTCTTCAAGCGCCCCTTCCCAGAAGGGGTAATGGGTCTCCTCCCCTTCACCGCCAATCACCAGATGGACGGCAAAGGCTTCACCGCCCCCGGGAACAGGGTGCGGCTTGGGAATACCCAGCGCCTTGATCGCCCCGAGAAGCATCTCCTCTTGTGATTCGCTGAGCTGCCCCTTGCGCAGAGGGTGGCTGGTATAGGTGCCGGTGTTAACCACGAAGTCGCCGGCCTCTGAGATTTCGATTGAAAAGGTGTAATCCTCTTCACCTACTACCTGGTATCTGAGCGGAATCATCTATTGTCACCTCCTCTGTTCCCTGCTGCTCAACCACAGTATAGAGGGTTACCGGAAAGGGCCGCTGAAATGAGTGTTTCAAATAAAGAGATGTGATGGTGGTGGCTTATCCCCACCCGACAAAGGTAGAGGGATAGAAGTAGTAGTGGTAACTCGGTAAAAAAAAGAGGACAGACTTCCCTGTCTGTCTGAACCCCACGGAGAGGGTTACAAGAGGAGGATAATTACTTACACACAAAATTCACTTTACAACTTTTCAGTGGCTATGCCGGGTATTAAACGGCACATGCCACTCAAAACTGAGATGCTTTTTCAGTTGCCTGCCAAGCCCGGCCAACAGCTGAAATATCTTCTCTGTACGGAGCCTACGGGCCTCCGCAATATAGAAATCAATATCGACTTCGCCGTTGCTTTTGATCAGCAAGCCGGAGTCATTAACCCGTTTCATCACGCTCTCCTTGAAAAAACACAACCATCTTCTACTGCCGACCTGTTACAAGCTATCGTTACGATGCGGGTAGGAGCCAAAGTGCCTTTGTATTACCTGATCCCTCAACCTCTGAACCACTCTGCAACCGATCATCTGGGAGCAATAGTAGTTACGTTTGTGCAAAGGAACAAACGATAGTTTTTCATGCTATAGTTGAATTTATTTCATCTATTTAGAGATTGCCGTGAGACACCTTCCACCACTCAATGCGCTACGTAGTTTTGAAGCCGCTGCCCGACTTGGCAGCTTTAACCTGGCATCAGAAGAACTTTACGTCACACCCTCCGCTGTCAGCCACCAGATCAAATCACTTGAAGAATTTCTCAACATAAAACTATTTCGCCGTGAGAAGCGACAAGCGCTGCTTACCTCCTCCGGCGAGAGATATTTAAGCGCTATCGAACATGCGTTGGATGAGATCGACCTGGCAACCCGCCGCCTGCTTACTACCCCCAACGTCAGTGCCATCAACCTCAGTGTGGTGCCGGCCTTTCTCTCTCGCTGGCTGGTGCCCAGAATCAGAGACTTTCAGGAGAGCCATCCGGATGTGGAACTGCGCCTCAGCGCAGCTACAGGCCTCACAGATTTCACCCGCTCCGATACCGACATGGCGATCTATTTTGGCCGCAATGACTGGACAGGAGTCGAATCACACCACCTCAAGGCGGTCACACTGCTACCTGTCTGCAGCCCCAATCTCCTGGAGAGCGGCAAACCGTTGAAACAACCGGAAGACCTTCTCCACCACACACTGCTGCATGTCACCAACCGTTCCAATGAGTGGGATCAGCTTCTTGATGATGCCGGCATCTACCACCCCACAATCAAGAAAGGGCTGACCTTCTCCAGCACCTCACTGGCGATCAATGCGGCAATTGAGGGAGTAGGCATCGCCCTGACTGACCGCATGCTGGTGGAACGGGAGGTACGTTACGGGCAACTGGTAATCCCCCTGGATATAGAGCTGGATTCGCACAGGGACTTCTATCTGGTTCATCAAAAGGGACGACAACTCACTTCCGCCATGCGGGATTTTATCCACTGGCTGCTTGAAGAGCTGAACCAGGGGCAGGCAGAAACACAAAACCGGAGAAGCTAAACTCCACTCAACGCCTATAATCCCAATAAGAAAGGCTTTTGGCGGCACGACAGAATGCGGATCTCACACACCAATGAAGATGCCAAACTGTTAGAACTCAATCGCCCGGCAGAGACAAGGGGCGCAGAGACACGACCGGTAACGGCACTGGAGGAGACGGCACGCCCATCACCCCTCGCTGAACTTCGCGAACACGATACGCGATACACGGAACAGCGCCGTCACAAGCAACGGCGCAAACAGCAACAGAATGTACAGCTCGATACACGCGACCACCACGAGCGGCGCGTCCTCAAACGACGTCAGGAAGATAGGGAACAGACAGTGGAGGAAGAGAAGACACCTACTCAGGGGCTTGATGTTACTGCCTGAGATACAGTTCTGTATCGCCCATACATCACCTAAATCTTCCCAATTGGCTCAGAGTTGATAGCAGCTGACAATACCTTAATCTGCTTTATCCAGCCTCAAATGAGCCGCCTTCACTCCCTATTTCCACCCGGTTGAGAGAGTTATGGTGGTTGGACTTGTGCAACCAAACTGTCATCCTTGGTCGATAAGGCGAATAAACCATCAGCTGTTAGAATAGCAATTTCATTCATACACCAGGATAGAATTCCATGGCCCACGGCTCCACAAAAGCGGTGATCACCGCCATTATCTCCAACAGCATCGTTACAGTAATCAAGTTTATCGCCGCCACAGTCAGTGGCTCGGCTGCAATGATGAACGAGGCAGTCCACTCTTTGATGGACACTCTCAACCAGAGCTTTCTGTTTCTAGGGTTACGTGAAGGCAACCGCCCTGCCGACAGCGCCTACGCCTTTGGGCATGGTCAGAAGAAGTACCTGTGGAACCTGTGGAGCGCTATCGGGCTCTTCTCAATTGGCGCCGGCCTGGGCCTCTCCCACGCCTGGCACTCGTGGCATGATATGGGACACGCCGAAGAGGCCGAACCACTACTACTGCTTGGCCTCTCCATCGATCCATTGAGCCTCAACCTGCTGGTGCTGGCTATCGCCTTTGTTCTTGAGGGCTACTCGTTTCTTGTAGCGCTGAAGGAGTTCCTGGCGGCGATGAAGCGTAGCGGCCATAGCAACCCCTTCGGTTATCTGCTGAAATCTGATGACCCAACGCTGGTGGCTGTGGTGCTGGAAGACGCCGTCGCCATGATCGGCCTAGCCTTTGCCGCATTGGGTATTGGTCTCTCGGCTGTCACCGGCAATCCCGCCTGGGATATTCTCTTCTCCGCCGCTATCGCCGTCATGCTCGGCGTGATCGCTTTCTACCTCGGCTATACCAATATGCTCTTTCTCGCCGGTATGCGCGATACCAGAGCCGAGAGCGCGTTCATGGAGGTGGCTGCAGCCCACAAGGAAGTGGAGCGCTACCACGACCTACGCTCCATTATCATTGATGAAAACAATACAGTGCTTGTTGCCGAAATTGAGCTGAGTGAAGAACAGGTAATTCCCGGTCTGTTTGAAATGATGGAAGAGATACAGGAGAAGATACGCGAGAGTCTCCCTCCTGAGCAGACGATGAAGAAGGAGGCAGCGTGTTATATAGCTGCCAACGCCGCCGCCCAGGCCACCCTCACTCGCACAGAGCAGATCATCGACGAGTTGGAGGTGCACGTGAAGAGACTCGCCCCACAGGTAAGCCACGTCACCCTTGAAGTAGAGGGCATTGCACCACCCCCAAAAC
>MOXG01000110.1_pt1 | contig 12421 bp, 12 predicted proteins | sample 1471191 | NCBI WGS metagenome assembly MOXG01 (sample SAMN05806437, study PRJNA327811) | mollusc metagenome | isolation source: Phylotype C (NB3) bacterial symbionts from gill | host: Thyasira cf. gouldii | place: Canada: Bonne Bay, Newfoundland | collected 2010-08-19
CTCTATATGGTTTCGATAAAGGGGCACGGAAGATCTCCTTCGAGGAATTCATCGCTGCGGTGCACCCGGAAGATAGAGACGAGGTGCAAAAAGCGGCCGATGCAGCGATAAAAAATGATGCAAAGATTGACCTGGAGCACAGGGTGGTCTGGCCCGACGGCACCGTTCGATGGCTGGCGGAAAGGGGGGACTCTGTAAGGGATATTGAAGGCAAACCACTGCGTATCACTGGCGTGGTTCAAGACATCACCGAGCGGAAGTTGGCCCAGGATGATCTGCAGCGCAAGACGGAAGAGCTACAAGCCTTCAACATGGCCATGGTAGACAGGGAGGGACGCATCATCGAACTCAAGGAAGAGATCAATCGGCTCTGTGACGAATATGGTCATGAGCCCATCTACCCTCCGGTATGGGGCGGCCAATGAGCTCTTCCGGAAACTCGTCCGGGCATAAAGACGGTTTATCGATCCCGGGACTGTTACGTCTTGTTGCTGCCTTCACTGCGGTGCTCACCCTGATTATCTGGTATGGCCTTGTCCAGGTCGAGCAACGGATGCGCCGGCAGACGGTTGAACAGTTGCAATCAATACTGATGGTATCCCATGACAACCTGACCGACGTATGGTTGAAAGGGCTGTTTCAGGACGCAGAGGATGGGCCGCCAACCAAGAGTTTGTTGCTCATGTGGAAACCCTTTTGGTTTTGGAGATGCCTGCTCACCAGCCTGATTCGGGCAATGTCTATCAGCTTAGCCCCTCGCAGACGTGGATCAGAAACTACTTCGAATCGAGGATAAAGCGACATGACGCACTGGGTATTTTTGTCATCAGCCCGAACCGGTCCAACATCGCTTCCATGCGTGACGCCAATCTTGGCACCCGGAACCTGATAGCGACCCAACGCCCTGAACGACTGGATAAGGTCTTCCTGGGCGAGGGGCAGTTGGTACCCCCGATCCATTCTGATGTTCCGCTCCCCGACCGCACAGGAAAGCGGATAACGGACTATCCCACCATGTTCGTTCTTACACCTATCCGGGATAACACCGGCGGTATTATTGCGGCATTGGCCATACGCCTCGATCCCTATGACAAGTTCTCCGACATCCCCAATACAGGGCATATCGGTGAAAGCCTCGAGACCTACCTTTTCGATTCACATAGAAGAATTATTACCGACACCAGACTCATCCATGATCTGCGTGAAAAAGGAGGCGTACCGGTCGGTACACCAAGCATACTGGGGGTTGAATTTCCAGACATGCCCGGTCCATTGCAGGACCTGATACAGATGGCAGATAGCGCTATCGCGACATTGACGGGGGCAGCATGGATGCCTATCCGGACTACCGGGGAGTCCCTGTATTGGGAGCCTGGCACTGGGATGCAACGCTGGGCATCGGTTTTGCCACGGAAATAGATGAGGTCGAGGCACTGAGCGCGTATCGTGATATTCAGATAACGATCGGACAGCTCGCCATTTTCATCTTTTTTCTGGTGGTTACAGGAGTAACCCTGCAGTATCGATTTCAGAACAGAGCGCTCAACGCAGTAACCCGGTCAGAGACTTTTCTTCGGGTGGTATTGGACAATACGCTAGATTGCATCATAACCATCGACAAGCAAGGTATCGTTCAATCCTACAACGAATCTGCCCAAAGCCTTTTTGGCTACTCCGCAGGCGAAGTGATCGGACAAAACGTCTCCATGCTGGCAGCATCTCCCACCGGGAGGTTCATGACAGCTACCTTAGCAATTACCTGAAAACAGGCGAGAAGAAAATCATTGGTATCGGACGGGAGGTGGAGGGGCAGCATAAGAACGGCTCTATCTTCTCCATGCGCCTTGCCGTGAACGAAACCCGCATAGATGACCAACGGCTCTTCGTATCAATTATTCATGACTTGACCATACAAAAGCAGGCCGAGGCGGAGATTCTTCGCAAAGAGGCGCTACTGCGAGACACCCTGGAAGCTACCGTAGATGGGATTGCGCATATTGATAGTGATGGGTACCTCGCCTACTGCAATGATCAATTCCGGCGTCTGTGGAATATTTCCGACGAATTGGCCGAAAGTGAGTTGTCCAGGGAAGGAGAGCCAGGACAAGTCTTTGCGCACATAAAGCAGCAATTACTCGATGCCACCCGTATTCCAAAAGATATTCATGCGCTCGTCCGGACGGAAAAAGAAGAAATTTCCATCCTGCAACTTCAGGATGGGCGCATTATTGAAAGGCACTACCGCCCAAGGTTTGATCACGGTGTTCCGGCCGGCGGCGTAGGAAGCTTTCGTGACATTACCAGCTTCAAGCTTGCAGAAGCCGATCTGCGCAAGTTGAACCGGGCTCTTGAGCAGAGTCCGGTGAGCGTGGTGATCACAAACCTCAAAGGATACATTGAATACGTCAATCCGGCCTTCAGCGACACTACCGGTTACTCCCGTGAAGAGGCATTGGGACAAACCCCCCGCATGCTGAAGTCAGGTAACACACCAGAAAATGATTACAAGACATTGTGGACGACCATCATCCAGGGCAGGGAGTGGCGTGGTGAATTACAGAACAAGACCCGATCCGGCAATCTTGTCTGGGTGACCGCAGCCATATCGCCACTACGGGATGACGAGGGGAACATTACTCACTTTGTTGCAATTGAAGAGGATATCACCAGCCGAAAACTGGCTGAGGAGGTATCACAACAACGCACTCTGGAGATAGAAAAGAGCTACCAGGATCTGGAGAAATCGCGCCGAGCCGCCCTCAGTATTATGCAGGACGCCAACATCCAGAAGAAGCGTACGGAAAAGGCACTGTCGGAATTGGCTGAGTCTCAAACCGCCTTGCAACGAGCAAAAGAATCCGCAGAGGAAGCCAACAGGGCCAAGTCGAGTTTCCTTGCCACCATGAGCCACGAGATTCGCACGCCGATGAATGCAATTATCGGTATGTCATATCTGGCTCTGCAGACGGAACTGGACAACAAGCAACTCGGCTATATCGAAAAGGTCAATCTCTCAGCCGAATCTCTGTTAGGGATACTTAACGACATTCTCGATTTTTCCAAGATAGAAGCCGGTAAACTCGATATGGAGCGTACTGACTTCCGCCTGGAAAAAGTGTTGGACAATCTATCCAATCTGGTGGGCCTCAAAGCGGAGGAGAAGGGGTTGGAGTTCATCTTTGACATCGACCCCAATACACCGCTATCCCTGGTCGGCGATCCCTTGCGGCTTGGCCAGGTTTTGGTGAATCTTGGCTCCAACGCAGTGAAATTTACCGAGCAGGGCGAGGTGATAGTGGGTTGCCAGCCACTGGAATCTGGGGATGGAGAGGTCACATTGGAGTTCTCCGTCCGGGATACCGGCATAGGGCTCACCGATGAACAACAGCAGAAGCTATTCCAGGCCTTCACCCAGGCAGACGGGACCATCACCCGTAAGTATGGTGGCACCGGCCTGGGACTTGTCATCTCCAGACGACTGGTCGAGATGATGGGTGGTCAGATCAAGGTGGAGAGTAGCCCAGGGGAAGGAAGCAGGTTCCATTTCACCGCAAAATTCGGGTACGGATCAGGTAAACCGAATGCCGCGCGGATGATACCGGAAGATCTGCAGGGAGTGCGCATATTGGTGGTGGATGACAATGCTACCGCCCGCGAGATTCTCACTCATATGCTAAGCGAATTCGGCCTAGATGCCTCAGCCGCAGACTCTGGGGAAACAGCCCTTGAGATGTTGGAGCAGGCGGAGCATTCTGAAAAGCCCTTTGGCCTGGTCGTACTAGACTGGAAGATGCCGGGGCTGGATGGTCTCAGTACCCTACGCAGAATCAATGCGATCCCCCATCTTGCCGACACCACCTCCATCATTATGGTGACCGCGTACAGTACCGAAGAACTCCGGCGGGAACTTGACGGTATTGAGGTGCATGGCGTATTGGTTAAACCGGTCAACCCCTCAACATTCCTGGACACTGTCCTTGATGCATTCGGTTATGCCTCATTGGGAGAGCAATCCAGCATCCTGCGCGTAGCCAGCCGATTGGATTCCACCAAACATCTTCGGGGAGCCCGCGTGCTGGTGGTAGAAGACAACAAGATCAACCAGGAGTTGGCACTGGAGCTGCTGAGAAATGCCAGCATCCACGCCACTATAGCTAATAATGGCAAGGAGGCATTGAATCTTCTCCACAAGCACAACTTTGACGGCGTGCTGATGGATGTACAGATGCCGGTGATGGATGGTTTGACGGCTACCCGGGCGATCCGACAGCAGGAGCGATACCATGACCTTCCAATCATCGCGATGACCGCCGGTGCCATGCTGCAGGATCGTGAAGCAGCAATGGAGGCGGGTATGAATGACTATATCGCCAAACCGATCGATGTATATCAAATGTTCTCTACCATGGCCCAATGGATCACCCCGAGCACAACCGACCAGGCCCCGGATGGGGGTGAACTCAATAGGGTCGCAGTCGAAGACTCGGATGATAATGTACTGTTGAGCCACCTTGTCGGTATAGACCTCAAGAAGGGACTTCGAACCATTGACGGGAATAAGCCATTATATCGCCGGTTGATAAAGATGTTCCTTGAAGGACAAGAGGACTTTGCCGATCGTTTCCATGCGGCCCTGGAAATGGATGATCTCAAGGATGCCCACCGATTGGCCCATACCCTCAAGGGAGTGGCCGGCAACCTGGGAGCAACCGGCGTGCAGAATGCCTCCCGCAGGCTGGATGATCTGTGCAGGGAACAGGCCGGCCAAGAGGCGATCCGCCGGGCATTCGAATCATTGATAGGGGAGTTGGGCGTGGTTCTGGGTTCGATCCGGAACGGATTGGAGAAGGAAGGGAAGGAAGGAAGGAAGGAAGGGACTGTAACGCGTGCAGCTACCGAAGAGGAGATAGTATCCCAGATTGAGCTTCTTTATCATCAGCTACTTCAGAATGACGCCGATGCGGTCGATACAGTGGAGGCGTTACTACATGTTACCTCTGGGCACGAAATGCAAACCCAGTTAAGGACCGTGAAAACACAGGTAACCGGATTTGATTTCGATAATGCCCTTAAGCAACTATTCGTATTGGCCGCTGCGAGCAACATCAAGCTGGATGAACTAGACTGAAACAATATGCCAGACCTCTCTGCCCTTGCCATGTCCAAACAACGCATCCTCATCGTGGATGACATACCCGATAACATTGAGGTATTGCGGGGTGTCTTACGTGGGGATTACCAGATCCAAGCTGCAATTCGCGGAGAGAAGGCCCTGGATATCGCTCGTTCGGATATGAAGCCGGACATGATTCTACTCGATGTTGAGATGCCAAAGATGGATGGCTACGAGGTCTGTCGTCGGCTCAAGAGCGATCCGCGCACTTCCTACATTCCAGTGATATTTGTGACGGGCAGGGACGAAGTGGAGAGCGAGGAATATGGCCTGGAACTGGGCGCCGTGGACTACATCACCAAGCCATAACTCCCCGTATCGTGCAGGCACGGGTAAGAACTCACCTCGCGCTTTATGATCAGAGCCGTGAACTTGATCGTCTGGTCAAGGAGCGCACCGAAAAGCTCCACTGGTCCCGACGGCAGATCATCCAGGATCTTGGTCGCGCTGCAGAATACAAGGACAATGAGACCGGCCTGCACATCATGCGCATGAGTAACTATACACGTCTGCTGGCACAGGCCCTGGGGCTGAATGAAAACGAGGTAGAACTCTTGTATAACGCAGCGCCCATGCACGACATAGGTAAGATCGGCATACCCGACCATATATTATTGAAACCAGGAAAGCTGGATGCGCAGGAGTGGGAGATCATGCAAACCCACGCTGCCATCGGCGCAGAGATCATTGGTGACGTCCACGACTCATCGCTGCTGAGGATGGCATCCACCGTGGCGCTGACTCATCATGAAAAATGGAATGGTACAGGCTACCCAAACAACCTTGCTGGAGAGGACATTCCCATCGAAGGGAGAATAGTCGCAGTAGCCGACGTATTCGATGCGCTTACATCGGAAAGACCGTATAAGAAGGCTTGGTCAATCGAAGACACCTGCGAGTTTCTAAGACAAGAGGCTGGGAAGCATTTCGATCCCCAACTGACTCCGCTGTTTCTGGATCTAATACCGGAAGTCCTCAAGATCAAAGAAAAGTATGCCGAGAAGTGAGCATAGTTGTCAGATCACGCCTGAATTACTACGCCTGATAGATACGAAAGGTGTTTCTCCCCGCATCCTTTGCCTCATATAGTACGCTGGCTGCATGGAGCTTCGGTTCAGGCCGGTTATAGAGGAAAAATATATTTAGTTGGAATCTGCCTGGATTAATGGGTATGGCATTCCTCGTTTGCCCTTACTGTAGGTCAGTTCCCAATCCGCAGGGAACAGCGTGCCCAACAAATTTCTGTGTTCAGCTGCCCCTGTGGTTATCATTAAGGGAACGGTTCCCATTACACCCGGAATACAATGCTTAATTCCCTGCTGCACAACCATGTCCTGGCTAACCTGACCTTCGTGCTAGTGCTGCTGGTGAGTGGGCGTGCTTGCCTACATGATGCTGCCGCGTCAGCAGGACTCCTGCCATGTACTTCAACTGGATCGTGATCACCACCATCATGCGTGGCATCGTGTGATAGCAGACAACCATTCATCTATAGTGCTGCCATTTGCCGCGCTGTCCGCCGGTAAGCGCGCCAGAGGCGACGGTATTGCTCAACGGAGAAGAGGTTACCATCGGCCACACAGGGCCAATCGTGGCGGAATGGCTAATCCCCTCCCCCACTGCAGCAGGCTGACAGCAAACACCTACCAGGATGGAATGCGGAGACTGAGAGCCAGGATGATTAAATACGGCCTGGGTGATGCGTTCTGGGCAGCGCACAACCTGAAACGAAAGGGTTATTCGGAAGGGGAGGATGACGACCTGACAGGTCATAAATCGCAGCAGATGAAGAAGCGATATCGAGTGCTGCCGAAGAAGGTAAAACCGTCGAAATAGTGGAAGTTGTGCGTAAAACACCAAAAATACGCATCATATAACGAACGGAAAACCGCGCTAAGTGCTTGATAATATGGTGCCCAGGACCGGAATCGAACCGGTACGGAGGTTACCCTCCGGCGGATTTTAAGTCCGCTGCGTCTACCAATTTCGCCACCCGGGCATGGTGTTGATTACTACGGATAAAAAATGGAGGCTGAGCCCGGAATCGAACCGAGGTCCACGGCTTTGCAGGCCGCTGCATAACCACTCTGCCACTCAGCCATTTTCTTGTTTCAGAGGCGAATCAGCATCCGGTATTAGTCCGGATTTCGCCACCTCTTTTACAGACAAAACCCCGAGAGGATCTCGAGGTTTCATCCAATATTTGGAGCGGGAAACGAGATTCGAACTCGCGACCCCAACCTTGGCAAGGTTGTGCTCTACCAGCTGAGCTATTCCCGCATTGCTAAGAGCGGGCTATTGTAATCTTCCAGTGATCACTGTCAAGAGCGAAGGCTCTTTTTTTTCCTTCTATTTAGCCCCGGAAGATCGTCCGCTGAGTGTCGGCCATGCCGCTTTCATATAGACCATCATAGACCAGAGGGTAAGAATAACTGCAAGATAGAGAAGTACATAACCAATGGTGCTAACCGGCAATCCAAACAGATCCTCCTGATAAATCAGAAGAAAAATAGCCATCATTTGAAAAGCAGTCTTTATCTTGCCTATCACCGAGACCGCTACCTGAGCTCTGACGCCCAGTTCGGCCATCCATTCACGCAGGGCGGAGATGGTAATCTCTCGACCGATAATCACTGCCGCCGGCATTGCCAGTGCAGGTGTTGGATTAGCCTCCACCAGGAGAATCAGGGCGGTTGCCACCATCAGTTTATCCGCCACCGGGTCAAGAAATGCGCCCAGGGGTGAAGTTTGCTCCAGGCGTCTAGCAAGATAACCATCCAACCAATCCGTCATTGCCGCCAGGGCAAACACCAGGGCACAGACCTTCCCGGAAAACTCCCATGGCAGATAAAAGATAACAACGAAGACCGGTATCAGCGCAATCCTGAGAAGGGTCAAGATATTGGGAATATTTAGACGCATACTCGTGCTCATTCAATGTGGTAACTATGGGTTCAGAGGGGATTAAGAGTGTACTAATCGCCTATCTCTCTCCATGAAAAACCTCATAGATCTGTTGTGCCAAACGACGACTGATGCCGTCAACCCTCTCCAGATCCTCTACGCCGGCCCGAGAGATACCCTGAAGGCCACCAAACTGTTTCAAAAGGCGCTGTCTACGCTTTGCCCCAATACCCGAAATCTCCTCAAGTGGTGAGCTTCTACGGCGCTTATCCCGTCGCTGACGATGCCCTGTGATGGCAAATCGATGCGCCTCATCACGTATCTGTTGAATCAGGTGCAGCGCCGGTGAGTTGGCCGGGAGTATAATAGGCGAACTCTCTCCGAACAAGAAGAGCTGCTCCATTCCCGGTTTCCTGTCCGGCCCTTTGGCGACACCAACCAGAGTGACCCCGGCCACGGCCAACTCCCGCAACACTTCCGCCACCGTTGACAACTGCCCCTTGCCGCCATCGATGAAGAGAATATCGGGCAACACACCCTCACCAGATTGGATGCGAGTATAACGCCGTGTCAGCGCCTGCTCCATCGCAGCATAGTCGTCACCTCCCTGGATGCCTTCAATATTGAACCGGCGATAATCTGATTTCAGCGGTCCCTGGCTATCAAAGACCACGCAGGAGGCAACAGTCAACTCCCCCCCGGTGTGGCTGATATCGAAGCACTCCATACGGCAGGGCGATTCATCCAGCTTTAAAGCCAACTGAAGTGCATCCAACCGCTGCTGCATACCCGCCCGCCCGGCCAACCGGGAGTCGAGAGAGAGGCGTGCATTCTGCAATGCCATTGTCAGCCAGCGCGCCCGGTCGGTGCGAACACGATGTTTTAGCCGAACCTGTCGCTCCCCCTGCCTACTGAGCACCTCTTCCAGCAGATCACTGTCCTCCGGCATGGCGCTGACAATAATCTCTCGGGGGACGGATTTGCCGATATAGTGCTGGGCGACAAATGCCGACACAACCTCACACTCACCCTGTTCCGCAGTTAATTGGGGGTAGTACACCTTGTTCCCAAGATTACGGCCATTGCGAATATAGAAAAGCTGAATACAGGCAATCCCCCCTTTGGTAACGGCGGCAATAATATCTATATCGCCACCCTCTCCCGTGACGTACTGCTTCTCCTGAATCCGACGCAAAGCAGCTACCTGATCCCGATAACGTGCCGCCTGTTCAAATGCGAGATTGTCAGAAGCCTGCTCCATCCGCACCACCAGGCTGTCGATCACCCGGTTAGTCTTTCCTTCAAGAAACAGCTCAGCATCGTGGACATCCTGGGCATAATCAGCCTCAGAAACCAGATCAACGCAAGGTGCGGTGCAGCGCTTGATCTGATACTGCAGACACGGCCTGGAGCGATTGCGGTAGAAAGTATCTTCACATTGGCGAACGGGAAACAGCTTCTGCATCAACTGCAGAGTCTCACGCATCGAACCCGCGTTGGGAAAGGGACCGAAATAGCGCCCCTTGGCCTTTCTACTTCCGCGATGATAAGCAAGGCGGGGAAAATGCTCTGCAGAAAGAAAGATATAGGGATAGCTCTTATCATCCCGCAGTAGAATATTGTACTTCGGCTTGTGGGATTTGATCAGGGTATTTTCCAGAATCAGCGCTTCAGCTTCGGTATGGGTTACCGTCACCTCAATTTCCCTGATCTGGGACACCATATTGTGAATTCTGCGGTTGAGTGAGCGACTGAAGTAGCTGCTTACCCGTCGTTTTAGATTTCTCGCCTTGCCGACATAAAGCACCTCATTGTCAACACCCAGCATCCTGTAGACCCCTGGAAGGGAAGTCAGCGTCTTTAAGAAAGCGCGGTGATCAAACGTTTGTGATGGAATTTCCAGTGCCATATGGCAGATTATTAATCAGATGGGGAACAGCGCAGAGATAACAGGGAAGAACAGATTATGAGCCCTCAGTAGTGACCAATCCGTGTCTTATCGAAAGCAGCGTCAATTCCACATCGGTCTCAACATTGAGTTTTTCGAATAGACGGTGTCGATAGGTGCTGACCGTTTTGGGGCTGAGACAGAGAGCGTCTGAGATGCCCTGGGTCTTCTGCCCCTGTGTAATCATCATCAACACCTGCATTTCACGCGGTGAGAGAATACTGAAAGGAGAGTCGGGGTCTACGCCCGTAAGGCGTGCAATAGTGAGTTTCTGGGATACTTCGCTTGCGATAAACGGTTTTCCCTTAACAACAGTTCTGATGGCGGTAAACATCTCATCCGCTGGACAACCCTTTGTCAGATAGCCGATAGCACCGGCTTCATGAAGTTGTTCAGGAAAAGGGGTATCGGCAAGAACCGTCACCGCGATAACCTGAGTTGAGGGGCTGCGACGCCGAATTTTGCGAGTCGCCTCGATACCACCAATCCCAGGCATGTTGACATCCATAAGGACTAGATCGGGGCCGAGTTGATCCACCATAGTGACCGCCTTCTCCCCGCACTCCGCTTCGCCTACCACTTCGATATCAGACTCTTTTTCGAGAATACGGCGAAAGCCGGTTCTTACAAGCTCGTGGTCGTCTACCAATAGGACTCTTATCATACCACCACCACTCCAATGCAACTCACACGGCAGCTCCCACAGCTTGGGGATTCTGAACAGTCAAAGGAGTGCTCGCCGTACAACATTCTTGTTTTAATTTAGCAGAGCAATAGTCACGCGCAAGGGTCTACCCTGTCAAGCGCTTAGAATACCCCAAGCAGAACTGTCTTTGAAGAAAGTCCATATAGGGACTTTTGTTCACTTTATGATCTTCCGCCACCCATGAAAAAAAAGAACTGATCTGCACCAACGCTGCAGGTTGGATGTCGAATCGAAGGCTTCCCTTCAAAACCGGCCTAGGCACCATACATAAACTGCCGAGGCAGGGTTTTTATGTATGGTGGAGAGGCAGGGATTCGAACCCTGGGAGGGCTACAAACCCTCAACGGTTTTCAAGACCGTCGCATTCGGCCGCTCTGCCACCTCTCCTGTTTTTCAGGACGCGAAGGATACCCGATTACCCCCCCTTGACGCTAGCCTTTTTTGTGAAAAACCCAATGTAATTGATCACCCTTGATTTATTGCACTTTCGGCCCAATCAAGTATGCTGTGAACCAATCGATAATGATGAAGTCATAATACCGACAGATCAGTAAGGATCGTCACTTTTAGGAGAGAACCACTCAATGAATCGTCTTGACTACTCAGTAGCCCGCCCGGCAGAGAGCGCCCTTGCGGTCAACAAGGTTATTAAGAACACCTACATGCTGCTTTCCGCAACACTGTTCTTCAGTGCGGTAATGGCCGCTGTCTCTACCGTGGCTCAAATGCCACCAATGACTTATCTTTTAAGTATCGGTGCGGCTTTCCTATTAATCTTCTTCGTGTTGCCCCGTACCGCGAACTCATCCAGCGGCCTGTTAACGGTCTTTGCCATCACCGGTCTGATGGGATTTGCTCTGGGCCCACTACTTAACAACTACCTGAGTCTGCCTAACGGCCCACAGATTATCGGCACCGCCTTTGGTGGCACTGGTGTTATCTTCCTTGGCCTTTCCGGCTACGCACTCACCAGCCGCCAGAACTTCAACTTTATGGGTGGCTTCCTGGTTGCAGGTATGTTGATGGTGCTGATGTTTGCCCTGGCTAACATCTTCCTGAGTATGCCTGCCCTCTCACTGGCAATCTCTGCGGTTGTCATTATGTTGATGAGTGGCTTCATTCTCTACGACACCAGCCGTATGGTGCACGGTCACGAGACCAACTACATCATGATGACCGTCAGCCTCTATGTTAACATCTTCAATATCTTTGTCAGCCTGCTTCATCTGCTTGGCTTTATGTCCGGCGACGACTGATATCAATTAGTGTGATAAGCGCTAAAAAGCCCCGGTTTCCGGGGCTTTTTTAATAGGAGAAGAGATGTGGACTGGATGAAGATCGGCGCTGCCCTGCTGCTGGTAATGTTTATCGTCATGCTCTGGCCTAGGGCCAAAGAGATGCTGACCAACAGCCCAAAGGCAGAGAAGGTCAGTGGCAAGCGGCAATACTACCTGTACTTGGAGTGGTCGCTTTTGTCATCTTTCTGATGATGACTATCTAAAAACAGACGAGAAGGACGCGGAGACCACAGAGGAAGGTTAATTAGCAAAAGTGGCTATGCACAATAGCCCTGAAGCACTATCTTCATAGAAAAAAGTGCATATGTAAGAGCGAATTTATTCGCGATCAGGCGACCGGGCATGTTCTTCGCGAACAAGTTCGCTCCTACACCAGGTTCCCGGATTATTGT
>MOXG01000111.1_pt1 | contig 11899 bp, 14 predicted proteins | sample 1471191 | NCBI WGS metagenome assembly MOXG01 (sample SAMN05806437, study PRJNA327811) | mollusc metagenome | isolation source: Phylotype C (NB3) bacterial symbionts from gill | host: Thyasira cf. gouldii | place: Canada: Bonne Bay, Newfoundland | collected 2010-08-19
GAGAGCATGTTCCATGGCAACGTCTGCCTCCTCCATGTGTCCGGAGAAGACGCGCTCGGCAACACCACCTTTAAGTACCTTCTCCCAGAACCGGAGACGGTCTGAGGGCTTGCTCAGCTTCTCTTTGACCCGCTCACGGAAATTGTTGGCCAGTTCTGCAAGGCGACCATAGCCGGCGGGAATAAGTGCCTCCAGCCTGCTGCGAATCAGTCGTGCCAATACCGGGGAGGCACCTCCGGTAGATACGGCGGCAACCACCGGTGAACGGTCGATAATCGATGGGGTGATATAACTACACAGCTCCGGCTGGTCAACGACATTGACCGGGATACGTGCAGCCTGGGCATGAGTAGAGACCAGCTGGTTAACGCTGCTGCTGTCTGTAGCGGCAATCGCCAAGTGACACTCGTCAAGATCCCCCTCCCGATAATCTCTCGGCTGGTGCTCTATCAGTTTGTCTTCCGCTAAGTTGGTCAGCCTGTTGCAAAGTTGTGGTGAGATGACACGCACTTTTGCTCCAGCTTTCAGCAGCAGAGAGATTTTACGGTCGGCAACTTCACCGCCGCCTACTACTAAGCACGGTTTATCTTTTACGTCTAAGAAAATTGGAAGGAAATCCATCGTCGACTCACTCAGTTATCAATATTGTCACCAAGCCTAATACCACTCAGTTCGATACCGGCCAGGAGGAGGCGGCACTCTACCACGCGACCTATCAGGGAACAAAAGCGCATAGTATCCTGTCTCTAGGTTTATCGGCTTGATCTAGATCGTCGGCTAGATATATTAGTAAATTAGTAATATACTAAAAAACTAGGTTATTACAAGGCAAGATCACATATGCTGGTTAAAGAGATTGATTCCCAGGAATTAAGTAACAGGGTGTCGTCTGGTGACGGCCTGTTGCTACTGGATATTCGCAGCGAGGCGGAGGTGGCTCGGGGTGTCCTGCCCAACTCCGATCATCTGCCGATGCAGTTGATTCCAATGAAAATGCACGATTTTCCGAAAGATAGGGATGTTGTACTCTATTGTCGCAGTGGTGCACGCTCATATCACGCTTGTATGTTCCTGATGCAGCAAGGAATTGAGAATGTCATCAACCTGCGTGGTGGAATTATTGACTGGGCGCGCAACGGCAAAGAGATTGTGGCTTACGGCCTGGAAAAAACCGCCTGAATCACCGGTGATTACCTATGATTTGGCACCATTTCAAAAAAGATATTTAGCCCTATAAGCATTCACTGACTTGCGTTTTAGGTGCAGTTGGAATATAAGATACAGCTGATTTTCCCAACAACATTAAGTAAACTTTCTGGAGGTTGCACATGGCCGATTTTGATCAAGAACTGGACGCAAGCGGTTTGAACTGCCCACTGCCTATCCTGCGCGCTAAGAAAAGCCTGACGGGTATGGAAACAGGTCAGGTACTTCACATCATTGCTACTGATCCTGGTTCTGTTAAGGATTTTGAAGCTTTTGCCAAGCAGACCGGCAATGAGCTGATGGAGTCCAAAGAGGAAGGCGGTAAATTTCATTTCCTGATCAAGAGAGCATAAGCCCTCCTGAACCGGAATCAGACCTCACTCTACAATGTTTAGGAGGAGATTCAGATGGAACAGAAAAAATTAGCAATTATTGCCACTAAAGGTTCGCTCGATTGGGCGTACCCTCCATTTATTCTGTCGTCCACAGCGTCAGCACTAGGTTATGATGTTGAAGTCTTCTTCACCTTCTATGGCCTGCAACTGCTTCGCAAAAAGCTTGACCTTCAAGTGACTCCGCTGGGTAATCCCGGCATGCCAATGCCTATGGGTATGGATAAGTGGTTCCCGGTTTTGGGTACGACTTTGCCTGGCATGCAGTCAATGATGACCATGATGATGAAGAAGAAGATGGCGGAAAAGGGTGTTGCCAGTTTGGAAGAGCTGCGTGAACTCTGCCAGGAGGCCGAGGTTCGTATGATCGCCTGTCAGATGACGGTTGATCTGTTTGAAATGGACACTGCAGAATTCATCGATGGTGTCGAGTACGCGGGTGCAGCCCGTTTCTTCGAGTTTGCCGGAGAGAGTGATATCTGTCTCTACATCTAATACTGTAGAAGCAGCTATACGGAAAATGCCGCTCCCTGATATCAGGGAGCGGCATTTTTTTGGCTGGTGCTGTGACCTGAGTATAGGTCACAGCTAAATTGGCTTAGAGTTAGAACTTGTACTCTATGCCTACCGTTGCCAGGATTGCAGCTGCGTTGGTGAAGGTATGTGTTTCACCGATCAGGACTGAGCTGACGCTATCATCGACCACCAGCTTATCCTTCTTGTCGTAAAGCAGAGCGCCGCCGATAGTCAGCTTATCTGACTGCTGATAGCGGGCACCGAAGGAGATCATCTTGGCATCTGAGTCGGGCAGTTCAAAGCAACGTACTCCTCTGGTGCAGGGGTTTTGTCGTAGGCAAAGCCAGCCATCACTGTCCATTTTGGATCGACTTGGTGGGTGAGGCCTAAGCGTATTGTGTTGACGTCTTTCCAGTTCTTGGGAGAGGGGGTGTCAAATAGAGCGGTATAGGCACCAGTTGCTACCGCTGTTGGGTTTGCATAGTTGAAATCAAGCTCTTTGTATGCGGACCAATAGGTACGCTCCAATACCACTTCAACGGTGGTGGCGTCGCTGACATCATAGGCGGCCGCCAAGCTCAGAGTGGCTGGCAGTGGAACCATTACAGTGGCATCACCTGTATAGGTTGAGAGCCCGCCGGAGAGGGTAGCAGTGCCATCCTCAGTCAGTTCCACTTTGGAGCGGTAAGTGGCGGTGAGGTCAAGGTCCTCGGTCGCTTTGACGTGGAGAGCGAGGTTGTAACCAAAGTCCCAGGAGTCACCTTCCAAGTCCCTTGCGAAGTTGAGTGCTGGGTGGATGGTGTTAATACCGCCATCGTCACTCTTGACGATGCCTTTACTGTAGATCACACGGACACCACCACCCAGTGCAACACGTTCATTTACCTTGAATGAGAGCGTGGGATTGATTTCCACCGTTTTCAGGGTGAACTCTTCAGCGAAAGCTTGACCATCCCCTTTCCAGCGTTTGCTCAGCCCCCCTGGGGAGACCACGGAGAGACCATAGCGCATGTTGCCCATGAGGGGGCTGACATAGTGAAAGGTGGGGACCGGAATGTTTTCAACCTTTGTCTCATCATTATCAATTGTGGCTTTGGTACTTGTTACTGAGATTCCCGGCAGATGAACCAGTGTGGCAGCTGCTTCGAACGACGCACCTGCATCGTTGAAAACCATAGCAGCCGGGTTATAGTAAGAGGCGTCAGCGCCGTGGGCATTGGCGACATTGGCAGCAGAGAGAGCCGTGCCGTTGATCGAATTTTCAGGCAACTTGTATCCACCGGCCATCAGTGGGCTTGATACCGTTAGCGCCAGGGCCGACAGTAGAGCGATCTTTTTCATTTAGTGATTCCTCCGTGGGCGACACTGTGCGTAAAATAACGGTTAGGTATTTTTACTGCACAAGTCTTTAATCTGACTTTGTTTTTTGAATAAACTGCGTGGAAAAGTAGCACTTTACAACCTTATTAACAACAGTGTTTGATGGGAGAATCTTGCGTGTTGAGACGATGTACCCGTATTTTTTGGCCCTTTTTGATATGGTTTCTGGCTTCCATAGGGGCAGCTTATGGAGCCGATCCGTTACGGCCCTATGTGCTTTCATCGCATACCAGGGGGGATTTTGTAAAAACCATTATTGAGGTTAAAGAGGCACTGGTCGCCGGTGGGTTCGAGTTGGCGGGAGAGTACACCCCCTATGCCGATGCCCATGTCATAGTGGTGACCAACGAATACTTGAAAAAGCAGGTGCAATATGACGGCAATCTGGCGTTCGCTCTGGGGCAGCGGGTAAGTGTTACCCGGCTGAACGACAGGGTCCAGGTGGCTTATACGAATCCTGATTACTTTCAGAGCGCATATCGGGTCCACACCAATCTGGCGCCTGTGCGTCAGGCGTTGCAGGAGGTGCTGGGGCGCCAGGAGACGTTTGGCGCCAAGGGACTGACGGCGGAGAAGCTGCGTAGTTATCACTATTCTTACGGAATGGAGTATTTTAACGATCAACTGCTGCTTGCGGAGTACCCCAATCAGGATTCTGCAGTGCGTGTCGTTCAGGGAGCGCTGGATCGTCATGCGGGTGGAGTGCACGCTGTTTATCGCATCGATGCACCCGAGAGGCCGGTGACTGTATTCGGCGTGGCGATGACTTATGATTTCAGTAGTGATGAGGCCATCATGGACGCAGTAGACAGGTCACCGTTACGCCACACAGCCCGTCTGCCTTATGAAATTGTGGTGGACCGAGGCAAGGTGGTTGCACTGCATCCCCGATTTAGATTTGGAGTCAATTTTCCAGATCTCAAAATGGTTGGTGAACATAGTTTTATCTCTCTCCGTGAGGCCCCGGCGGCAATCACACGGGCGCTGTATGCTGCGGCAGGGAATGAAAAATAGTAGATATATTAAGGGTTTTTGTGGTATAAACTCAGTTTATCGCCAACCCGAAACCAAGGGGATCTCATGCCAGATCGCAGACTCCAAGTTTTCCATACCGTAGCCCGGTTGCTCAGTTTTACCAAGGCGGCTGAGTCGCTACATATGACTCAACCCGCCGTTACCTTTCAGGTAAGGCAGCTGGAAGAGTATTTCAATACCCGGCTGTTTGACCGCACACATAACCGGATCGGATTGACCGAAGCGGGTGCCCATGTCTATGGGTATGCCGATAAGATCTTTGAGATCTATTCTGAAATGGAGAATTCAGTCAAGGAGATGACGGGTGACATCAGCGGTACTCTGACCATTGGCGCCAGTACTACTATCGCAGAGTACATGCTGCCTGCACTATTGGGTGACTTTAAAGTTAAGTACCCAGAGGTCAATATACACCTCAAGGTTTCCAATACCGATGGAATTGTGTCGATGGTTGAGAACAACACCATTGATCTAGGTGTGGTTGAGGCGCCTGTTGCCAATAAAAATCTGGTGGTAACACTTTGTCGCCCGGATCAACTGGTAGCGATAGTGCCTCCCAATCATCCAGAGGCAAAGCGTGATGCCTTCAATTACTCAGACTTGGTGAAATACCCCTTTATCTGTCGTGAAGAGGGTTCGGGTACCCGTGAAGTGATTAACGAATACCTGAGTGCCTCGACTAGTGGCAAGGAGGCGTTGAAACTGGTGATGGAACTGGGTAGCCCGGAGGCGGTGAAGGGTGCAGTTGAAGCCGGCATGGGAATTTCGGTTGTCTCCCGCGCAACCATCCAGAAAGAGCTCAAGCTTGGCACACTGGTGGCAATTAACCTTGATCCTGTACTGGAGAGACCGTTCTCCTTCGTTCATCAGAAACAGAAGTTCCGCGCAAGGGTGATGGAAGAGCTTCTTGAGTTCGCTCAGCAATACTGTGAGGAGCATAAGGATGATGCCCTGGCGTAGGCAGAGGCGCACCTAAAGGAACTCCACCTTGTTACCTCAAAAACTGAATCTGCCAAAGGAACAGCGTAGGTTGTTAAAACTCTACAAGGCTCTGGCTGCTGAGGAGAAGGAGACTCTTCTTGCCTTTGCTGAGTTTCTGCTCCAACGGGGCGGCGAGCAGGTAGAGGCTGCGACTATAAAAGTTGAAGTTAAAAAGATCCCTCGCTCTCAGGGTGAATCGGTCGTCGCTGGAATCAAACGCCTCACGGCCAGCTACCCAATGCTGGACAGATCGGCGTTGCTAACAGAGACATCTTCCCTGATGACCGCCCATATCATGCATGGACGGCCGGCTTCTGATGTGATTGATGAGCTGGAAATCCTCTTTGCCCGCTATTATGAAGAGTATATAAAGGGCCAGAGCTGATGCAGCTTTTGACGGACTGGTTCAAACGTTACTTCTCTGATCCGGAAGTGATCTTCCTGGCGCTTCTCCTGCTAGGTGGTTTTGCTGTGGTTATCACCATGGGTGATATGCTGGCGCCGGTCCTTGCCAGTCTGGTGATCGCCTATCTGCTGGAAGGTGTTGTCAGTCTTACCGAGAGGCGCGGGGTACCCCGCCTGGCCGCAGTGCTTATCGTCTTTATCGCCTTTCTGCTATTTCTTGTCCTCGTTCTATTTGGATTGCTGCCCCAACTCTCCCGGCAGCTGACGCAACTGTTTCAGCAGATCCCCTTGATGATCACAGAAGGCCAGGCGCTACTAATGCGACTGCCTGAACGCTACCCTGAGGTGATCTCCGTAGTCCAGATACAGGAGATTATCGGAGTGCTTCGCCGGGAGATTACTGTGATGGGGCAGACCGTATTGTCGCTGTCACTGTCATCGGTGGTGGGAGTGATTACGGTGCTGGTTTACCTCATATTGATGCCGCTGTTAGTATTCTTTTTTCTTAAGGATAAACGACTTATTCTGGATTGGGTGGTTGGTTTCCTTCCCAGTAAAAGAGAGTTTGCCGATACTGTGTGGCTGGATGTGGATAGGCAGATTGCCAACTATGTACGAGGCAAGTTCTGGGAAATCGTTATTGTCGGTGTGACCAGCTTTGTTACTTTTACCTTTATGGGGCTGCAGTATGCTGTGCTGCTTGGGGTGCTGGTTGGTCTCTCAGTGATCATTCCTTACATCGGTGCGGCAGTAGTTACTTTCCCGGTTTTGCTGATCGCCTGGTTCCAGTGGGGTTGGGGTGGTGACTTTATCGGATTGTCCGTTGCCTATTTCATTATTCAGGCACTGGATGGAAATGTGTTGGTACCACTGCTTTTCTCTGAGGTGGTCAATTTGCACCCGGTAGCCATTATCGTCGCGATCTTGGTATTCGGTGGTCTTTGGGGGCTGTGGGGCGTCTTTTTCGCGATACCCCTGGCAACACTTGTACAGGCAATGATAACCGCATGGCCCGGTGATGTTGATACCACAGTCGCTTAAGGAGACTCTGATCAAGTCACAAACAACAGCTTTTGTGCTCCATCTCCGTAATACTCGTATTGAAAATATTGCCGGCAGCCTGCTATTGCTACATGGATGTGGGTATTGAGTGAGTGCCCGATGCGGTAGTGTTAGCTGTGCCTGCTCCGTTGGACCTGTTCAAGGGCTCCTTAACTTTTAGTTGGGGTCAGGTCGGCCTGTTTGATCCAATGGTTCGGCAGCACTGTTAGGTTTTTTGGTATTGGGACGATCACCTTTGCTCCCGCTTGGTGTATTTGTGCCGCTATACGCTCAGCTGTTTCTGGATTCGCCTTCAACAGCGGTTCAGCAAGGCAAGCAAAATCTGCTTTCAGGTACTGCAGTAAGGTGAGGGCTGCCTTGTTTGCGCCAAAGCGTGAGAGAGATATCTGGATTCCCAGCTCCTGCAGTTTGGTGAGGAAACGTTTAGAACTCTTAATGTCTGATCCCAGCTCAGCAATGCGGTACTGAAACACTAAACCCGAGCCAACCATCTGGCGACTGCGCAGCTGGCCGATCAGCCAGCTTAGACAGATATTCTGCTGTTCCGCCGTCGAAATTGTTTTGGCCAATAAAAAAACTTGCCTGTCTTCCTTCTGATCGTTTTTCGGCAAGGGAGTTGAGCACATGTCCCAGTAACCACTGGTTGATTGACTCCATCAGACCAGCCTCAGTGGCTGCAGAGTAGAACTCACTTTCAGGTATGACAGTACCGTGGGTAGTGAGTAGGCGTAATGAGACATGATACTGCTCAAGCAGTGGATTACTCTCATTGTTTAGTGGTTGGTAGAGCACCTGAATACTCTGTTTTTCCCAAGCATCCTTTATCTGAAATTGCAGTTGGTCACTCTGTTTTTCTTCACTTACATTTGTGCTGTGGTGTGCGATGCCACTGCTCTGTCGGTCGAGCCTATTTACAGCTTTTGCTGCTTTTGTCAGCATTCCCGCAGCGTCACTGCTATCGGAGCTGAATGGAGCAATACCGATATGGGAGGTCAAATGGTTGTTATCATCACCCGGCAAGCTGTAATTATTGATAGTTTGAGCCAGTTTTTCAGCCATCGATCGGATATTTTTATCGTGTGGACGTATCGCCAGAATGGCAAAGTTCTCATCATCCACCCTGGCAGCGATATCCTGCTCTTCGAGCTGAGCGGATATCAGAGTTCCTAACGCGGCGATAAGTGTTGCTTTCTCACCCTCTTCGGTATGCTCATCCACTTCATTAAGGTTTGGGATCGTCAGGTAGAGTATGGCACCGGTGATAGGTTGGCTCTGATTACGTGCAATGACATTATCCAGCTGCTGGAAAAAATACCGCCGGTGAAAGAGCCCGCTGACCGGGTCACGTAATCCCTGTTTCGGCCCCTGGCCGACCAGTGACTTGGCTCGCTGGACTCTATTGGTGATGGTGTTGATCAGGTGGCGGGGACGGATCGGCTTGGTCAGAAAATCGTCACCGCCCGTACTGAGTGCCTCAAGCTTTTTGTCGGCATCCTGCTCTCCAGAGAGAAAAACAACCGGCGTGGCAACAAAGTCCGGGTGCTCTCTAATGATGGCGGTAAGCTCAGTACCACTGGCATTGGGCATATAGAGGTCCATCAGGATGAGGTCGGGGCGAAACTCATCAAGAGCATCAAGTACTTTCAATGGCTCTGTGATGGAGAGGGTTTTCATGCCACCCTTCTCAAGCACAGAAGTGGCAAATTTGGCTTGGGCCGGGTCGTCTTCGACCACCAGTATGCGGTAGTGGTCATTTTTAGGAGCAGTCAGCTCAAGGGTTTTTTCGACAATCTCCCTGATATCCACAGGGGTAGGTAATAAGCATCTACACCAATACGAAGCGCTCGCAGTCGCTGCTCAAGACTTCTTGTCTGGCTGATACAGATAATAGCAACTTGTTTGCCATGCTCCTCCTTTTCGGCGGTCAGAACACGGCTTAGTTCACCTATCACGGGTAGAAATTCACCATCTATGATGAGTATGTCCGGCAACCGTTTGGAGAGTTCGCCGGCGGTGTCATTGACATCCGAAAAAGTGAGGATGGAACAGCTGTTAGCCTCAAGAGCGGCAACGAGGCCGGGAGCTATATTGTCTGAAGCGCGGAGGAAAAAAACTGACTTGGTATCGTGATTCAAGATACTTTTTTGCGGCTTGGCTGTTTTTACTGCTTGGCTCAGGAGGTTGAATAGCTCCAGAGATTTTTCGATATGCTCCACTTTTGGACAACTACTGTTCTCAAGAAATGAGCTGAGATAGACTTCCAGGGAGAAGGCGCTCTCACTCACCTGAATCAGACCAAATCGTCCACTGGTACCAGACAGTTCCTGTATTTTCTGAAACAGCTGTCCCAGTTTTGATAGGTTCCACTCCCCTTCGCAGAGGCCCTGCCACTCATTTTGAAAATTGGCGATTCGTTCGGGTAGGTGGTTTAAGAAGGCGTCCTTAAGTTCCCTGTTTTTCTCCTGGTCAAACATGGGTTCTTTATTCATAACTCAAACACATCAGCTCTATGGTGGGGGTACAAAGAACCCTCTGAATAATGCCTGATGAGACATTAGCAGAGAGTTGTTGAGGAGCCTGAGTGCAAGTTGATTGTTTTATTGCTTGTTCAGAGGTTCCTTTGTACACAAAGTCTTACATAATTTTCCCCTTTTGACACCTCTAGTTGGTTGGAAATGACAATTAGCACACTGAATTCATACGGTTTATGTCTCAAATCACGTTCAAGCTTACTCTTTACGGCTACTACAGGTTAGGATGAACGGCATGATAAATATTACCTAAGGTACACAGAAGCCGAATGCCGGAACCGACAATAACAAGAAACCTGTTGATCAAAGCTGAACAGGCAAGGATGCTCTATAGCAGCATCGGGATAGCTGGTCTGGGAACACTTCTGCTCTCTACAGTGGTCCTTTGGCTGAATGGTGGCGTGTCACTACTGCCCAACCTCGTGTGGGGTGGAACGATGTTGTTGGTTTCATTGCTCTATACGGCTCTTTGGTACTTATGGCGGCGCTCCGCACCTGAGCGGCATCATCAGAAAAATGGCTCAGCTTCCTCCTGCCGGTGGTGCTGATGTCCGGTATCGGCTGGGGCGTAGCCGCGGGATACCACTCGCCCCACTATGCCGATGATATCCCTCTGGTGACAACCCTGCTGTCTACAGTCGGCATGATGTTGACGGTAATGTTGTTAGCGGCCTCAGGCAGAGTGGTTGCTGTTTTTCTTGCCACTGCGCTGTTATCCCTTGCTGTTACCTCAGGCTACTTTGGTATTCCACCCTCGGGTAGGGTGCTGATCCTGCTGTTTACCGCCATTATTGCCATAGTTGTTGCCGGAGTGGTGCTTTCGCTGCTGCTTAAGAATAATGCCGGGCTTCGCGCAGGTAAGCGCAACGTCTATGGAAAACTGTACCAGGCCCGTGAAAAGATGAGTGGCCTGCATAGCCGGCTCAGTGATGGTAATGAGAGGCGGCGTGATGTGGAGCGTGAGCTGGTACTGGCAAAAGAAGCGGCTGAATCGGCGAATATGGCGAAGACCGAGTTTCTTGCCACCATGAGCCATGAAATCAGGACACCCCTCAACAGCATAGTTCCACTGCTTGAAATCCTCGGGGGGACCCAGCTGAATGGAGAGCAGGGCCAGCTTGTTAGAACGGCGCATAACTCATCGCTCCATCTGATAACGATCATCGACGATATTCTCGACTTTTCAAAAATAGAAGCGGGCAAGCTGGAGCTTGAGTCTATAGAGATCAGAATTAAGGAGCTGGTTGAGTCAGTCACCGCGATGATGGCGAAGAGTGCTGAGCGTAGAGGGCTCGATTTGAGCTATAAGATTCAACCCGGCGTTCCTGACTTTGTCAGGGGTGATCCGATTCGGCTGCGGCAGGTTTTGACTAACCTGGTGAGCAACGCCGTTAAATTCACCAAGAAGGGGAGTATTGTCGTTGAAGTGTCGCGGCGGGGTATTCGAAGAAAAGAGGTCGAGTTGCTCTTTTCAGTAAAAGATACCGGTATCGGCCTCGATCAAGAGACTCAATCCAGGCTATTCCACTCCTTCACTCAGGCTGATGCATCGACCACCCGCACACATGGTGGTACCGGACTCGGTCTCGCTATCAGCAAAAGGCTGGTAGAGCTGATGGGCGGCAAGATGGGAGTGCAGTCCGAAGAGGGAGTCGGCTCGATATTCTACTTTGCCCTGTCGATGCGCAAGTCTCTGCGTGATGCGCCGCCGGAGCGCTACTCTCTTCAGGGTATTCGTGCATTGCTTGTTGGTGGCGACAGTGAAGAGGAGGAGAGATGCAAAGCGATGCTCGAACAGTGGAATATAGTCCTTCAGACGGCAAACAGTCCCATGGATGCAATGGGCAAACTGTCAACGACGGCCAACCTGGGTGAAAGCTGGGCCTATGAGTTGGTAATAGCCGATGCCTCCCAGCTCGGAAGTCAAATGAGTGCACTGATGAGGGATATTTCCCGGATTTCAGCCTTGTCCGACCTGAAGCTGGTAGCGATAGGTTCGCCTTACAAAGGGGTTAGACGGGATAAAATTGACGGCTTACTACCTAAGCCTGTGCAGAAAAATGATCTGCACCACTTACTGTGCAGAGTGATGGATGTAGAGAGTGAGAGTCATGAGGCATCAACTGATACGACCGGATTGGGAGAGAGTAACAGGCACCTGTTAGCTGATGTTGAACATGGGCAGTGGGGCGATGATGGCGATTTTGCTGTGTCTGAGCTAGTACCAAGCAGCTGACAGGACGGGTGTTGGTGGTTGAAGATAATCCAGTCAATTTGCGGGTGGCGAGAAAGTTACTGCAACGCTTGGGTCTGGAGAGTGAAGCGGCTCTGGATGGATTGCAGGCGTTGAAGGCTGTTGATCACGGTGATTACGATTTGGTACTGATGGAT
>MOXG01000112.1_pt1 | contig 11729 bp, 15 predicted proteins | sample 1471191 | NCBI WGS metagenome assembly MOXG01 (sample SAMN05806437, study PRJNA327811) | mollusc metagenome | isolation source: Phylotype C (NB3) bacterial symbionts from gill | host: Thyasira cf. gouldii | place: Canada: Bonne Bay, Newfoundland | collected 2010-08-19
GTAAGTTGGAGAGAAGTTCTTCATACCAGTCTCAGCGGTATCCTGCCCTTTGAGAATCTGGTACACACCGTCATCAACAAACGCCAAGCTTACTACCTGATCAAAGGCTGCACCAATCAGCACAACTTCAAGCGCTTCCCACGCATAGATAGTGCCGTAAGGTGCGCGCCGGTTGAGATACAGGAATTTTTTTATTTCAGGCATAATTAATCCTCCTACCTCAATCGCCAAAGACCATTAACCGGTCAGCCTGAATTGCAGCTTCGACCAGCTGTCCCAGACCAGAGATCCGGAACTTTGGATGAATGTTAGTGGCATCTTTGCCGTTGCGCCCAGCCTCACCATCATCTACGACACCACGGCGCTGAGCCGCAGCAACACAGACAACCATATCCAACTCATGCTGTTCAGCAAGTTCAGCCCACCGGTTGACGATATTACGGTCATCCTGTGGTGGTGAGGTTAGGCGGGTGCTGTTACCAACGCCGTCATGGTAAAAGAAGACGCGAAAGATCTCGTGCCCCTTCTCCAGTGCAGCTTTGGTAAACATATAAGCGGTATCAGACGCTTGGTGCTGATACGGCCCTTCGTTTATTTGAATGGCAAATTTCATTGCTATCCCTTAAGTCAGTTCGTTAACCAGATCAGAAGCGAATGTGCGTTGAAGCGTTCAGGTTCGCACGACCACCGCGCCAATTATCAATGTGATACTTGGTGAATGGAAGCCGGTCTTCTCAAAGAAGCGAGGCCAACCGATACGCTCAGCCCACTCACCGATACGCTCCCAATCCTTCGCATCTTCTTTGTAGGCACCCAAAATCTGCTTAACAACGGCAGAAACTTCAGGCCAGCGAGGCGGATTATTCGGAACACCGGAAGCAACCAATTTATGGAAGGTCGGTTTGGAACGGGCGTTGGAGTTCTTGCCACCAACCCAGATCGCAAAGTTGGAGTGCTCAGAATCGTTGATCTGCATAGGCGGACATGGAGGGAAGCAGGCACCACAGCAGATGCACTTCTTCTCGTCGACTTCCAGCGAAGCCTTGCCATTAACCATTGCAGGGCGAATAGCCGCTACCGGACAGCGAGCAACAACAGTTGGACGCTCGCACACATTGGCAACCTGATCGTGATCGATCTTCGGTGGCTTGATGTGTTGAATATTGATAGCGATATCGCCCTGACCACCGCAGTTGATCTGACAGCAGGATGTGGTCAGACGAACGCGGTTTGGCATCTCTTCCTTGATGTACTCATCATGCAGCTCATCCATCAGGGCCTTAACAGCACCTGAGGCATCGGTAGCAGGAATATCACAGTGCAACCAGCCCTGGGTGTGAGAAATCATGGACACGGAGTTACCGGTGCCGCCGACAGGGAAACCCTCAGCATTGAGCTTTTCAATCAGGGGATTGACCTGAGCCTCGGTAGAGACCATAAACTCAATGTTGGACCGGATGGTAAAGCGAACGAAGCCCTCAGCGAACTCGTCAGCAATATCCATCAATTTACGGATGGTGTAAACGTCCATCTGACGCTGGGTTCCGGCACGTACCGTCCAGATCTCATCGCCGCTCTTGGCAACGTGATGAAGAACACCGGGACGCGGGCGGTCATGCCAACTCCAGGCGCCGTAGTTCTTTTTCATTACAGGATGCAGGTAGGCATCCATCTCTGGTACGCCACACTCATCTGGCATGCGAGGTGCTTCAGCCATTGTAACCTCCAAATTCTATTAATCTTTGAATCTGTTTACGATCGTGACCAACATATTTAGTCGGTCGATTACAGGCTGCCACTATCGACAGTCTGTAACGAGATCAGTTTATTGAGCAGCCTTGCGCTCTTCCCACTTGGCAGCTTCACCTTCCCAGTCATCTATACGTACATATGGATTCATACGAGGACGGGAGATCATGTTGGGATCAATTTCGACACCGATACCTTCGAGGAAATTGGTCAAGCCAATACGCTCAATCATCTCACCAGTGCGTTCGTGCTCCAGAGCATTCTCGGCGAAGAAGTCCAACACCTCGGTAGCCAACTCTTCCAGCCACTCATAGTCTTCGTCTGTTTCCAGCTTGTGGAAAGGCACGATCAGGGTACCCATCAGGTCACCGATCTTCAGGGTGCGCTTGCCGCCGATCAGTACACTGACACCCTTGTCATCACCAGGCGAGAGAGCCTTAGTCATTACGTTGATGCAGTGCATGCAGCGAACACAGTTACTGTTGTCTATGGCCAGGGTGTCGTCATCATTCAGAGACAATGCCTGGGTTGGGCAGCGGGTGATCACGTTATCGATGATCTTCTTGCGACCCATATCGGCAACGTACTTCTTGACCTCCTCCTGATCGACCTTTATGTCGTCACGCCAAGTGCCGATAGTGGCAAAGTCGGCACGCTGAATGGAGTTCATGCAGTCGTTGGGGCAGCCTGAGACCTTGTACTTCATCTTGTACGGTAGGGCCGGGCGATGCATGTCATCCAGAGCCGCGTTGACCAGCATACGCATGGTGCGACCCTCGTCAGCACAAGACTGTTCGCAGCGAGCAGCACCAACACAGGACATTCCGGTACGTACCGCAGGACCAGCACCACCCATATCGAAGCCCATCTCATTGAGCGCATCGAAGGCAGGCTGGACATTATCAGTAGTACAACCCTGGAACATGATGTCACCAGACTGTCCATGCAAAGCGATCAAGCCGGAACCGTACTTCTCCCAAACATCACAGAAGTCACGGAGGGTCTTGGTATCGTAGTGCATGCCTGGAGGAGGCATAATACGGATAGTGTGGAACTCGGCGGCTTCAGGGAACAGCGCATTGCCTTCGTCATCCTTTAGCTCGGTGAAGCGTGGAATAACGCCACCACCGTAACCGATAACACCGACGGTACCACCTTTCCAGTAGCCCTTCTTCGTCTCGTAAGAGGTCTCCAGCTGACCCAGCAGGTCGACCATCATATCGTTGTCGTTAGCTAGACGTTTGAGGCCGGTAATAAAGCTGGGCCAGGGGCCACTCTCCAGCTGGTCCAGCATGGGGGTATCATGCATCGGTTTTGCCATCAGTTAATCTCCCAATTGGTCTTAATCATTTGGATCTCACATTTTTAGCCAGACTATAAAGACTAGCTGAAGGCGCGGAAAACACCATGAAACCCGGATTCAATAGTCACACTCCGTAGAAGTGACCTCTCATCCAAAAACACAACATGGCAGGCATTTTAGAATTCACTTATGCAGCAAAATATCCTGCTGATGGGGGGGGTAATGAAATTTATATCTATCTACAATGGGATATATTGTAATTTAATTATATATGAATAAGCCTTATCAATACTTGATAAATAATCAATATAATCATATTGATACGGATGGTAATACCAAAACAAGACTAACTGATCGGGTTAAAAAACTATTGCACTGCAACAATAAAAAATATCATGCGGGCTTGCATTTAATGGCCCCTCTGAGGTTCAATAATAGCCTACTAGAACACTTGGGTATTTGATGGCGATAGCAAGTCAATTGGCTTTTTCATCACAGCTGTTGAACAGAAATATCGATTGCCTGACCACAATTGACAGAAACACCACCAATCAGGCTTAAATATTATAAGGAATGAGGTAGTTAGACTATGCTCCTGCTGAGTGATGTACTGATACAAAGCCCCGAGATTGAGAGCTTTGAGCTGTTACTCGAAATGATCAAAATCCGTCGCCAGGAGGAGATGTTCTTCCGTATCGACGTAAAACCCCAGTTTGCCGACACTCCTGAAGACTGGGAAGATCGGCTTGAAGCAGCATTTACCTAGGCCAATCGATGTGAAGTATCTTCAATCAGAAAGCTTTTTAGGCGACAACGAGTGCTCGGATGACGCCATCTCATCAACCAAACTAGTCGAAATTCACCTTGACGAACTCAAGGAGAAGATTGACACATTGGATTCGAATGCCTCTTCCAGTCAGCGACTCACCCTGACTAGCGAATACGGCTACACGCTGCTGCAGCTCAATCGTTTCGAGGAGGCGTGGCAACTGGCCCGCAAAACCCTTAATGAAGCGATTGCCGCTGATCACTGGCTCCAGGCCGTAGAGAGCTGTGACATCATGTTCCAAACTGAACAGGATGAATCGATCAAGGCACTGGCCCATGGCATCTGGCTCAGCGTCACCTTCCCGGTGGATCCGGAACTCAGTGTTGCCATGCTGCAACATCTGATAGAGGAGAGCCCCGACCGCTCTGATGGTGCAGCGGTGGCGGCAGCAACGGCCTGTTATATCGTCGGCCTTCGTGCCTCCGGTGAGCAGAGAGAGAGCCTGTTGTTCTTTTCCAACCAGCTGTTGGGACAGGTTGCACGCCGTCACAGCCAGGTAGAGGAGCAAGAGATCTTTGACTTCTGGGTACAACAGCTTGAGCTTGATGATCCAGAAAAATTTATTCCGCGCCTGGCCCAAGTGTTGGACCTACTCACAGCTGATGACTGGTGGTTTGAACGTGAGCATCTGAGAGAGAGGATTCCTGACTAACCCGGGATGGAAAGCAATGTACTGGCAAGAAGACACAAACAATGCACAAGTTACCATTCCCGATGATGTAGTGGATCTGGTCTATCAGATTCGTTGCACCTCCCTACCGGTTGATCATGCGTGGGCGTTGGCAACCGCAATCAAAGGAGCACTACCCTGGTTTCCCGAAGAGCCTCTGGCCGGTCTGCATCTGATTCATGTAGCTGATTCCGGCAACGGCTGGGAGAGGCCCTACGGGGCCCATGAACTACTCTACCCCTCACGCCGCACTCGACTAGTGCTTCGCATGCCCAAAGAGAGGTTAGATGAAGCTATGGCACTGGTAGGGATGACCCTTGACATCTCAGGGCACCTGCTTGAAGCGGAGAAAGCAAAGAGCCGTAAATTGAGCGTCACCGATATTCTCTATTCCCGATACGTTATCTCAGACCCAGCATGGAGTGAGGTCGAGTTCATCGACTGGGCGGTCAGCAACTTAAATCCATGAGGATACAGTTCAAGAAGATACTCTGTGGCAAGATCAGCCAACTGGCAACACCACAGGGAATATTGATGACCCGTAGCCTGATGGTGGCCAATCTCTCATTTGAAGATGCGATACATCTGCAGGAGCAAGGCATTGGAGAGGGGCGAACTATGGGTTGCGGACTCTTTATCCCTCAAAAATCTTTTTGAGGGCAGCGCAAAAAAACATTATCACCTAGATGTTTAAATTTACTCCCAGTAGCTTTAACATACTAGGGATCAAAAAAATCCTTCTTCGGACCACTGCCCAATCTAACAATGGGCAGTTTACTGGTCCGGGGGGCACAATTTCGAGAAGGAGAAAACTATGTCATACGAAGTTAATGGTACCACTATCCCTACCAATCCCAACGGTTATCTGGATAACCTGGAAGACTGGAATAAGGATGTTGCAGCAGTCATCGCCGAGGCTGAGGGCATCACCCTGAGTGACAAAGCATGGGAAATCATCGATCACCTACGCGATGAGTACTTCAATAACGGCGGCAACCAACCCAATGAGCGCAACATGGTCAAGCACTTCAAAAAAGTGTGGACCGACATCGAGAAGATGGACACCAAGGCACTCTACATTCACTTCCCCATGGGTCCCGCCAAGCAGGCAGGCAAGATTGCCGGGCTGCCCGAGACCAAGCGTAAAGGCGGTTACTGAGTAAGCTTCTTAAAGATACTCAAAAAAGGCCCACAAGACAGATGTCTTGTGGGCCTTTTTCTTTGGTCGCCAGTATGTAGGGCGCAATAAGCACAGGGGTTGTAAAAGTATCGCGCCATTAGCCCTCTCCCACATAGGAGGGTGCCGAAAAAGCCCCCTCTCCCCACCGGGGGAGAGGGTTAGGGTGAGGGGAATCAATGGGTAACTTATTGATTTAATACACCTCATCCTAACCTTCTCCCTCGTAGGAGGGTGTCGCAAAAGTCCCCTCTCCCCACCGGGGAGAGGGCTAGGGTGAGGGGGATCAATAGGTAAGTTATTGATTTAATACACCCTCCTTAGGGAGAAGGAACTGGAGCTTCTACCACACTCTGTCATAACGAACTAAGTGAATACTTTCACAACCTCATAGCGCATTGCGCCACCAGGAAGCTGAATAAACCACCTGAAATAAAAAAGGGCGAAGAGGTATAAACCCCATCGCCCTTTCTCTTTAGGGCCGGAGAAAACCGGCCAGAAGCTCAGCCACTAACTACTTCTTGGCGTTACGCTCTCTGGTCTCTTTGATCACCACCTCAGCCACACTGTTCGGACAGGGTGAATAGTGCGAGAACTCCATTGAGAACTGGCCACGACCGGAAGTCATAGTACGCAGGTCACCGATATAACCAAACATCTCACTCAGCGCCACATCAGACTTGATGCGAACACCAGTGGGGCCTGCCTCCTGGGACTTGATCATACCGCGGCGACGATTGAGATCACCGATCACATCACCGACATGATCCTCAGGCGTAAAGACATCGACCTTCATGATTGGCTCCAGTAGCTGCGGTGAAGCCTTAGGGATAGTCGTACGGTAAGCCGCCTTGGCGGCAATCTCGTATGCAACAGCAGAGGAGTCCACAGGATGGAAAGCACCGTCCTTCAGTATCACTTTCACATCCAGCAGCGGGAAGCCGGCCAGAGTACCCTCAGCCATGCTCTTCTTGAAGCCCTTATCTATTGCAGGCCAGAACTCACGAGGAACGTTACCACCGGTCACCTTCGATTCGAATTCATAGCCGGAGCCAACTTCACCAGGCTCGATAATGTAATCGATTTTGGCAAACTGACCGGAACCACCGGTCTGTTTCTTATGGGTATAGCTATCTTCCACACGCTTGGTAATGGTCTCGCGGTAAGCCACCTGAGCTTACCAACGCCAACTTCAACACCATGAGTACGCTTGAGAATATCGATCTTGATATCCAGGTGCAGCTCTCCCATACCTTTAAGGATGGTCTCGCCACTCTCTTCATCGGTTTCAACATGGAAAGAGGGATCTTCCTGAATCATCTTACTCAGGGCGATACCCATTTTCTCTGAACCACCTTTGTCTTTAGGGGCAACGGCAATAGAGATAACGGGATCGGGGAAAACCATCGGCTCCAGAGTCGCTGGTTTTTTCGGATCACAGAGTGTATGGCCGGTCTGAGTGTTCTTCATGCCAATCAGTGCAACGATGTCACCCGCCTGGGCGCCATCAAGCTCGATACGCTCATCGGCATGCATCTCGACGATGCGCCCGATACGTTCGGTCTTGCCGGTAAAGGTGTTGAGCACGGTGTCACCCTTCTTGATTTTACCGGTATAGATGCGGGTAAAGGTCAGCGCTCCGAAGCGGTCGTCCATGATCTTGAATGCCAGGGCGCGCAGAGGACCGTCGGGATCCACGACGGCAAATTCACCCGTCTCGTTACCCTCCATATCCACTTCAGGCTGAGGCTTAACCTCGGTCGGGCTGGCAGGTAATCGACGACGGCGTCCAGCACCAGCTGAATTCCTTTATTCTTGAAAGCAGAGCCACAGTAGGTGGGGAAGAAGTCGAGCGCAATGGTGCCCTTACGGATGCAGCGCTTGATATCGTCCATGGAGGGCTCTTCACCGTCCAGATACGTTTCCATCACATCGTCATCCTGCTCTACTGCAGTCTCAATTAGTTTCTCACGCCACTCTTCCACTTTATCTGCCATATCGGCAGGAACATCGCTGATGTTGTAGTTGGTGGGATCACCTGAGTCATCCCAGGTCCACGCCTTGCGGGTCAGCAGATCAACGACACCGATAAAGTCATCTTCAGTACCGATCGGCAGAACCATTACCAGTGGGTTGGCTGCAAGTACTTTCTCGACCTGACCAACAACACGGTAGAAATCAGCGCCGAGACGATCCAACTTATTGACAAGAATGACACGGGAAACACCGGATTCATTGGCGTAGCGCCAGTTGGTCTCTGACTGGGGCTCAACACCACCGGAACCACAGAAAACACCCACACCGCCGTCGAGCACTTTGAGAGAGCGGTAAACTTCGATGGTGAAATCAACGTGCCCAGGAGTATCGATGATATTCATGCGGTGGCCATTCCACTCGCATGAGGTAGCAGCAGACTGAATGGTGATGCCGCGCTCCGCTTCCTGTTCCATGAAATCGGTGGTCGCTTCACCATCATGCACCTCACCGGTCTTGTGAATCTTACCGGTCAGTTTCAGGATGCGCTCAGTGGTGGTCGTTTTACCAGCATCCACGTGAGCGAAGATACCGATGTTGCGGTAACGGGAAAGGTCTGTCATGTCGGCTCTCAAATAAAATTAAAAAGTAGATAAGTTACTGGTGACCACCCTATGAGCACGCCTCAGAGGGACCTGTTGTTTCCTGATTGGTATCGGTGAAAAACCACCAACCCGTCTCCATTTGCGCGCCGGCACCGAGCGCGAACAGGAGTAAAATCTGCAACCCATTGATTACACTGAACTTTTACAAGAAACGTCGAATATCAGCCCGCTAGCGTAACACAAAACGGATAAAACCCTTAATACTGTTTACCAGCCTACTCAAACGGCCGTAGCCAGAACACCTTCCAGCAACCCCGCATCAACGGGGTAATCGAGGGCGGCAAATACAGGATAGCGCTCCATCATCTTATCTAAACGCGGACGGTGTCCCCCATCAATGAAAACGATCAACTTCGCCTCAGGAGCATAGCGCTGAAGCGTGGCACAGAGAGACTCAAGGTTGCTCATCCGATCGCGTAGATCGGGATCGAAATGAAACTCCGCCACAACCACTGCCGGGCAGTTCTTTTTCAGCCACCCCTGAGCCTTGCGTACTGAGTAGACCTTACTGGAAGAGAATCCCTTCTCCTGATAAAGCGCAGTAAAATCGGGATAACCTCCCATCTCTATAATGGACAAGAGTTGTAGCTCCGGCATACTGCCTACCCCTTTGGTTAAGGGCTCGCGAAACAATAACTCCCTGTTTTGGAACGCCGATCCATCCCGCCTGACTGCGTTGTGAAAACTTGAAAGATACTGATATTCCAGCGTTTTCACGTCTTGCCAGACGGGCGCCTCGACGCTCCAAAATCAGGTACTTATTACTTCGCGAGCCCTAAGAAGCCTCTGATCAATTCGTAAATTTATATCTTGCATCCAAAACATCCGGACTTTGCCTTGTAAATCTTCGCAATAACCTGCTATTACATGCAATTTACGCCTTCAAAACCTGCGGGAGTGAGGATTCACACAAGCCCCGAAGGGGTAAGGCACAAGGATGTGCCGAATAACCCGAACATTTTGAATCACAATCTACTTCAACCAGAATTAATCTGTGGCCTCTTGAATATGTACTCCATAGCAATTGCCGGATAACCCACTTATGCTATGGCAAAGAAACTTATGAATCATTCGTGATTACTTTAAAAGAACCTCATTAAGAGACTCTTAATAAAAGACGATATCACCGCAAGGCATATTTATGAAACTCAACATTATTATCCACGACCACTCAATGGACCTGGAAATACCGGATCAATTTATCGAGTCATCCAGCGACGCTTTTGATCGTCTCGATACCCAGATGGACAAAGGGGCCCAGTCGGGGCAGGAGTGGATTGACAAGCCCGATCAGCATCAGCGCTGCCAGATCGCAGCAGACAAGCTACTCACCGCACTGGAGACTGACAACCACGGGCTTGCAATGATCAGCGCCGGCTATATTGTCAGCCGGATGCCCGATATCAAGCGCGTCAGGATCGACACCTCCGGTGAACCCAACGGCACCGGATTTGAATAGTACCGCAACACTGCAGTCAGGCAGTTTTCAAAAAAAAAGACCAACTACATCTATTCAATCGTAAATTTTCCTAGTAAAATACTATGTAATTATACTGTTATTAAAGCGACTAAACCTGGAGTTAACCTTTCATGGCCTTACGCCTAAAGACCCACTGGCACAAAGAGGGGACCGAACGCTCACTGGAGGAGATTGCCGGCGCCATCGCCTTCAATAGCTGGCGTATCGCCATGGACAAAGCGATCACCCTCCATGGAGAGGATTTTGTCTACAGTAACGATGTTCAGCGACTGGCAGTCATCTCCGAGTACCTGATATTCGAAGCACAAATCGCAGAACGGATGAGCCACGGAACGCTGGATGACGAAGAGCGCCACAGCCTGATTACCCATCTGGTGATGAAAATGGCCGCCCACCTTGAGGAAAATAGCAGCGATCTCCTCGGACCAGGTGATTACCAGAGCGCCTTTGTCGACCTTTTCAACCAACGCTCTGCCGAATATTCTGAATTTGGTTTCAGCAAAGACGGTCCCAGCTACCCCTTCCTGCGCCACCTCGGGTTCGAGATCCAGCAGTTGATGGGTGGCGAACATGAGAACCGCTGGGTAATTGATCAGGTGATGGATAAAGATGCACCCGAGGTCTACAAGAAGCTGAAACGGGTGATTCGGAGTCTATTTTTGTAGCCTGGAACTTAAATTCTGCACAATAACCCTAAAAACCACACTTAGAGAAATTAGGCTCCGAAGTGTGTTCTTCGCGAACAAGTTCGTTCCTACCCCAGATTACATAGACCGGCTAGATTTATTGGAGATGCAATGCGCCCCGCACAACTGTTAACCGTACTGGATTGTGAATTCATCAGCACCAGTGAAGGCCTCCACACACCAGTCATGCTCTGGGGGGCACCCGGGGTGGGGAAATCCCAGATGGTCGCCCAGATTGCACAGCGACACAGTGCGCCGGTAGTCGACATTCGCCTATCGCAGATGGAGCCAAGTGACCTGCGTGGCATTCCGTTCCGGGTAGGCGACAGTGTGGAGTGGGCGATACCGGCACTGCTGCCCAACACAGAGAAGCACGGCACCAGAGGTGTTCTGTTTCTTGATGAGATCACCTCCGCTCCGCCTGCGGTCTCCGCCGCCGCCTATCAGCTGATTCTCGACCGGCGTCTTGGGGACTACAAGGTACCCGACGGCTGGGCCATTTTTGCCGCCGGCAACCGCCAGGGAGATCGCGGCGTCACCTACACTATGCCCGCCCCTCTGGCTAACCGTTTTTCTCACTTCGAGGTAGACACCCACCTTGATGACTGGGTGCTCTGGGCCTACCGTAACAGCATTGATGAACGGATCATCGCATTCCTTCGCTTTCGCCCGGAACTACTGTTCGACTTCGATCCAGCCCACAATCCTGTAGCCTTCCCCTCCCCCCGTTCCTGGGAGTTCGCCCATCGCGGCCTACAGAAGTTTTTTGACCACCCCGAGCTATTGCAAGGTACGCTGCAGGCCTGCGTAGGTCCAGCCGCCGGAGTCGAGTTGCACGCCTTCGTCAACAGCATTGAACAGATGCCCGACCTGGACGGCATCATCGCCGGTGATGAAGTGGCAGTACCCGGCGAGATTGATCTCCAGTACGCCGTAGCCGCCGCTCTGGTGGGGCGTGCTATCCGCTCCAAGGGCAGTGCCGACCGCAACCGGATCATCGATAACATACTCATTTATGCCGGACGCTTCCCCCAACGTGAAATGGGGGTCATGCTGGTCTCCGATATGCACCGTGCCATCGGCAATGCGCTGTTCGAGGCGCCACAATTCAATAACTGGGCTCAGGCGGTATCGGATGTGATGCTGTTTGAATGAGTTGGCAGTTGGCAGTTGGCAGTTGGCAGTTGGCAGTTGGC
>MOXG01000113.1_pt1 | contig 11628 bp, 13 predicted proteins | sample 1471191 | NCBI WGS metagenome assembly MOXG01 (sample SAMN05806437, study PRJNA327811) | mollusc metagenome | isolation source: Phylotype C (NB3) bacterial symbionts from gill | host: Thyasira cf. gouldii | place: Canada: Bonne Bay, Newfoundland | collected 2010-08-19
TGCTGTGGGCTTGTCCAACAAACGGTTCAGATCGTGGCTCGTTCCTCACACGATCTAACCTTATTCGTTAGGCATTTTCTTTCAGTTTCTTGATTAAGACTCTCAAAGGCATGCCTCCGTAACCAGTCACCCGATCATCGTACAAGTACAGGCCATGGCGGTATGTGGATGGTGTGCCAGCAAAGAACACTACTGCACCTGACCGTGTGTCGATCTCATTTTCTGGGTAGTAGTGCATGCGCGGGTATAAATCACCTGCCTGGTATTCAATTGCGACATTGGGGCTACGACGATGAACCTCGCTTACGAAAGCGAGTTTTTGGCCCTCTTCTCCATCGCGATAACGAACAATCAGAAATGCGTTTGCAGCATTAATTTGTTCTTCCTGACTAAGCTTGTGCCAATCCATTTCAAGCTGAGTTTGATCGGCTGTTCCATATTGCGACATTGAACCTGTGTTTTCGATGTACAGGAAGAAAATCTGAACAATTGCTAAGACCGAGAGACAGAAACCTGCTCCAAATACAATTCCTTTGAGAAAGAGCTTGCCCATACTTCTGTCCTTTTGTGCCTAACAGCTGATTATGCGACACGCACAAGTATTGGTGTTACTCGACATGCACGGGTAATGTAATACTATTGCATTTGTTCTATATACGTTCTTTTTTGTTATCACACTATATTCCCCAACTGGTTATTGGGAATATTTTGCAAACAATCATGGGTAACTCCATCTAGACTGAGATGGGTTTTATCGACTAGGTCAATCGCTTCCTTCGATTTCATGCAAACAGGCATCCCTATTACTGTTTTTTTACGAGAAGATACTTCTTTTTTAAAGCATTTAGATACTCAAAGCAAGGTTTTTGAATATTCTATCGCGGTTCGAGAAACCGCTCCTACAGGGGGGAATGGGAGCCTGGGGCAATAAAAAAAGGCACACCCTTCACAGAGTGCGCCCTTTTAGTCTGAGTATTAAGCGCTTAGCTTAATATCAGCGGGTTTACACGTTGTCGATGATGGCATTGAAGGTTGCGCTGGGACGCATCACAGCGGTCACCGTCGCGTCGTCCGAACGGAAGTAGCCACCGATGTCGGCAGGCTCTCCCTGTACTGCAAGCATCTCTTCGACGATCTTCGCCTCGTTGGCCTCAAGCTCCTTAGCCAGTTTGGCGAAACGCTCCTGCAGGCCGGCATCTTTGGTTTGTGCAGCCAGCGCCTGGGCCCAGTACATCGCCATGTAGAAGTGGCTGCCACGGTTGTCCAACTCGCCGCACTTACGTTTGGGTGACTTGTCGTTGTTCAACAGGTTGCCGGTGGCCTCATCCAGAGTATCGGCCATGATCTGCGCCTGTGCGTTACCGGTGAGGTTGCTCAGGTGCTCCAGGGAGGGTACCAGAGCGAGGAACTCACCGAGGGAGTCCCAACGCAGGTGGTTCTCTTTCAGAACCTGCTGAACGTGCTTGGGTGCAGAACCACCCGCACCGGTCTCGAACAGACCGCCACCGTTCATCAGCGGTACGATGGAGAGCATCTTGGCGCTGGTACCCACTTCAAGAATGGGATAGAGATCGGTGTTGTAGTCACGCAGTACGTTACCGGTTACAGAGATAGTGTCCTCACCCGCACGTATTCTCTCGATAGAGAGCTTGGCTGCGTCATAGACAGACATTATGCGAATATCCAGACCACTGGTATCGTGATCTTTCAGATAGAGATCGACCTTTTTCTTGAGCTCGATGTGGTGAGCACGATCCGGATCCAGCCAGATAATTGCAGGCCAGCCGGTAGCCCTGGCGCGGGTTACGGCCAGTTTCACCCAGTCCTGGATCGGTGCGTCTTTGACCATCACCATACGCCAGATATCACCCTCTTCCACAGCATGCTCGTGGATGGTGTTGCCGTTGGAGTCGGTAACACGGATGGTGCCGTCAGCCGGTGCTTCGAAGGTGGTGGGGTGTGAACCGTACTCTTCCGCCTTCTTCGCCATCAGGCCCACGTTGGGCACGGTGCCCATGGTGGTGGGATCGAGGGCGCCATTGGCTACGCAGTTTTCAACCGTGGCTTGATAGAGTGGCGCGTAGCTGTGATCGGGGATCACGAATTTTGTGTCTTTCTGTTTGCCATCGGGGCCCCACATCTGACCGGAGGCACGGATAGCGGCTGGCATAGAGGCGTCAATAATTACGTCACTGGGGACATGCAGGTTGGTGATACCCTTGTCAGAATCGACCATCGCCATATCGGGACGGCTCTTGTACTGCTCCTGGATATCCGCTTCGATTTCGGCCTTCTTGTCGGCAGGCAGGTTCTCCATTTTACTATAGAGATCGCCCAGACCGTTGTTGAAGTCTACGCCCAGCTCGGCGATGGTGTCGGCGTGCTTTTCGATGACGTCACTGTAGAAGACCTTGACGGCATGACCGAAGATCTTAGGATCGGAGACCTTCATCATGGTCGCTTTCATGTGCAGCGAGAAGAGCACGTCTTTCTGCTTGGCATCTTCCACCTGCTCCGCGAGGAACTGGGTCAGTGCTTTTCTGCTCATGAAGGTGGCATCTACGATCTCACCGGCTTCCAGAGGTGTGCTCTCTTTCAGTACGGTGGTGTTACCGTCGTTGCCAATAAAGGAGATCTTGCATCGGTGGCCTCAGCCATGGTGACTGATTTTTCAGTAGAGGCAAAATCACCGCTGCTCATGGTGGCAACGTGTGATTTTGAATCTGTACTCCAGGCACCCATGGAGTGGGGGAACTTCTTGGCGAAGTTCTTTACCGCACCCGGGGCGCGGCGATCGGAGTTACCTTCACGCAGCACAGGATTTACCGCACTACCAAGTACCTTGGCGAAACGCTCTTTGATACCTTTCTCGGCATCGTTCTTCGGATTTTCCGGGTACTCGGGAACGTCGTAGCCCTTCTCCCGCAGCTCGGCGATGGCCGCATTCAGCTGCGGCAGAGAGGCACTGATGTTCGGCAGCTTGATGATGTTGGCCTCGGGGGTTTTGGCCAGCTCACCCAGACGGGCCAGCTCATCGGGTATCTTCTGATCATCGTTCAGATTATCAGGAAAGTTGGAGATAATACGGCCGGCAAGAGAGATATCTCTGGTCTCGACATCAACACCCGCGGCTCCGGTGAATGCCTGGACGACAGGCAGAAAAGAGTAGGTCGCCAGTGCTGGCGCCTCATCAATTTTTGTCCAAATAATCTTCGACATTTCTGTTCCTCAAAAATTAATCACAAATTCTGTACGAAAGAGGTTGCAGCCAAGTTTCACCTGACTGCAACCTCTACGTTGGATCAGCCGACGTAGCTGCACTTACTTGCAGCGGTACGGGTATCCATATTCTTACCGCGATTGGTGTGATCGTCGATCTCGGCGGCGCTTCCGACCATTCGTCCGAAGAGGAAGGTGGTAAATGCCGCTGTCTCCATTGAGCTGTCGCTGATCTCACCGTCTGCATAAGGCTTCCACAACATCTTCAGCAGGATGACAGCAATAACCGCATCGACGTTAACGCAGTATACATCGCGACTGACGCCGGTATCGAACAATGCTTGTACCAACTCATGGTAAAAATCGAGGAACACATTGTAGTTACCACGGCTTTTCAGCAGGTCGTTGACAAAGACTTCACGCGGATCGTAGTTCACCGGCTCACCCTTGAATACCGGATGGCTGACACAAGGGATTTTGGCGTAGGACGGATTGCCCTCTGCCTTGGCCTTCTTCTTATAGGCCTTATACTCTTTGGCATAGGCGGTCGCCATCTCTTTCAGATTCAAACCATGGTCTTCTGCACCCGGATCAGTCAGACCGGAGTTGCTGAAACGATCTACCAGGAATGCGATAGCCTCGTAACCGTTACCACCATGGGCGTAACCGGTATGAGTAAGGAAACCAATATACTTGTTAGCCTGAATCCGCTCGGGTGCCTCTGGGCCGTCTGCACTGACTGCACCTTGGCGCCCTGGGCAGAGATAGTTCCAGGACCATTGGTGACAATCAGTCCCAACAGTACGGAGAAGGCGTAGAGTTCACCTTCGGTTGGCCGTCTGCCGAACAGCGCCAGGTGGGCGGTCTCGGAGAAACTCCAACTGCTCATCAGTTCACTGTTGGCAACACCACAAAATTCACTATCTGACTGCTGTCCGGCATTCGCTGTTGAACCAACGACTGTACTGAATATGCGGAAGTGCCATGACATATTCATAACGGTTGAGAGGTTGATACGCTTGCGCATCAATGCACTCCAGCCAAGATGAGTGGCAATTGCGCCGAGCACAACCTTTCCGCTCAAACGACCACCGCTCTTTTCGGCCAACGCTTTAAGGAAATCGATAAACAGCGATTTAACGCCACGCGCTTCGGCCGCCTCAATAAGTGCTGCACCACGCTTGCCCTTACCATCTGAAACAAGCTGTCCTGCAGCATCTCCAGAGATCGCCTCATCCAGCTGTGCCTGGAAGTCGAAATCGGTATCAGCAGGATCTTCCAGGCCGCTCTTCTTGAACAGCTCTACGAGGGTAGCGGTAGTGGCACGGGAGGCTTCCACCATTTTTGGCCCTACCACGGCAACAGCCGCCGATAGTGCCGTATTGGGGCTATTGCCCGCTTCCCTAGCAGATTCGGCGGCAGCAAACCAACTTTACCGTTCTGATTTACAAAAGCATTCAGGGCGACGTTGGCCAGGGATGTGCTGTTGGCATCAGGATATTCGCGTACCAGGCTCTGTACCAGGTTCTCTTCAAAGCTATGAGTGGAGGCATCCAGTACACTGGTTCCGTGAAGCTTGGAGACCTGTGTTTTCGGGTCCATCATCGAAGCGCCGGAAGCGTCTTTCAGGGTTTGACGAGGGAATACCACGCCCACCTGATCATCCAGTCCGGCAATCTGCTCATTGTAGGGTTCCAGAGCGGTAACAACCTGTGGACTCAACTGCGGCGGCAGATCAATCCCCTGAGTATTGCTGAACCAGCACTTCATCGATAGATCGCCTACCGGATCGAAGTCGGGTTTCTTACCACGCTTCGCCATAACAGCAGTCAAGGCGAGTGGGATGTGAGAGATATTGACAACCACTGCCCCTTTCTCGGAGCAGACAGGATTCTCCGGTGTATAGATATCATCCACACCGAATTTCTCCATAAACCAAGCCTCTTTGGCGGAGGCATTATCGCCACTGCCGGCGATGGCACCGGCATGGCCGCAAGCTTGGTCAGTTTTGCTTTCCAGCGGCCTACCACGCAGGCAACCACCGGCTTGTCAAATTCTAGGTCACGCTCATAGTAACCACCGGGCTCGATATACATCACTGCTGATTCTGAGCGATCATCGTTATGGAACGCGTTGTTCCACTCAGGTGCAGAGAAGTGAATATAGATATCTTTACCAGAGGAGAAAGAGACCGTGCTACCCCAACCTCCGGTGGCCAGATAGACCGCGATAGTGGTAGTGAAGTTACCTGAGTTGGAGAAGATGGCAACAGATCCTGGGAGCAGAGACTCCTCAGGTGCATTGCCGCCAAGGGCACCACCGATACGAATATGATTATGGGCATCGGCGATTCCCAGGCAGTTACCGCCGAAGATATCGATACCGTGCATCTGACCAATTGCCCGGATCACTCGTGCATCCCGTACCGGTACCTTTTCGGTCAGTATGACGATCTTTTTCAGAAGAGGATTGGCGCGTACCGCTTCTAAGACACCATCGCGCACGCCTGCGGGTGGCAGATAGACCACTACGGTATTGAATTCACAACCGCTATCCACTGCTTCTGCAACGTTATCGAAGATGGGAATCTCACCCGCCGGGGTTTTCATTACCGTGCCGGAACGCCCGGGAGCGGTACCACATACGATATTGCCATTGGAGTAAGAGTGGCTGACCGGTGTGACACCGCGGCTCTCACCACCTGTGATGTTGAGGACACAGACTTTGTCCTCTTTAATGGCGAAATCCGCCAGTGTATCTGTACCCACGAAATAGTGGGGAAATGCTTTTATGCCTTGTGGATGCATGTTGGCTTCCTCATTTGCTCACGGCCTCTTCTACCAGCCCCGAGTGTGTTGTTCATAGTCCCGATTGCTCAGGCAATACCCATTTTCTTAGCGACGATTTCGCGGCCACCGTTGTTCATCCACTCGTCGGCTGCCTGAGCGAAGTTGACCACTTCACTCATCGCCGAGTCGTATCCGAACATATGGTACGGCACGCCAAGAGAGTCCAGGGTGTCACGCATATAACCCAAACCACGAATCAGGTTGGGGCCACCGCGGCCAACCACCACATACAGCGGTTGAGGCCCGTAGGTATTGAAATGATCACGCAAGGCGTCAGCATGGCGCGGAAGGTCTCATAGATATCGGTATTGTTGGCTTTGCCGCCAATAATGAACAGTACGTTGGACTGTTCCAGCCAGTATTTGTATACGATGCGGCTGATATCATGCATCTTGGCGTAGGGAGGATTACCACCAAAATCTGAGGAGATGGTTGCAGCATCACCCAACAGTTCTGTTACCAGTGCATTGGCGCCGCCGCCAAAGGTCATGGCGGAGATAGTGCCCTGCTCATTGATGACGAATACATCCGACTGGCCTGGTAGGTACGAAGCTGATTAACTTCCAGCTCGAAGTCAGAATAGCTTGAGGTATCCAGATCTTCCGGCAACCCAAGGCGTTTCATGTTTGGATCATCTTCATCGAATGCGCACTTGAAGTCACAAGCGATCGGTGACAAACGACCATTTTTGGCCTGCTTCATGCGGATAGGATTGAGCTCCAGGGTAGTCATGCCGTAGTTGTGGAACAGATCCCACAACTTGGGCAGATTCTGTACCAGCGGACTAACCAGCTCTTTCGGTGCGCCAATTTTGCGCAGGGCATTAGAGATAACAAAGCCTTTCAAACCAGTGAGTGGATCAAACGGAATGCGTGCAATCTGATCCTCCCCGAGTTCCTCGATATCGATGCCACCGTGATGGGTCAGCGTGATCATCGGCGCACGGAACTCGGTGCTGTCGGTAAGCGAGAAGTAGATCTCATACTCAGCAGGCACACCGCCCTCGAAGGTAACGCCTTCAGCCTTGGAGTGTGTATTGTTATGGAAGTGTTCAGCGAAGTAGAGACGTGACTTCTCCTGCATCGCCGTGCCCAAATCCTTGGCCCGGCCAAGCAGACCATGCTTGCCTTTTTTGCCCACACCGCCTTTGAACATCGGTTTGATGAACACTTCACCGTGGCGTTCGATGAGGCCTTTGACCTCCTCGTTTGTCGCTTCAGGCCCCAACACCTCAGACGTAGGAAAATCTACGTATTTGAGAAGTTTTGACCCCCAATACATGCCTGTTATTTGCATTTTTAGTTACTCCTAAATACCAGTTTCAGCGACAGTTTTCTTGACTGTCTCAATTGTTTTATCAAGTAGAATCTGCTCTTCGGGGGTGAGGTCGAACTCCACCACACGCTCCACGCCGCCAGCGCCAATAACACAGGGCACACCAACGAAAAGGCCATCAATACCATATTCGCCTTCACAGAGTGCGGCGGAGGGGATAAGCCGTTTTTTATCTTTAATGAAGGCCTCGGCCATCTCGATCACCGAGCCGGCCGGACTAAAGAAGGCACTGCCGTTGCCCAGCAGCTTGACCACCTCGGTACCGGCTTCCTGGGTACGCTTGATGATGGCATCAATGCGCTCCTGAGAGAGCAGTGAAGTGAGGGGAACACCACCCACATTAGCGGTACGAATCAGAGGTAGCATCTCGGGACCGTGACCACCCATCACCATGCCGGATACATCCTGCACTGATAGGCCGGTCTCCATGGCGATAAAGGTACGGAAGCGGCCGCTGTCGAGCGCACCCGCCATGCCGATTATCTGATTCTTCGGCATACCTGAATACTTGTGGAAGGCATAGACCATGGCATCCAGCGGATTGGTGGTCAAAATAACGAAAGCGTTAGGTGCGACCCGCTTTATATTCTCAGCCACGTCTTTTATTATTTTGAGGTTGGTGCCGAGCAGATCCTCTCTGGTCATGCCCGGCTTTCTGGCAAGACCCGCAGTAATCATAATGACGTCGGCATCACGAATATCCTCATAGTCGCTGGTACCGGAGAGATTGGTGTCGTAGCCATCATGTGGACGCAGTGCCATCATATCGAGGGTCTTGCCCTTGACCTGACCTTCCATCGGCGCAATATCGAGCACTACCACATCGCCAAGTTCTTTTTGCGCGCAGAGGAGCGCAAGAATGCCGCCGATCTGGCCGCCGCCTACCAAAGCTATTTTTTTTCTTGCCATCTATTTTCCTAATTGGTTTGCATCGTACGTAGCTGGAGGTATATGCAGCCAGTCGGAATTTATCCCCCACCGAAAACTGGCTTGCAGTGTGTGCGCTTAAAGCCACACGCCATTCCCACACTAAAACAAATTTAATTGCAAACATCTATACAAGACGAATGGTCGGTTGCAAATTTCCGTACATATAATACGCATTTAAGCTTCAGAGTCCATTCCTGGAAAACAGCCTATCTATCCACACAGGATATGGCCGGTTTAGCTTGTAGCTGAAATTATTTAATACCCACCCCACACACATAACATAAAAACGATATATCCTATTGTTTTAATTGATATTAATAGCAATATTATCAACCTATAATATAGAAAATCAGAACTGCCTCTCAATGCAACGCGGAGGGCATTTTTGGGCCATTCCTATCAATAAACCGGAGCAATCCACATAGTTTCTTATCGTCACGATTAGTTATTCTTATCGCTTCAATTTAATAGACTAGATGGCCAATGCTCCAGTTTCGGACCATGAGCATACTTCAGGAAAACCACACCAAGCGAGTGAGATTTTTTGGGAGAGCAGTGAAATATTTTATGGTTTATTTATGCACCCCCATGGGGGCAAAACAGGCGCTGTGCGATGCGTACCAATGACCGGTATTTATACCCGATAAAACAGAAGGTTATAAGGGAATAATAATACCAGTTGAGGCATACAGGAGCGGTGCTTGATTGAAATAGACGTCGATAACTGGAGGTTGGCTCAGAGGTAGATTTATCCTGCAGTGCAACATTAATTGAGCCTGATTTTTATCGATTGGTTATAGCTGAAAAGATTAAAAAAACGGTCAGTGACAAAGAAGGTAGCCGCCACAATTATGTGCACCTTTGGGTACTACATTTATGTTTATAGGGGAGCCGCACCACGGCTTATTGCAGATCGGGCAGCATAACCTGGTGATCCACCCCCATCAGAATCGCAATTAGTGCCACCCTAACCCACATACCGTTTCTCTCCTGACGCCAATACTTGGCTCTTGGGTCACTGTCGATCTTGGGATCGATCTCATCACGTCGAGGTAGCGGATGCATAATGACGCAGTGCTCTTTAATCTGCTCCAGGTGGTCATAACGAAGACAGAAACCGGAGTGGTCAACGGCTTCGGACTCACCCTTTTTGTCATACTCATCCTGTATACGCGTCATATAGATGGCATCGGCTTGATTAATAGAACCTTCAAAGTCAGTGGTCTCAGTGAACGGAATTCCGGTACCGGAGAGATACTGGCGTAAATCTTCCGATATCCGAAACTCTTCAGGCGAGACGAAGAGAACTGTTACGTCCCGGTAGTTGGTCAGCAGCCTGCTGAGTGAGCGAACTGTACGACCACGTTTCAGGTCACCCACCATACAGATGGTCTTACCATCAATCTGCTTATCCTTGAAGCTGCGTTGTAGGGTGTAGATATCCAGCAGCGCCTGTGAGGGATGCTCATCAGGTCCACTACCGGCGTTGATAATGGGAACCGGCCTCGGTGTGGCATCGAGAAAATCGGCAATGCGCTCACATAGCCCGGCCTCGGGGGAGCGCATAATGATCAGATCGACATAGCTTGAGAAGGTTCGCAGAGAGTCATCAATCGACTCCCCTTTTGATTCCGAACTGGTTGAACTGTCACGAATCTCCGAGGTCTTGATGCCAAGAATTCCACATGCCGAATGGAAAGACATGAAGGTTCGGGTTGAAGGTTGGGTAAAATAGAGCATTGCCCTGACATGAGGCAGTAGTGACTGAAGATAGAGCAGCCCCTCTTTACTCTTATCATAGCGCCTGACGAGATTTACCAGGTTATAGAGATAGTCGAGAAACTCCCGATCGAACTGATCGGCATTAAGAATATGACGCGGCCTGTTTTTAAGCATCTTAACCCCTTCTTGGTATCCTTCCAATTTTGCCTATTTGTCCGAGTAAAAGCTACATTGCTTGCCAATTTGATTTAAAAAACCAGAGCGTAGCGATCGTAGACTCAGTCCATCCGTGGTGTGGGATCACGAAGAATCAGATCGGGTTTGGAGAAAGGTGCCAAACGCTCGGCAAAATCGATAAACTCCAGCATCGGTGATCCGCGATAGAAACGTGCCATTGGACGGTCGCGCCAGATCCGATCAGAGTAGGAGTGAATGGTATGAGGCGTATCGCCGGTACCGTCCCCACCACGATCAAATCCCTGGTAACCATCCCAGTAGTTGCCACGCCAATCATTGGCCAACGCACTGGAGGGAGAGCTGACCAACACCTCGGTAAAGTTGTCTTGAAAACGGTTACCGTGAATCACATGACCGCCCTTCTCACCGTAGAAATAGAGTGCAACGTCATTGTAGGCAAAGAGGTTATCATAGAGATAGATGATATTGACGGGATCCACCGGTGCGTTGGCGATAAGTCCGACTGCGCAGTGCACAATGCTGTTATCTTTGATCGTCACCTGGGAACTGTCCTTGATGGAAAGCCCTGAACCGGAGGGATTGCGCAGATGGATAATACGGTTGCCTTTAATGGTAAGGCCGTTGGAGTAGATCACCACAATACCGGTTCGGTTTTCAGATATCCGGTTGTTCTCCACCCAGTTGCCATGGGAGTAGATAAACTCCATTCCCATTCGGCCATTGCGGACAGTGTTATCAATAATGCGGTTATCAGTTGAATTGGCAAATAGCAGATCACGGATGTGATCAAAATGATTTCCCTGAATCAGGTTGTCACTGCTGTACCACATACGAATACCGTCACCGCGCAGACTCTCTGCTTCCCCTCTTGAGGAGACATGGTTACCACGAAGTGTATTGTTGTTGGCCTGCCGGATATGGATACCAAAGAGCGCATCATCGATGGTGTTGTTCTCAATCAGGGTGTCTTCCGCCTCCAGCAGCAGACCGGCATCAACTCTATCGTGTGAATCACCTGAATGCGTCAGATGCATGCCTCTTATCACAGCACCATCCGCCTTGACGCTCAACACCGTCCCTTCGCCGCCGCCGTCAATCGTCACCTTACCCTGACCGTCGAGAGTGATGGCGCGCTTAAGAACGATTGGTCCTTCGTAGGTTCCCGGAGGAGGACGCAGCACACTTCCAGGGGGTGTCAATTCAATCAGCAGTTGCAGGGGGGCAAGGCAGAAGCCGGGAGTGGTTGAGACCCACGCCGAAAGCTTCCTACCAGGAAGGCTCACAGGTATCTCATTCTGGGGACCGGACCCAGAATGACATATCGGGTGAGTGCGCGGATAGGCTCCATAGGACTCGGTCCTCCGTCCACAACGGT
>MOXG01000114.1_pt1 | contig 11531 bp, 12 predicted proteins | sample 1471191 | NCBI WGS metagenome assembly MOXG01 (sample SAMN05806437, study PRJNA327811) | mollusc metagenome | isolation source: Phylotype C (NB3) bacterial symbionts from gill | host: Thyasira cf. gouldii | place: Canada: Bonne Bay, Newfoundland | collected 2010-08-19
CAGCGATGGTATCTTTGTGGACGTCCAAACCTACGTAAATGTTGTTAAACTCTTTCATGACCTGCCCCCTCAATGTGGCTCTGTGTTTGATTCAACTCTCAACATAACCCACGATGTTGAGGTTGGGCAGGTCAATCCATAATGTCTACAGCAGAGCCCGTCATATCAAAAATATATTCGCAGTAAATTTCTTAGGCAATTCGGTTAGAATTAGCCGATGCCTAGAAAAGAGAAAATCATCGTCGGCCTCTCCGGGGGAGTCGACTCCTCCGTAGCCGCCCTCCTCCTGCAGCAGCAGGGTTTTGAGGTGGAAGGCCTGTTCATGAAGAACTGGGAAGAGGATGACACTGCAGAGTACTGTTCAGCTGCGGAGGATCTTACCGATGCAGCAGCGGTGGCATCACAACTTGGCATCCCCCTACACACAATCAACTTCTCAGCCGAATACTGGGACAATGTATTCAGCTACTTTCTTGATGAATACCGTGCCGGTCGCACACCCAATCCGGATGTGCTCTGCAACAGGGAGATCAAATTCAAGGCATTTCTCAACCATGCACTGGAGATTGGTGCAGACGGTATAGCGACCGGCCATTACGCCCGCACACACCAAGATGCCGATGGAGTTCATCTACTCCGGGCTGAAGATGAGAACAAGGATCAGACCTATTTTCTTTATATGCTGGGCCAACAGCAGCTGAGCCACAGTCGTTTTCCCCTTGGAGACCTGATCAAGAGCGAAGTCCGGCAACTGGCGGAGAAAGCGGGGTTCCCAAATCATAAAAAGAAAGACAGCACCGGTATCTGCTTTATCGGTGAGCGTAAATTCCGAGATTTTCTCAGCCGCTACCTGCCGGCCAATCCCGGTCCCATGGTGACCCCGGACGATACATTCGTAGGAGAACACCAGGGGTTGATGTACTACACCCTGGGACAGCGAAAAGGGCTTGGTATCGGAGGACGGGTTGAGGCGGATGCCGAGCCCTGGTTTGTTGTAGAGAAAGATCTGCAGCAGAACCGCCTGATCGTGGCACAGGGCCACCACCATCCACTGCTGATGAAAATCGGTCTGTTGGCCTCCCAGCTTCACTGGGTATCAGCTCATGCACCAGAGTTGCCGTTACGCTGTATGGCGCGGATTCGCCACCGCCAACCGCTGCAGTCGTGTGAAATAACCAAGATCGACGGGGATAGCTGTCAGGTTAAGTTCCAGGAGCAGCAACGCGCCGTCACTCCCGGACAATCGATTGTCTTTTATCTCGAACGAGAGTGCCTCGGTGGCGGAGTTATCGATAGCACCTTCAGTGAAGAGCTGAATAGTCCAGCCTAAGAACCAAACTTAAAACATGATGAAGATATGAAAACAGAGAGAGACAGAGCCATTGCCATCGCCGGGGTTTACCAGGCGGCAAAACTCGCTTCCCGTATTGCACGCCACGGCATTGCTGAAAGCAGTGCGATGGAAGCGAGTATCCACAGCCTTTTTCAGATCGATGCAGCGTCGGTGGAGGCAGTCTATGGCGGTACTTCCGGTATCACCACCGGACTCATCACACTGCTCAATCAGCTCACAAACGGCCGGGAGAAAGAGGGTGAGGTGACACGCTATGTCATCACTCTGCTGCATCTTGAAAGAAAGTTATCAAAGAACAGCGCGATGGCCGAGTCGATCTCACAGGGTATAGAACAAGCCACCGGACGTCTGGAGCATTATCACCTGCTGCATACCAACATCATTGCCCAATTGGCGGATATCTACGCCAATACCATCAGCACACTCAAACCAAGGGTAATGGTTCAGGGAGAGCCCCTGCACCTGCAGAACCAGGAAAATGTAAACAGAATACGAGCCCTGCTGCTCGCCGGTATCCGTTCCGCTATACTTTGGCGTCAGTGTGGAGGCGGACGTCTACAGATTCTGCTTGGGCGGAAACGACTACAGCGAGAGATTGAAGATATCCTTTCCAACAAGTGAAGTAACTACCCTGAACCTAGAATCCTCATGAAGCTGAGTTACCGTTGATAATGGTAATTATGCATAGCCGTTACAACTGATGCCCTGAAGTGTAAACAGGTGCGCATTTCGGTCACCCATCACATGTTAGATTGTAAAAAATCATATTGATTAGTACGAATGTTCAGCTATCGCATAAGCGCCCGATGATCGCACATGTAGGAGCGGCTTTAGCCGCGATCCATGCTTCGACTTGACACTGATCGCGGCTAAAGCCGCTCCTACGGTTTCATAGCTGAATATTCGTGCTAATCAAGAAAATTATTATCTGGAGCAACCAATGATTCGACCTATTTCCATACTTATTCTCGCCCTTTCACTCTCGGCTAACTGTGTTGCAGAGAGTAACAGTAGCAGCGAACCCGGTGTGGTGGAATCCGCCAAGACACTTGGCAACAAGGTCTGGGAGAAGACAAAAGAGGTAACCGGGCAGGCTGTTGATAAATCCAAGTCTCTCTACCAGTCGGCTAAAGAGAGCGGTGGAGAAGCGGGCTCCGTCGTGGCCGATAAGAGCAGTTCTGCCTGGGACAGCACCAAAGAAGTAGCGGGTGATGCCTACGAAGGCGGTAAGGAGATGGGCAGTGCTGCTGTTGATAAAGCCGGTGAGGTGAGCGGTGCCATCGTGGATAAATCCAAGGAGATTTATAAGAACGTAACCAAAGAGAACAGCGCCGAGCCTGCACCGGTGAAATCACATAATATCTGATTACAATTCCCGCAATCTTGATCCAAGCTAACTCTCAATCACTACCGGAATATCAGCCAACGTAGTCGTCTGACAAGTATCGATCTGATCGAAGTTGAGATAACGGTAGATATCATCTGACATGGTATTAATCTCTTCCATTCCTGGATCAAGCGGTAGTGGTGGAATACCTTCAACAGCACGCTCCTTGACATGTTTTCTATAATGTTCAAGCACTGAGAAAATCCTCCGGCTGATAAACAAATGACATCCCATAAGACAGGGAGAGACCGTAATCGTCACCTGCTGTTGATAAAAGCATCAGATTTATTGCAGTGCAGCACGAACTATCAAAAAAATGAGCAATAAGGACCTAGGGGATTTATGGGGGTGATATAATCAAACTGTTTTGAACTTTATTAATATTTAGGATGCTCATGGACCTCTCTACACTTACCGCGGTTTCCCCTGTTGATGGCCGTTACGGCGGCAAAACAGCTGATTTACGCCCAATCTTCAGTGAGTATGGTTTGATCAGACATCGTGTTCTGGTTGAAGTACGCTGGTTGCAAGCACTTGCAGCTCACCAGGAAATTGTTGAAGTTCCTCCACTGAGTGGGCACGCCAACAACGTCCTCAATGGTATTGTGGAAAACTTCACCACCGAAGATGCCCAGCGGGTAAAAAACATTGAGCGCACCAACCAACCACGACGTGAAGGCGGTTGAATATCTCCTTAAGGAGAAAATTGCCGGGAATCAGGAGTTGGAAGCGGTCAGTGAGTTTATTCACTTCGCCTGTACATCAGAGGATATCAACAACCTCTCCCATGCATTGATGCTCAGAGAGGGACGCGGTCAGATGCTAATCCCACAGATGGATGAGCTGATCAAGGCGATCCGTCAGTTGGCACATGAGCATGCCGATAAACCGATGCTCTCACGCACCCACGGTCAACCCGCCTCCCCCACCACCCTTGGCAAAGAGATGGCGAACGTAGTTTACCGGCTACAGCGTCAGCGTGATCAGGCGGCGGGAGTTGCCATGATGGGCAAGATAAATGGTGCCGTAGGTAACTATAACGCCCACCTTTCAGCCTATCCTAATCTCGACTGGCCGACTTTTGCCAAAGAGTTTATCGAATCTCTCGGTCTGACCTGGAACCCCTACACCATACAGATTGAGCCCCATGATTATATGGCGGAGTTATTTGATGCGGTTTCACGCTTTAACAATATTGTTATCGATTTCTGCCGCGATATCTGGAGTTACATCTCCATCGGCTATTTCAAGCAGAGGACCATCGCAGGTGAGGTGGGCTCATCGACCATGCCTCACAAGGTGAATCCGATCGACTTTGAGAACGGTGAAGGTAACTTGGGTATCGCCAATGCACTGTTTGACCACTTGGCTCTGAAACTTCCGATGTCACGTTGGCAACGCGACCTTACCGACTCCACTGTACTGCGAAATATGGGCGTCGGTTTTGCCTATACCAGCATCGCCCTGCAATCGGTGATGCGCGGCATCAGCAAACTGGAGGCAAACAGTGAAAAACTCGCAGCAGACCTAGACGATAATTGGGAAGTGCTGGCAGAACCAATTCAGACGGTGATGCGCCGTTACGGCATAGAAAAACCCTATGAGAAGCTGAAAGAGCTAACGCGGGGGCAGCGTATCGGCCCTGAGGAGCTTAGAGCATTTGTAGCTGAGCTGGATATGCCGGAAGCGGCCAAAGAGGAGTTGAGCAAGTTAACCCCGGCAAGCTACATCGGCAACGCAGTGGAGCAGGCAAAAAACATCTGACGTTTGTTCCTATATCGATAAAAAAAGCCACCCTTGCCGAGCAGGGGTGGCTTTTTTATGGAGAAGTTACCCTCTCCGGCTGATAAAGCCTATTTCATAATTGCATGGAACTCAACACGACGATTGAACTGACGCATCTGCTCAGTATCGTTGCTCATCGCAGGCTGAGATTCACCCATGCCTCTGGCTTCAAGCATCCCGCTGTTAGCACCACTGTTAACCAAATAGGTGAGAACGGCTTTAGCTCTCTCTTCTGACAGTACCTGATTGTACGCTTCAGAACCCTTGCTGTCGGTATGCCCGGTGATAACCACCTTTGCCACATGCGCGTTACCCTGGAATTGGGCATAGGCACGATCAATAGCACTGGTTGCGCCATCCTTAAGTACGGCGCTGTCAAAACCAAACAGCATCACATCGCTTATAACAACCTTCCCTATTGGTGCCGGCTTGGCTGCAACAATTTCGCAACCGTTCATGTCAACCTTTGCACCACGACGTGTTCCCGGACACTTGTCTTTATAGTCAAGTACACCATCACCGTCACTATCGAGAGGACAACCCATGGCGTCAACAGAGACCCCCTTTGGTGTTCCCGGGCACTTATCCTTATCGTCATAAACGCCATCACCGTCAGAATCGACAACATCTCCACACTCGGGAAGACTCGCCATAGCTCCACCGGCCGACTGCCAGCATTCACCGTAGCCACTCCTTACGACACTGCTGGTAACATCCTGTGCATAGGTGTTGCCTTCAGCTGTAATACCAGCCGTGGTGACTGACATACCCGCTACCAGCCAAGTGGAGCGAGCAGTGCAACAATCTTTTTCTGATTCATTTTTTTCCTCACTTAATCGTTTACAGCATCCATAACTATGAGACGGTGTCATGACCACACTCACCCTGTAGATGCGAGTGGTTATAAATACGCTCGTTCTGGTTAAGAATGTCACAGCGTAATAGCGATATCCAGTAATTTAAAAAGAGACCCCACGCCGTAGTCCTGTGACTTGCTACAGCATCATGACTGTACCAATGCCAAGTATAGTCACGATATAGAGATACAACAGGAAAATTCCTTCGTAATACACTCTCAATCACTGGAGATAAGTGTATCCTGATTTTCCAGCACCAAATGTATAATCTTGTAACATCCTACTACCCAACAAGCGAACAGCAGAGCAATGATGCACCTAAACTTTCCCGGCGAACTGACTGCCGACACCTTTCTCAGAGACTTCTGGCAGCAACGTCCTCTCCTTATGCCGGGAGGGCTCGCCGGATACCACTGCCCACTAACTGCTGAAGAGTTGGCCGGTTTGGCCTGCGAAGAGGAGATCGAATCCCGTATCGTCCTTGAGAAGGATGGAAGTAAACCCTGGGAGGGGCGCACGGGGCCTTTCAGCGAGGCGGATTTTGCATCACTCCCTGAGAGCCACTGGACCCTTCTTGTCCAGGATGTGGACAAGCATATCGAGGAAGTGGCTGACCTACTGGGGCCATTTCAATTTATCCCGGATTGGCGCCTGGATGACATCATGATCAGTTATGCGGCGGATCAGGGCTCCGTTGGCCCCCACATAGATGACTACGATGTCTTTCTCATTCAGGTGGAAGGTGAGCGGCGCTGGCTGGTTGACTCCCAGCCGGGTAAGGAGAGTAACCATATTCCGGGACTGGATCTCCGCATACTGCCAGAGATAAACCCGGATAACGAGTGGTTGATGAAACCAGGTGATGTCCTCTACTTACCCCCTAACGTACCACACTGGGGAATCGCCGAGGGCGACGGCTGTATGACCTGCTCCGTCGGTTTTCGCGCCCCCACCTTCCAAGAGATGGCATCGGCCTGGTTTGATGAACTGATTCAGTGCCAGGTGCCTGATGGGCGCTATCGTGACGGATCACTTCAACTACAACAGGCTAAAGCGGAAATAAGCCAACACTCTCTGACCAGTGTACGCGACCTGCTCCAAAGCTTTACCGCCCAGAATCCCCAGCAACAGGAGCGCTGGTTCGGGCGATTTATAACCGAGCCAAAAATCCACCTCCAGGTAGATCCACGAGATCACCCCCTTCAACCCACCGATTTTCTCACTGAGTTCAGATCTCAGGGGCGGATTAGCCATAACGGCTGGGCCAGATTCGCCTTTATCAATGGGAGTGAGGCGCTCGATTACCTTTACGTTAATGGTACAGAATATCCCCTTGGCAAAGAGCGGGTGGGTTTCCTGCAACTACTCACCGGGGTCAAAACGCTCAGCTATAATGAGATGGACAGTTGGCTTGAAAACGATGACTGTCTGCAGCTTATGGCACAGCTCTATAATGAGGGATACCTTGCGCTTCCCGATGAGTAATAACGGGTACTCACTACGACAGGCATTTTGGAGTAGCGATCAAGAAGCGCTATCGGGGGTGCGTGAACGGGTATTTATTCATGAGCAGCATGTGCCAAAGGAACTGGAGTGGGACAGTCTTGACCAGGATGCAATCCACGTCCTGGCGCTGGATTGCGATAATCGCCCAATTGGAACCGGCAGACGCCTGCCCAGTGGACAAATTGGACGAATGGCCGTAATTGACAGTTGGCGTAACCGAGGGGTGGGAAGTGCCATTCTCCTCCGCCTTATGGAGTCACCGCCACCGACTGGGGAACCGTCCTTTTTCTTAATGCCCAGGTCACTGCTGTTGAATTCTACAAACGTCATGGATTTCACATTGTCGGTCCGCAGTTCATTGAAGCGGGAATTATTCACTACCGAATGGAGAGGGAGCAATGAGCGAAGAATCACTGAGTCTCATCGAAGAGCAATCTCTGGGGCAACAGGGTGTAAAGCTTCACCTCATGGAGATAGAAGAGGTCCAACTGGCTTGCCAGAGACTGGTTGAACAAGCAGTGAGAAGAGTGGATATCTTCACCTTTGATCTGGATGCCCAGCTGTTTGACCGGCAACCTTTTCTCGAAGCGGTGAAACAACTGGCCATCGGTGGTCCCTTGAGCCAGGTCAATATCCTGCTGCAGGACAATCACAGGGTTCAGACAGAGGGTCACAGGCTCCTTGAGTTAGCCCGTAGGTTGACAAGCAAAATTGAGATTCGCCGTCCCCATGCAAACTACATCAATCAGTTGGAGAACTACCTGCTGGCCGATGAATGTGGCTACCTCATCCGCCCCCTCTATACCGCTATGAGGCCAATGCCGATTTTAATGACCGTTATACAGCCCGAGGAATGACTGAAAAGTTCATGGAGATCTGGGAGTGCAGTGAACCAGACACCATACTACGCCGCCTCTATCTGTAGAGCTGCTTGGCAGATACGGGGCAACTGTGCTCCCCTCCATTAGAGGGTGTCCCCCCCAATTACAGAGAAGGAGGATATTCGTGATCTGCTTATTTCCTGAATTATCTTTACAAGATTATACAATTGAGCACTGAATGATCACTGTATACTCACACTTATCAAGTAGAGCTCGCGACCTGTGATGATATTCCATGGGTTAACTTTATCTCATGTTACGTTAAGTCCTAATAAGTATCTGAAAATGAATCTAATAATGGAGTTTTTCAATGATTGAGTCCCTGGATATCAACCAACTGATCACCACCTATATCCTCCCCTGGTCCATCAACATAGTGATGGCGCTTGCTATATTCATTGTCGGACGCTGGGTGGCCAAAGGCGTCCTGAAGCTTGTGCGGAAACTGCTCACCCGCTCATCCATGGATGCCATGCTGATCGATTTCGTTCTCGCCATCGGCAACGCCATACTCCTGCTGTTTGTCGTTATCGCATCACTAGACCAGTTGGGAGTGGATACCACCTCCCTTATCGCCCTGCTCGGTGCCGCCGGCCTGGCAGTCGGTCTGGCACTGCAGAACTCACTGCAGAATTTTGCCGCCGGTGTGATGCTGATCATCTTCCGCCCTTTCAAAAGCGGTGACTTCGTCGAAGCTGGTGGCGCCTCAGGGGTGGTTGAAACCATCAGCATCTTCAGCACTGTCATGCGCACCGGAGACAACCGCGAAGTGATAATCCCTAACGGTGCCATCTACTCCGATACCATCACCAATTTCTCAACCAGAGCGACCCGCCGTATCGACATGGTCTTCGGCATCGGCTATGACGATGACATCAAAAAAGCCAAAGAGATCATGGAAGCTATTCTGGCGGCAGATGAGCGAATACTGAAAGACCCTGCACCACTGGTAGTGGTAGGCGAACTGGCCGACAGCAGTGTCAACTTTAATGTGCGTCCCTGGGTAAAAAGTGGTGATTACTGGGCGGTGAACTTCGATCTTAACGAAAAGATCAAAATCGCATTTGATGACAACGGTATATCCATCCCCTATCCGCAGATGGATGTTCACATGGACAAGGGTGAGTGATAGCCAATTCTGCAGTTGTAAGCCGAAACATACCCCTCTTTCAATAGGAGGCTGTTCCAAAAGTCCTCCTCTCCCCACCGGGAGAGAGAGTTAGGGTTAGGGTGAGGGGGATCAAGAGGTAACTTATTGATTCAATACACCCTCATCCGACCTACATGGACGTAGTAGTGTCGCGAGAGGGCAGGAGCCCGTAGCGACCTAACCTTCTCCCTCGTAGGGAGAAGGGATTGGTGCTTTTACGACACCCTCCATGGTGAGAAGGGGTTGGTGCCCTCAATAGAAAGAGGGACAGCTATTCCTTGTAGGTCGGATCAATGTGGCAGTTACCCGTCACGCTTCTACACGATTTGAATCCTACTTTTCTCTGATCTGCATCAGGAGCTCTACCGAAATACGGTACCCAACAGATGCCATCTCACAAATAGACTGCTCGGCACTAACGATCAGACCTTGCTGCTCTGCTAAATCGAGCAGCCGGACGGTGCCAACGATATTAAGCCCCTGTTTCAGGGCATATCGACGAGCCAACCGGTCATCGACAATAAGAAGTGACTCCTCCTGGTTTTCTCGGGCAAGGCGTATCGAATCGCTTTCGCCAAGTCCCAGACTGGGAGATAGTGGCCCAGCACCAGTTCGAGGTGAGATAACCAACCAGCCTCATCAATAGCAACCTCAATGCGATTGGTATCTATGCCGGGTTTACTGAGGCACTCATCTTTGACCGCTTCTGGAACATAGAGCTCATAAAAAAGTGCCCTCAAAACAGAAAGCGCGTCTACATTTGCAAAAGCAATGAGGGGACCCGCGTCAGCAATTACGATGCGAGCCATCGGCTTAGATCTTCGGCCTCATGATCCGTTGTCTCATCAGCACCAACAACCTCAATCCCCAACTCTGCCAGAAACATAAGAAACGCCTGCATCGTTAGGCCACTGAGGCGGGTTGCACCACCTAGTGAGAGGGTTCCATCCTTGAAAAGAGTTGCTGCCAATGACGGTTTTACCGACTGCTCGGCATCGGTGACAGATTTATCCAGGTGTACGATAACGGCGTTGGGCTCATCACCTTTTAGAACCAACACAGGTGACTCCTCCGCCTGCCGTAGAGCAAGAGATGGATTTTTCTTTAAATTTCTTACATTTGTAGCGTGCACAATCCGCCTCCGCATGAGTTTGCTATAACGGAAGTATAGCATGGACTACATGGCGTGGGCTACGTGCAGTGGGCTACCTCGTCTTGGTAGAAACTCACATATATCAAATAATTATTAAAAGCCAAAATTTTAACTATCCGCATTCGTATTTAATCATCCAGGGATATTGCCAATAGCATGTTTTCAACACCGCAGAGCCAGCAATAGCAATCTTCATTATTCTTACCAGTATTAGCTATTTAGCCAACTCGCAGCAATCACTGGTTCAAGACTTATTTTATATTCATCAGTGAGATTTAACTGGCCACTGGCTGGTGGAGCGAAGGCCGCCATGGCGTCAACCAACTGCTGCACCTGTTGATCATATAGGAACTGCCCATTATCTGTTTCAAAAACCTCAACGTAGCTTTCCATGTTACTGAACCAACTACTGATCTGAATATGGTTATCTGTGCCAATCAAGCTAACCTTCAGACTGTCACCACTTTTTGAGAACCAGAGTTGATCATGTGCTATGGAACCATCAAATAACACCCTATCTTGTCCACCCAAGTCAGTGATTCTATCCCCGCCATCACCTCGGGCAATGTGGTAAATATCACTTCCGACACCACCTCGAAGTTGGTCATTGCCAGTACCACCAATTAGTATGTCATCACCTTCATCACCAGACAGCCAATCGACACCATTTCCACCTATCAGAGTATCACTGCCCTCACTACCAAACAGGTAATCATCACCTGCGCCTGCATCCAAGAGATCATTGCCCTCACCACCATAGAGCTTGTCATTACCGGCATCGGCACTCAGGCTGTCATCACCCTCTTTACCGGTAAGGACATCGTTACCCTCTCCGCCAATTAGGAGGTTGTTACCCGTATTTCCTTCCAGACGGTTATCCAGCGCGTTGCCGGTTCCACTCAGGTGCGCTGCACCTGTCAGTGTCAGCTGCTCCTGGTTATCTCCCAGCTGGTAGTCAATGCTGCTGTAGATTCTGTCGAGGCCTTCATCCGCCAGTTCGGTTACCGTGTCGCTGAGGTCATCAACGGTATAGGTGTCATTACCGGCACCACCGGCCATGCTATCTGCACCAGCACCGCCATTCAGGCGGTCATTGCCCTCTCCACCTGTCAGGAGATCATTACCTCCCTCACCATAAAGACGGTCATTGTCGGCACCACCATCAAGGGTATCGTCACCCTCACCGGCCTTCATGTAGTCGACACCGGCACCCCCCATCAGGGTGTCATTGCCCTCACCATCAAACAGGTAGTCATTTCCAGCACCTGCATCCAACAGGTCATTGCCTGCACCACCATAGAGCCTGTCATTACCGGCATCGCCACTCAGGCTGTCATCACCCTCTTTACCGGTAAGGACATCATTACCCTCTCCGCCAATCAGGAGGTTGTTACCCGTATTTCCTTCCAGACGGTTATCCAGCGCGTTGCCGGTTCCACTCAGGTGCGCTGCACCTGT
>MOXG01000115.1_pt1 | contig 11371 bp, 15 predicted proteins | sample 1471191 | NCBI WGS metagenome assembly MOXG01 (sample SAMN05806437, study PRJNA327811) | mollusc metagenome | isolation source: Phylotype C (NB3) bacterial symbionts from gill | host: Thyasira cf. gouldii | place: Canada: Bonne Bay, Newfoundland | collected 2010-08-19
CAGAAGCCATTGACAGAGAAGGTAAAAATGAGAAATCAGTGCTAATAGTTGACAGGTCAATCCATATCAGGAGCGAATAAGTTCGCTTCTACATGCGACCGCTAATCACCAAGTGTCTTTGCGCCGCTGTACCCGTAAACGTGGCAGAATCAAGCCAATCAGTATGCCACCGACAATCACCCCGGCACCGATTAGAAACCAGTGCTGTGCCTGATTATTGGTAAGCTCCCGGTTCTCCTGCTTCAATCCTTCCACATGATGAGTAAGGTCGGCCACCTGCTGGCGCAGCTCGTTGCGCTCGCTGGAGATGCGGATGGCGTTGCCGGCAGTCCGGCGAATGCTCTGCAGCTCTTGCTCAAGCGACTGCTTTACTGTTTCAAGCTCACCGAACTGAGTGGTCAGTACCTTATGCTCTCCCTGTAACTGTGCCAATTGGCTGCTGAGCTCCCCGGGTGCCTTCTCCAGCTCTTCCAGTCGCGCCTCAGCGGCGGTCAGCCGCTCCCTAGCGCTTGGGATCGACATCAGCAGGCGGGTGAGAACATACCCCGTCTGGCCCTCTTTGGTGCGGATATTTGAGTAGCCGCTGGCCTTGCTGCTCGCGATCACCTTCACTGCCTGACCGCTGGTCAGCATACGTATCACTTTATGGGTGGTGCTCTCTCCCGACCTCAGGGTGATTTTGTTGACATCTGTAACATAACGGGTTTCGGCATAGGCGCCGCTGAAGCTGGATGCCAATAGTATTGCAAGAACGATTTTCTTCACACTGACCTCGGAAGATGGGGGATTAGATAATGCTCTATTTTTTCAGATAGGCATCGTACTGTGCAAGCGAATGGACACAATTACTGAATCTTTAAGGTTCCGGTTATGCACATGATTGAGCAGGTCATATATTATCTTGCTGTGACTTGTCAATGGTTTATTCATATAGAGACGGATATATGTAACATGCTGATTGCAAACAAAATTATTAACTGTATGAAAAATATACAATCTAACCAATTTCAAGGAGGTATGTGACCCGGACACTGATTTACGCTATTTCTCCACAGAGTTATCCACAAGGTTTGTGGATAACAGTTAATTGGCAATGATGACAGCTAGATGACGGGTTTACTACGTGTTCTCTATTAAAAGTAGACCCTAACCTAATGTTTATGAATAAGAATAGACACTTTTTTCACCCTTTGGGTTGGTTTCATGGTTTAAGAAGACACACGTTGTCTGTTATTCCGCTATAATGCTCGGCTTTCTTACTTCCAGCTCTGGATAGATTCCCACCATGAAACAGCTTCGTAATATCGCCATTATTGCTCACGTTGACCACGGCAAAACCACCCTGGTGGATGAGCTGCTGAAGCAGTCAGGTACTCTGGGTGAGCGCTTTGGTGAGGTGGAGCGGGTAATGGACTCCAATGACCAGGAGAGGGAGCGGGGTATTACTATCCTCTCCAAAAACACCGCCATCAACTGGGGCGATTATCGCTTCAATATCGTCGACACCCCCGGACATGCTGATTTTGGTGGTGAAGTTGAGCGTGTTTTGTCGATGGTCGATTCGGTGCTGCTGCTGGTGGATGCCCAAGAGGGGCCGATGCCGCAGACCCGCTTTGTTACACAGAAAGCATTCAACCACGGCCTGCACCCCATCGTCGTAGTGAATAAGGTGGACAAGCCAGGTGCCCGCCCCGACTGGGTTATCGATCAGGTGTTTGAGCTGTTTGACCGCCTAGGCGCTACCGATGAGCAGCTTGACTTCCCCATAATCTATGCGTCATCCATTAACGCTATGCCGGGCTGGAGGATGATATCTCCAGTGGTGATATGACGCCGCTGTTCGAGGCGATCGTAGAGCACTGTCCGGCACCGGAGGTAGATCCCGACGGGCCGTTCCAGATGCAGATATCCAATCTTGACTACAACAGCTATGTGGGTGCGATCGCTGTGGGCCGTGTGACGCACGGTACGGTCAAACCCAACCAGCAGGTGGTGGTGGCCAAATCTGACAGTGAAACGTACCGGGCGAAGATCGGTATTGTATACGGTTACATGGGATTGCATCGCCATGAGGTAGACCAGGCCTCTGCCGGCGATATCATAGCCATCACCGGCATTGATAAGCCCAATGTCTCTGATACGTTGTGTGATCCTGAGCATGTCGAAGCGATGCCGCCACTCAGCGTAGATGAGCCTACTGTCTCCATGACTTTCCAGGTCAATGCCTCTCCTTTTGCAGGTAAAGAGGGTAAGTACCTTACCTCACGGCAGCTCAAGGAGCGCCTGGAGCGGGAGCTGATCCATAATGTGGCACTGCGTGTGGAAGAGGGTACCGACCCGGAAAAGTTCAAAGTTTCAGGCCGTGGCGAGCTGCATCTGTCGGTACTGCTTGAGTCGATGCGTCGTGAAGGCTTCGAGCTGGCCGTATCCCGTCCAGAGGTAATTTTCCGTGAGGTGGATGGCGAGGTGTGTGAGCCCTATGAGCAGCTCACTGTAGATGCAGAAGAGAAGCATCAGGGGGCACTGATGGAGGCTCTGGGCACTCGTAAGGGTGATTTGAAGAATATGGTTTCGGATGGCGAGGGGCGGGTGCGGCTCGACTACGTCATTCCATCACGGGGCCTGATCGGTTTCCAGACCGAATTCATGACCACCACCTCCGGTACCGGCCTTATGTACCATGTGTTTGATCACTACGGCCCGGCACAGAGTGGCGGTATCGCACCGCGCAAAAACGGTGTACTGGTCTCCAATGGTCAGGGCAAGGTGCTTGGTTTTGCTCTGTTTAACCTGCAGGAGCGCGGCAAGATGTTTGCCTCTCCTGGTGATGAGGTCTACGAGGGGCAGATTGTCGGTATTCACTCTCGTGAAAACGACTTGGTGGTCAACCCGCTTAAGGGTAAGCAGCTGACCAATGTCCGTGCTTCAGGTAAGGATGACGCCATCAACCTGGTAACACCGGTAAAGTTCTCCCTGGAACAGGCGCTGGAGTTTATTGAGGATGATGAGTTAGTGGAGATTACTCCCTCGGCTATCCGTATTCGCAAGCGACACCTGAGCGAAAATGCGCGTAAGCGCGTGTCGCGGTCACTGGGTGGCATCTAGGAGCTCTGAACAAGTCATGATTGCTTTACGCTGGCTAAAATCGCCCCAATTCGCTTCGAAGATCGCAGCAATAGAGAGGCTATTACCGCTCACTTCGAAACAAATTGGAACAATTTTGTCTCAGCCTAAATCTAACCAGACTTAATCAGAGGCTCCCTAGTTTCCGGCAGTGCTGTTTCCCCTTAATGGCTGCACACTAAAAACCCCGATAGCCGGAGGGCTGTCGGGGCAGTATCGCTGTTTCCAGATAGACCATACTGCACGTGTCCACACAGTACGGCCCCCCTCCGTTCAAGCGACAGCGGCAGCTTGCCACGCCTTTACCTTATAGCATGTACGTAGCTACGGTGCTCACTGTAGGAATTTTCTGAATTAGTGGAGAAAAGAAAAACCCCGACAGCATTCCATGCTATCGGGGCTTTATCGCCGGGCTTGGCTGGTCTGGGTGTCCTTTCCCTGCATCCTTGTATGACTAGACCGAATCCTTCGGGTTCCTTCTCATTGGCGACACTGGAATTATCGTCGCTAAGGGGTGTTTCAGCTACGGAGTGATTGCCTTTTCGGCTGTAGGATTTTTCTGAAAGCGGCTAAATTATGGTAAATATTACAGCAAGGGGTTGTTTCTGAATCTTTGCCGGATAGGATGGGGAAAAAGAAAACCCCGGTAGCAATCCTTGCTACCGGGGTCATGCCGCCGGGCTTGGTTGACATTTTGTATCCTGATCCCTGGACTCTTCCTTGGTGAGTAGTGCCACTCCGTGGGCATCCTTGTATTTGGCGACAGCTATAGATTGCCATAAAAGCGGTTAGGCAGGTGTACGTGGTTTCTCGCTGTCATGTAGTCATTGTCTGACAAGCGGGATGCTTATTCTGGTCAGATGATTGGCAGACGATGGAGGTAGCATGTGATTGGCCTATTGCAGAGAGTTTCAGGCGCCCGGGTAGAGGTGGCCGGCATCACTATTGGAGAGATAGATCGCGGTTTGATGGTGCTGGTGGGAGTTGAGCGTGAAGATGATGAGGCAAAAGCGGATCGCTTGTTGGAGCGTCTGCTTGGCTACCGGGTCTTTCCCGATGCCGATGACCGAATGAATCTCTCTCTGCTTGATGTCAACGGCGGGTTGTTGCTGGTGCCTCAATTCACCCTGGCGGCGGAAACGCGCAAGGGTACCCGTCCTGGCTTCTCCTCCGCCGCCGTACCGGAGGAGGGGGAGCGTCTGTTCAACTATTTTTGCACTCGGGCGGCGGCCACTCATCCGCAGGTGCAGACCGGTCAGTTTGGTGCCGATATGCAGGTGAATCTGACCAATGACGGGCCGGTCACCTTCTGGTTGCAGGTCAACTGAACTGCAATCGCCCCATAATTGTCGTAAACTACCGCTTTTTGAACCAGACTCTGTGACTCGATAACGAATGCAGAGTGTAAGATACTGGTTTTACAGCGGATTCAATGAGTTTTAGCTTCACCCATAGGTTAAGCAGGTATTTTTTGAGCCGCAGTGAAATCAAGAGCTTCCGCTATGCTCCGTCATGGGGTGCGGAGTCAGGTTGTAGTCAACCCTGAGGGGAGTCGAAAAAATGCAGCGCACAGCAGAGATCGAGCGCAATACGCTGGAGACCCAGATTAAGGTCAGTCTGAACCTTGATGGTACGGGCGAGGCTCGCCTGGACACCGGCATGCCGTTTCTGGAACACATGCTGGATCAGGTGGCTCGCCATGGTCTGATTGATCTCAATATCGACGCCAAGGGCGACCTGCAGATCGACGGTCACCACACCGCCGAAGATATCGGTATTGCCCTCGGTCAGGCGGTGACCCAGGCGCTGGGAGATAAAAAAGGCATTCGTCGCTACGGTCATGCCTATGTGCCTCTCGATGAGGCGCTGTCTCGGGTGGTTATCGACTTCTCCGGTCGTCCCGGATTGGAGTTCGGTGTTGAGTTTCCCCGGGCAACCATCGGTGATTTCGATACTGAGCTGTTCTACGAGTTCTTTCAGGGATTCGTAAATCACGCTGCGGTGACGTTGCACCTGGATGCCCTGCGCGGGCGCAATGCGCACCACATTGCCGAGACGTTGTTCAAGGCCTTTGGTCGTGCACTGCGCATGGCATTGGAAGAAGATGAGCGGATGGCGGGTATTCTGCCTTCCACCAAGGGTAGCCTTTAGGGCAGACACCGTACTATCTGGCAGTCTACATTTATGTCTAAAACCATTGTAGTAATTGACTATGGCATGGGTAACTTGCGCTCGGTCTCCAAGGCAATAGAGCATGTTGCCGCTGGATCTGACCGAGTGTTGGTTACCGATGATCCCCAGCTGATCCATGATGCAGATCGGGTGGTATTCCCCGGTCAGGGGGCCGCTCGTGATTGCATGGTGGCGATCTCCGATCACCATCTCAATCAGGCGGTGCTTGATGCCGCCCACAACAAACCGTTTCTCGGTATCTGTATGGGGATGCAGGTCCTGCTGACACGTAGTGAAGAGAACGAGGGTACCGACCTGCTGGGGCTTTTTCCCGGTGAAGTACGCCACTTTCCCGAGGCGGTGGATACCAATGGTCGAAGGCTTAAGATTCCGCATATGGGCTGGAGTCAGGTGCGCCAGGTTCAGTCACATCCGTTGTGGAATGGGATTGCCGATAATAGCCGCTTCTACTTCGTTCACAGCTACTACATCGATCCTGTTGAGACGGACCTGGTAGCGGGAACGACCGACTATGGGGTCACTTTTCCCTGCAACATCGCCCGAGACAATCTGTTTGCTGTCCAGTTTCACCCGGAAAAGAGTGCTGATGCCGGGCTGCAGTTGCTAAAGAATTTTATCGATTGGAATATTTAAATAACCTTACTCCAGGAGTTGCGCCGTGCTACTGATACCTGCCATTGATTTAAAGGACGGCCGCTGTGTCCGTTTGCGCCAGGGACGGATGGATGACGAGACGATATTTTCCGACGATCCGGTGGAAGTTGCCGGTCGATGGGTGGAAGCTGGTGCCCGTCGTCTGCATCTGGTGGATCTCAACGGTGCGTTTGCCGGTGAGCCGGTTAATGGCGGTGTGATCCAAGACATAGCGACGGCCTACCCTGAGTTGCCGATTCAGGTCGGTGGTGGCATCCGTGATGAGCAGACTATTCAGACCTATCTGGACGCCGGGGTAAACTACGTCATTATCGGTACTCAGGCGGTGAAAGAACCTGAATTTGTCGCTCGCGCTTGTCAGGCTTTTCCCGGTCATGTCATCGTTGGATTGGATGCGAAGGATGGTATGGTTGCTATCGACGGTTGGGCGACAGTGACCGATCACGAAGTGACCGAGCTCTCCAGCCGCTTTGAAGATGATGGCGTCTCCGCCATCGTCTATACCGATATTGGTCGTGACGGCATGATGACCGGCCCCAATGTCGAGGCGACTGCCGCTCTGGCCAATGCCATTACCATCCCGGTAGTGGCCTCTGGAGGCATCACCAATGTCGGCGATATCGAGGCGCTTTGCCAAGCAGAGACTGACAATATTACTGCTGCTATTACCGGACGCGCCATCTATGAAGGCACCCTCGACTTTGCCGAGGGGCAGAGCCTGGCGGACAAGCTGACTCAGGGTTTGTAACACGGGGCTGGAATTGCACGTTATTGAAATGGGCATGTTTTTCGCGCAAAGGCGCTAAGAAAAACAGGGCAGTAATGTAGGTATCCCAAGTGCTGTGGGTGTGCTTTCATTACAGCTGATGTTGTTTTGCGGAGTTTGGATTATGCTTCAGCGCATTTCCGTATGTTTCCATAGCGTCTTTGCGCGAGACTAAAAGGGTGTTGAGGGTAGACTCTATTCGTCTTCCTTGAACCTCAGAGAATAGAGATAACTGAAATGTTAGCTAAACGTATTATCCCCTGTCTCGACGTCAACGCCGGCCGTGTGGTTCAAGGGCGTCAAGTTCGTCGATATTCGCGATGCCGGTGATCCGGTTGAGGTGGCCCGGCGCTACAATGAGGAAGGTGCGGATGAGATTACCTTTCTCGATATCACTGCCAGTTCGGATGATCGCGAGACGATTGTTCATGTGGTCGAGCAGGTGGCCAGCGAGGTCTTTATTCCTCTCACTGTAGGTGGTGGCATTCGCACCACCGACGATGTGCGGCGTATGCTTAACGCCGGTGCCGATAAGGTGGCCATCAACACTGCGGCAGTATTCAATCCGGAGTTTGTTAAAGAGGCGACCAGCCGTTTTGGTTCTCAGTGTATCGTGGTGGCGATTGATGCTAAGCGGGTGAACGCTGAGGGTGAAGCGTCAAAATGGGAGATCTTTACCCATGGCGGGCGTAAAACCACCGGGCTGGATGCTATTGAGTGGGCGCAAAAAATGGTCGCCTATGGTGCCGGTGAGATTCTACTGACCAGTATGGATCGTGACGGTACCAAGATCGGCTTTGATCTGGAATTGACCCGGGCCATCAGCCAAGCGGTAACGGTGCCGGTGATTGCCTCCGGTGGTGTCGGCAATCTGCAACATCTTGTGGATGGGGTGGTTGAAGGCGAGGCGGATGCCGTGCTGGCAGCCAGTATCTTTCACTTTGCCGAGTACAGCATTGGTGAAGCCAAGCAATACATGGCAGAGCGCGGTGTGGAGGTGAGGCTGTGACTGATACTCTAAATCGTCTGGCTGAGGTGCTGGAATCACGAAAGGGAGCCGATCCTAATTCCTCTTACGTGGCAAAGCTCTATGATAAAGGACTTGATGCTATCCTCAAGAAGGTGGGTGAAGAGGCCACTGAGACGGTAATGGCAGCCAAGGATGGGGTAGCCGAAAAGATTATCTATGAAACGGCGGATCTCTGGTTTCATACAATGGTACTGCTGGCTCAACAGGGATTGGGTCCTCAGGATATACTGAATGAGCTGGATCGGCGCTTCGGTCTCTCCGGTCTGGAGGAGAAGGCAAATCGTAGCGAATAAAACCTTCTGCGTAGGAGACGGTTTTCGGTTATGATCTGCAACTCGCTACGGAATGGAGTCCGTTTTGAATAGAATTATTTAGCAGGCGGTTACGCCCCGCTGTTAGTTAGAAATCTGGAGAAGATAATGGGTTTTGGTGGAATCAGTATTTGGCAGTTGTTGATTGTTTTGGTAATCGTATTGCTGCTGTTTGGCACAAAGCGCCTGAAGAACATCGGTTCTGATCTGGGTGGTGCGGTTAAGGCTTCAAAGGCGCCATGAAGAAAGGTGAGGAAGAGGCTGACCAAGCGAAGCTGGAAGAGGCGGATAAAGATGACGTGATCGAGGGTGAAGTCACCGTCGAGAAGAAAGAGAAGTCCTAATTTTTTCAGCCTCAGCAGCTGTGTATTCTTGATCGGTGACGCTTTGAGCCATGTTTGACGTCGGTTTTTTTGAAATTTTGATCCTCGGGGTTGTGGCCCTGCTGGTAGTCGGCCTGAGCGTCTGCCCAAACTGGCTCATACCGCCGGTAAGTGGATGGGCAAAGGGCGCAGCATGATCAGCTCCGTTAAAGCGGAGATTGAGAAGGAGATCAAGGCCGAAGAGCTGAAAGAGATTCTGGAGAAACAGAAGCAGGCGCTCAACTCTGTAAGAGGTGATCGAAGAGACCTCTTCGGCGGTACGGGACCTGAAAAACGAGACCGACGAGACGATGCGCTCGGGACAGCAACAGCACGGTTCAGAGGATGAGTCGTATACTCAGTTCGGAGACAGCGCGGAAGCATCTTCCGACGAGACTTATGACAAATCAGAACGACACGGCACTTAGATCCCTCCAGGAACAGCCCTTTGTTTCCCATTTGATTGAACTGCGAGACCGCCTGATGAGGGTGGTTATCTTGGTTGTTGTCGTTTTCTTTATACTCTTCCCGTTTGCCAACGAGCTCTATCAGGCGGTCTCGCAGCCGCTGCTGGAAGTGTTGCCTGACGGCCAGAACATGATCGCCACCGGCGTCATATCCCCCTTTCTAGCCCCCTTTAAGCTGGCGTTGGTAGCGGCAATCTTTATCGGTATGCCGTTTATCCTCTACCAGATATGGTCATTTGTCGCACCCGGTCTCTACAAACATGAGAAGCGGGTACTGATGCCGATGGTCGGCTCCAGTGCAATGCTTTTCTACTGCGGTGCGCTGTTCGCCTACTACGTGGTCTTTCCGCTGGTCTTTCAGTTTATGAAGATGACGACGCCCGAAGGCGTCGACATGATCCCGGATATCACCCAGTATCTGGAGTTTGTTCTCACGCTCTTCTTTGCCTTCGGCCTCGCTTTCGAGGTGCCCATTGCCACTATTATTCTGGTGTGGATGGGTGTCACAACACCGGAGAAGCTGAAGAGCAAGCGTCCCTTTATCATTGTTGGCGCCTTCTGTCTCGGCATGCTGCTGACACCGCCGGATGTGATCTCCCAGACGCTACTGGCACTGCCGATGTGGCTTCTTTTTGAGGTTGGCCTGGTCTTCTCGGGCTTTGTCTACCGCGATAAAATGAAGCGTAAAGCGGCTGAAGAAGCTGATGAGGCGGCAGATGGAGCGGCGCCCGTTGCTGCTGCAGCCACTGCAGGTTCAGGCGGCGGTACTCTTGAATCCCTTCCAACAACACCCAACGAGGACATTCTTGACCGCTTTGATGGCGATCATGACCTTGGTGATGGTGCAGAGAATGCCATCGATCCCGATCGCTTCACCTCTCTCTCCGAAGAGGAGCTGGATGCGGAACTCGACCTCATCGAGGCGGAGGAAGAGGATGACGACGATGACGACGATGAAGGTGAACTGGGCGATTCGGACAGCGACGATCTCTATGAAGAAGCGGTGAATGAAAAACTGCGTCGGGTGCAGGAGCTGAGAGACGAGGGTAATGTCATCGGTGCCAAAGGGGTCCTCTATGAGGTGCTCTCCGAGGCAGCGATGATCAGGCGAAGGTTGCCCGTAATATCCTTGATCAGCTGGACGAGGAGTAATTCCTGCTGTACCAGGAGCCTGTCTGAGAATAGACCAACCTGCTGCAACTGCGTCTGATTGGCCAGATTCCCCGATCCCTTTCGTCAAATAGGCCCACTATTCTCCTCAAAGGATCGAAAAATCTGACTCAATCAGTCACAGTTTCGCTACGGTCACTATTCTCGGACAGGCTCCTAGGGCCTGTTAACACTAAGCGAATAATCCGGAAACCGTGCGTAGGAGCGAACTTGTTCGCGAAGAACATGCTCTGGAGCCTGATCGCGAATAAATTCCCTCCTACAGGCGTACCTTTCGCAGTGAGGATCATCACTCATAAGGCCAATTGGCCTTTCTGCTTTCGGGTGTTCACCCAATCCGAGCGTGGCTTTGATCAAATATCTTCAAGCTTCGAGAAAGCACTCCCGCAAATGAAACCTTTTCCCCTTCCACGAATCCCATAGAAAGACCTCATTGATTCCTGCAAGTGGAGACTACCAAGTGCTAAAACAGCTACTCATCACGCTGCTGCTACTGCTCCCCAGCCTCTCTCCCGCGCTGACAAACCAACTGAAAGACCACCCCTCCCCCTATCTGGCAATGCATGGTGATGATCCGGTGCAGTGGCAGGAGTGGGGTGAGGCCGCTCTTGAAAAGGCGAGAAAGGAGAACAAACTGCTGTTTATCTCCAGCGGCTACTTCGCCTGTCACTGGTGTCACGTGATGCAGCGTGAGAGCTACAGTAATCCACAGATAGCCGCTTTTCTTAATCGCCACTTTATACCGGTGAAGGTGGATAGGGAGTTGCAACCTGCCCTCGATGAGCACTTGATCGAGTTTGTCCGCCGCACCCGGGGACACGCCGGCTGGCCCCTGAATGTCTTTCTTACCCCTGAGGGCTATCCGGTGTTTGGTCTCACCTACAGCCCCAGCGAGCAGTTCGCCCCGCTGCTGATGAAACTGAAGGGTGCCTGGGAGAGTCAGTCTGAAAAGTTAAACCGGATGGCACAACAAGCAGCCCGTGAAATTAAGGGAAGCAAGTCCATCCCCGATCAAGAGAAGCAGATCGACCCCCAGGGACTCCATGTTGGGCTGGTGACTATGGCTCTGGCGATGGGGGATGAGATGGAAGGGGGGTTCGGTAAGCAAAACCGTTTCCCCATGGCACCTCAATGGTCAGTGTTGCTGGAGCGACTTGCCTCCGAAGGGGATGAGAAGCTGCAGGAGTTGGCGGAGCTGACCCTCGACCAGATGGCCAATCAGGGGTTACGTGACCACCTTCAGGGTGGTTTTTTCCGCTACACGGTGGATACCGGTTGGCAGGTCCCTCATTTTG
>MOXG01000116.1_pt1 | contig 11170 bp, 11 predicted proteins | sample 1471191 | NCBI WGS metagenome assembly MOXG01 (sample SAMN05806437, study PRJNA327811) | mollusc metagenome | isolation source: Phylotype C (NB3) bacterial symbionts from gill | host: Thyasira cf. gouldii | place: Canada: Bonne Bay, Newfoundland | collected 2010-08-19
CTAGGGAGCCTCTGATTAAGTCTGGTTAGATTTAGGCTGAGATAAAATTGTTCCAATTTGTTTCGAAGTGAGCGGTAATAGCCACTCTATTACTGCGATCTTCGGAGCGAATTGGGGCAATTTTAGCCAGCGTAAAGCAATCATGACTTGATCAGAGTCTCCCTGATTATAGAGTTATCATGCATAACAATTTAAGTGTAATGATAAAGCCACGGAGATATTCAATGAGAACCATCCTGCTAACCCTGTCACTGACCACACTGATAACTGTGTTGCTGCAAGGCTGCGCACCGGTCGTTGTCGGCGGTGCCGCCACCGGTGCATCGGTGATCCATGATCGCCGTTCTGCCGGCACCACCCTGGATGACCGTACTATCGAACTGAAAATCCTCAATAAGTTGACTCAGGACAAAACACTCAGTGACCACAGCGGTATCAGCGTCAACAGTTACAACCACGTGGTGCTACTCAGCGGTCAAGCGGAGACGGCAGAGTACCGCAACCAGGCCGCAGCAGCCGCTGCGGGAACCGCCATGGTGAAAAGGGTGGTCAATGAGATTCAGATTGCTCCCAGCAGCAGTATCAGTGAAGATGCCAAAGACTCCTGGATCACCTCCAAGGCGAAACTTGAGCTGTTTGAAATCAAGCTACCTGGCTTCGATCCCACGCGGGTAAAGATCACCACTCAGAGAGGTGTGGTCTACCTGATGGGAAGAGTGACACAGCAAGAGGCCGATGCAGCGGTTGAGAAGATACGCTTCCTGCGCGGTGTAAAGCAGGTGGTTAAGGTCTTTGAGTACATCTAAACAGCACACACCCCTTACCGGGAGTGTAGTCGAAGCATTTTCCGCCATCGTCGGCCGAGAGGCCATACTCACCGATCCGGGGGACTGCTGGTCTTACGGCTATGACAATAGCCGCCGTCACGCCCTTCCTCAGGCGGTGCTGTTTGCCGTCAGCCACGGCAGGTGAGTGACATCGTACAGCTGTGCAACCGTGAACAGATCCCGCTGATCCCCCGAGGTACCGGCACCGGCACCACCGGCGCCACCGTACCTGACCGGGGCGGCATCGTCCTCTCTCTGGAGCGGATGGATAGAATCATCGAGATCGATACTGCCAACCGTATCGCCAGAGTCGAGCCCGGCGTCTGCAACGGCACCCTGCAAAAGGCGTTAGCTGAGCAGGGATTCTTCTGGCCGCCAGACCCTACCAGTGCCGCTATCTGCACCATCGGCGGTAACCTCGCCTACAACTCCGCCGGCCCCCGTGCTGTGAAATACGGCACTCCCAGAGAGAACACCCTGGGGCTGCGCGCTGTCACCGGTGCAGGTAATGAGATACGTACCGGCGTCAACACCACCAAAGGCGTGGTCGGTTATGACCTGACACGTCTGCTAATCGGCTCAGAGGGTACCCTCGCCATCATCACCGAAGCGGTACTCAAGCTCACCCCCCTGGCGGAAGCGAAACTCACCCTGCAGGCGCTCTATCGTGATATGCACGCCGCCGCCCATGCCGTCTCCGCTATCATGGCCCAGCCGGTAACCCCCTGTGCATTGGAGTTTATGGACGGCACCGCCATCAACATGGTGCGCAGCTACTCCGATCTGGATCTTCCGGCAGAGGCCGGCGCACTATTGATGATCGAGGTGGACGGCCCCAGGCACAACCTGGAGCAGGCGGCGGCAGCCGTGAAGGCCGCTGCTGAAGTGGAAGGTACACTCACTGTCGATATCGCTGAAACGGAAGAAGAGGTGGCAAAACTCTGGCGTACCCGCAAGGCCCTCTCCCCCTCCTTGCGTAATGTGGCGCCAAAAAAGATCAACGAAGATGTCGTCGTACCGGTCTCCCGCATACCCGACCTGATATCAGGACTTGAGAAGCTCTCCGTGGAAACGGGCATCCAGATCGTCAACTTCGGCCATGCCGGTAACGGCAACATCCACGTCAACCTCCTTACCGATCCTGATGACTCAGAGAAGATGGCCCGCGCCCACCACTGTCTCGACGCCATGTTCAATCTGGTACTGGAGTTGGGTGGCACCCTTTCAGGCGAACACGGTGTAGGCCTGGAGAAACGCGACTATATCGGCCGTGAGATTGATCCGGTCACCCTAGGACTGATGAACCGCATCCGCAAACAGTTTGATCCCAAGGGTATACTCAATCCAGGTAAAGCCTTGCCGCCTTGTCCTGATTGACGAGTGTCGCCAATCACCCTGGTACTGACCTTGAAGAGAGATATGTGATGGAGTTAACAACCATCCTTCTCCCCAATGGAGGGTGTCGTAAAAGCACCAGTCCCTTCTCCCTACGAGGGAGAAGGTTAGGATGAGTGTGTATTAAATCAATAAGATACCTATTGATCACCCTCAGCCTAACCCACTACCCCGGTGGGGAGAGGAGACTTTTGCGACACCATCCAATGGGAGAAGGTACTGGAGTTTTCGCACCCCCCTGTAAAGATGCGAGTTGTTAATGGCACGAAAGTATCAATAGGCACTTAATCATGTTCCAGCGACCAAACCCGGGGATATTGATGCCTCTCTCACTAAAAGAGCCACTCTCCGCCTGAGTATGGCAGGCGCCACAGTTGCTTATTGAGCCGACTCCGGGGTTATCGGCCACCTGTCGAGGAGACAATCCTCGATGCTTCCTGGTGATATAGGGCGTATCGGTGGTACGGAGCGGTGCGTCATTGGAGGAGAGCGTACGCATAATCTTAACCGAACGCTTGTAGTTAGAGTGTTCGGCGGCATTCTTTATCAAATAACCTTCAAGCACTGAAACTTCCTCCTTCGGTAACTCTGCATTCTCTCCAAAGTGGTCCTCCAAGCCTGCCATCACCCGTTTCCAGGAACGAGCGGGAAGAAGCCCCGGCTGATAGGCAAAGTGGCAGGAGCCGCACTCCTCTCGGTACTGTGGATTATTGACTGGTGCCACACCTCGTTTAACACTCTTGGAACCAGTCAATTTAGCGAAAAAACCACCGCCAACATCATCATCAGCTACTGCCGATCCAACTGCTCCCAGTACAAGCATAGAGGAGAGCAGGAATACGCTCGTTGTAAACTTGGATTTCATCATCTTAATACCTCTAAAAAATCAGTGGGTTTATTTACCCTTGAGAAACGCCAACACATCACCCTTCTCTTGCGGTGTGCACTCACGGCCAACGGTCCACTTGCAGTTACGCTTGAACCACTTCTCGATTTTTTTCACCGTGATCAATCGCTTTGGATTTGTAGACGGCGCCATCGGCTTAATCAACTTCTTGGTACGCGCATGCTTTCCCGCCTGTCTCAGGTTATCTCCATGGCAAGTACCGCAGCTACGCGTCTTACCACTCTTTTTATCGGTAAATGTTTTATTCCACAGCGCTTCCCCCCTGGTGGCACTGAACTCTTTAGCACCTGCCGCAAGGTAGTCTGACTCTAGTTGAGCCACAGCATCTGCCTGGGCGACCAATGGCCCACAAGCAACAGCTACAATAAAAACCCCGATCAATTTTTTGTTCATGGCTGACCTCTGTCAATATCCTGAAAATATTCCACCAAAATCATCGGAGCCACTTGACTCACTTCGATGTTGTTGAATTGAAGATTAGCAATGGAAGCTGAAGCGAAGCTTAAAATCGATTGGCAGTCATTGAAATAAGGAGAAGAGTTCAGTGGAGAGGTGGTGCACTTCCAAGCCCTGACACCCAGGCTTCAGAGGCAGGTTTGATCAGGTCGAGCACCATGGAGGGAAAGAGCCCTGCAGCGAGGATAATCAGAGTGAAAAGCAGCACCAGAGCCAGCTCCCGAGGAAGAAGATCGACAGCGTCGGCCACGCTCTCCTTGCGCAGGGGACCAAGAAACGCCTTGCGGTAGATTACCAACAGATAGCCGGCACCCAGAACAACGCCGAACAGGGCTGCAAGACCGGCTCCGGTGTGGGTCTCGAGTGCACTGATCAGGATCAACAGCTCTGCGGGGAAGCCGCTGGTTCCCGGCAACCCCATACCGGCAAGGCCGAAGAAGAGGAAGAAAGCGGCAAGCAGCGGCATAGAACGGGCGGCGCCGCCCAGGCTGACCAAGTCGGTGGAGCCCATGCGGTGGTGCAGAAAACCGGTGATAAGAAAAATACCACCGGAGATGAGAGTAAAGTTGAGCAGTTGGAACAATGCTCCCTGAACCCCCTGGATATTAAAAGAGGCGATACCCAGTAGCACCAATCCAACGTGACTGATACTGGAGAAGGCGAGCATACGGCGTAGGTTAGTCTGCGCCAAGGCCACTATAGCACCATAGAGAATGCCGACCACAGCAAGACCGGCAAGTAGCCAGTGCAGTTCCTGGGCCGCTTGAGGCGCAAGCGGAATGGCAAATCGCATCAGACCATAGGCACCGAGCTTAATACCGGTCATGACTGCAGCTACCGCCACCGAGCCTTCCATCGCCAGTGTAGGAAGCCAGGTATGAAAGGGGAACACCGGGGTCTTGATGGCAAAACCGATCAAGAGCAGGAGAAATACCACCATCTGCAGATCCGGCGAGGCAGCGGTTGTCAGCAGGGTCGGATAATCAAACGCCAGCCCGCCCGGCACAGAGAGCCCGACGCTATCAGCGTGATTAAAGGCGAGCAGAAGAAAACCGATCAGCAGCGGCACACCACCAGTCAGCATCAACAGTGTGTACTTCACCGCAGCATAACGGCGGTTGGGGCCAACACCCCAAAGACTCAGAAGAAAGTAGAGGGGCAGCAGGGTCATCTCCCAAAAGAGGAAGAAGAGCACCATGTCGAGGGATGAGAAGATACCCAGAGTGGTGCTTTCCAACAGCAGAATCATGCTGTAATAGAGCCGGGGCATTTTGCCGATGCGTGTCCAGGAGGCGACAATGACACCGACAAACAGTAGCGCCGTCAGTGGCAAAAAGAGGAGTGAAATACCATCCACACCGACCAGGTAGCTGACGCCCAGAGAAGGGATCCATTGCGCCCGCTCAACCAACTGAAATCCGGCCACAGCCGGTTCAAAGACGGCAACCACCACCAAGCTCAGTAGCAGTGCCACCAGGCTGGAGGCCAGCCCAAGCCAACGCACCTTACCCTCATCAGGCACAAACCAGATCGCCAAACCCATTACGGGAGGGAGAAAGATCAGCAAGCTGATCAGTGGCAGTCCGGTGGAAAAGGAGAGGCTCACATCAGCCATTATGTAAAGCTCCAGGGTGGAGAACCGTGTGGCCAAAACGGCTATCGAGCAGTTGTAGTGGAGCCTCAATCAGTTCCAGCCAAGGCCCGGAGAAGAAGCCGGTCAGTAGCAGAATCAGCAACACAATACCGGCGACCAATCGTTCGATCCCTGAGGTGTGGGGAATGGCATGGCCACCCCCCTCTCCCGCTGGACGCGGAGTGAGAAATGCGCTCTGAAACGCCCACAGCAGAAAACCCGCAGCGACCACATTACCCAGTGCTGCGGCAACAGTCACCAAGGCACCGAACTCCTCAATGGCGGCCTCCATCATCAGGTGCACCGCATCGAAGCCGGGAGTACCAGGCATACCGACAATGGAGAGGCCAGCCACCAGGAAAGTGATACCGATAAAAGGGATGCGATCGAACAGCCCACCAAGACGCGCCAGCAACAGGGTGTTGGTGCGGTGATAGACAAAGCCACTCATCAGCAGCAGCCCCGCACCCGCCAGGCCAAAGTTGATCGAGAGCATAACGCTGCCTTGAAGGCCGAGCAGATTGAGGGTGAAGAGGCCAATCATCAGTACGCTGGTGTGACTGACAACTGCGTAGGCCAGCAGCCTTCGCAGGTTAACCTGTTTCAATGCCAACACCGCAGCATAGAAGATACCGGCACCGGCAATGGCGACCACATACTGATGCCACTGCATCACCACCTCAGGCATCAGCGGAAAGACAAAGCGCAGCAATCCATAGACGCCTACCTTGAGACCGATCAGCAGTACCGGCGCCAACGCCACACTGCCGTGCTCAGCCGCAATCGGTAGCCAGCCGTGGAGTGGAAATATGGGTATACGGATGCCAAAACCGTAGAACAGGAGGAAGAATACCAGCGAACCGATGGCAGGATTGACCGGTGTCTGGATCAACATCTGCAGATCGAAGCTCAAGCGTCCGCCGGTGACATCGACATGATTCCAGCCAAGCATCAATATGCCCACCAGCAGCAACAGCAGACCGGTTCCCATAAATTGCAGATAACGGGCAATCGCCAGATCTCTGTCAGGGGCGGTTGACCACTGCCACAGCATAAAGCCCGCAAGCAGCACCTCAACCACCGACAACAGCAGGAACCAGAAGAGATCCTGGGTGACAAACATCCCTACCAGGCCGATTCGGTAACCAGTAACAGTACAAAAAAACGCCACTTGTAGCCCAGCTTGCAGCCGGCGCCGTAAAGCACCAACAGCAGGCAGATCAGTGTAGCAAGCAGCAGGAAGAGGATACTGACTCCATCCACCGCTACATGGTAATTAAAGAAAGGGAACAGTTCGAGATGCTCGGCAAATTGCATTGCCGCTGTCGTACTGTCGTATTGCCAGTAGACGAAAAAAGCCAGCAGCAACTCTGCAATGGAAAATGTAAGGCCGACATAGAACAGCAGTGACTGGCTACGGCGCACCAGCAGTACAATCATTACGCCCGCCAGAGGCAACAGCTCAGAAATGCCAGCAGCGGCAGCGTCTGATTCGCGGTCCAATGTATTTCGTTAATGCCCACCATCAGAGAATCACCACAATTGTCGCCATAATCAGTAACAGCAGGTAGCGTGGCCGACTCAACAGTTGATCGATCAACAGCAGGTAATTGCCCACAAGCTCTAGCAGCTTCATCAGCCCATCACCGCCACCCTTGAGAATCAGCTGCTCTTCAAACCAGTGCAGTGCCGAGGCGACCCGCTCCATAAACCTACCGACAAGCCCTCGTCCCTGGCCTATGGCATCATCGAAAGCACCCTCCTGTCGGCGGCGCTGTTCCCACTCGCTGAGGGTCGATACCGTATCGCCCCGTGTAGGCATGCCGAGCAAGCGGGTAACCACCTGCTCATCAAAGTTATCGATATCACGAGAGAGTGAGTTGGTCGGCTTTACCAGCAGCCAGTCAATCAGATGATCAAGCCAAAAACGCTGCAGAACGGCAATATAAAGGCGGTTGTGGCACCGCAGCCAAGCCGCGGCCGGGCGGGCCGGGCGGCTCACCAACTGTAGCAGCGCCGGAGCATGAAGAAACTGGTAAGCACGCCAGATAGCATGAATCACCAGATGCCAGGCCGCCAATTCAAACCAGCCGAGGCCACAGGCGAGAAACATCAATCCCACTTGGCCGGTGCATGAGAAGATTAGGGCACTCTTGACGTCCGTCTGGACCAGTGAGCCGAGAAAACCGTAGAGCGCCGTCAACAGACCAAGCAGCAACATCAACACCATTAGACCTGGTGCCTGTTCAAACAGCGGCTGCAGGCGAATCACCAGAAAAATACCGGCGTGGCTCATCAATGAGCCATAGAAGATGGCACTTGAAGGCGTTGGGCCCTCCAGGGCGCGGGCGATCCATGGAGAGAAAGGGAGTTGTGCCGATTTGGCCAGCGCCGCCACCAGGAAGGCACCTGCCAAGACATCGGCCTGGAGCGTTGAAAGCTCGCTACTACCGGCAAAGAGACTGCTCCACTCGACACTTCCGAACCAGCTGAACGAGAGGAATATAGCGCTGATCAGAGCAACATCACCGATACGGTTGGTGACAAAAGCGCGGGTGGCATTTGCGGTAGCGGTGGGACGTTCAAAGGCGTAGGCAATCAGCAGATAAGAGCTGATCCCCGCCAGTTCCCAACCGACAAAGGTGAAGGTCGCACTACCCGCCATAACAATCAGCAGCATGCCGCTGACAAACAGGTTCATAACAATAAAGAAGCGCTGAAAACCGCTTTCACGATGCATGTAGTTGACAGAGAAGCGCAGCATTAACAGAGAGATCAGTGCCACCACAGAGGCCATCACCAGGCCAAAGAGGTCAAGATAGAAGCTGATTCGCAATTGATAGTCACCACTGGCAAACCAGCGACCCAGGTCAACCTGACCAGGGACGGAAAGCGTCATCAGTGCGCCGATGTCGAGCAGTAACACCAGTAGCAGCGAGATGGAGACCGCAGCGACAGAGATTCGGCTAGTGAGTCTCTCACCCGCCTCACCGCGGTTTGAGCCCTGGATGTATCCGATAACAATCAGCAGCGCCGCGACAAGAGGCAACAGAGGAATCAGCCAGACAATTGACTCAACCACGAGCAGCCTCCGTTTCAATCCGTGCAGGCGTCAGCGGTTCGCTGTAGCCGCTGTACCACTCGATGGAAGAGCCCACCCGAGGCAGTGGTTCCACCCGCCCCGTCCAGGGAACAAAACCCTGATCCGGTTTGAACAGGGTAATCTCACCGGTTTCCGGATCCATCGCCGAAACCAATAACCAGCCGTTACCGATCAACTCCTGCAATGGTGGCTGGCGGGTATAGATTTTTGTCAGCATCTCGACGCTCGCTTCCACCACTACCTGCAGTCGCATCGCCTCATGGATCTCGATCATCTGCTTGGGCAGGCCGGTACGCAGATCGCTGCCGGCCCCATCCATTACACCGAACATTCCGGTAATGTTGTGGGTGATTTTCGAGCCACAGCCGTAGTTGTCGTTATCCACCGTGGAGAAGTAATACTCCAGACTGATACCGGCGCCCACCGGTCCATTGGCCAGCAATAGCCGCTCCAGCACTTCACCGGTGGAATCGGTAGTGTAGTCATAGGAGATAAGGAATACCCGCCGATCATAGAAGGTGCCGCGGCTCATTGTGCGCCGGCCGATAAAGGCAGCGGCGTTGGTGGCATGCCCCAGCTCAGGACGCGCCTGACTGAAGTCGTAGGCACGGGAGACAATATGTTTCAGCGCCTGGGCATTGGTTGGCGCATCAGGTGCCGATGCAAGCCGGCGACAACGCTCATGAGCATGACGCTCACTGGCCTCCGCAAGAGCCTGCCGCAGCCGTTTGAGATTGCCACTGAGAGCCTCAGGCAGGAGATTGAAGTCATACCACTCGATACCCTCGGTACAGGTGTTGTGCTCCGCCGCCAGGAACCAGGTGCCGGTGGGAATGGTAATACCCTGCTCAGCCAGCCGCGCCCTGATCTCAGGACGGTTGGCCATGGCACAGACGAGGCGGGCATTGGGGCCGCTGTGACGGCCACTGCAGGCGCCACAGTCGTAAGCGGCCAGATGGGGGTTATTCTGGCTGCTGGAGCCGTGAGCCATAATCACCACCAGCGGGGAAAAGTTATCCACCAGACCGATATTACGTAAAAGAGCCTCCGCCCGGTCGAGCTGCTCATCGTCGGTAAAGCCTGCTGGGGCTGCTCTGGTGAAGGCACTTCTCCACCCTCTTCGGCACAAAATTCAATGCCGGTATCCACCTTACCCTCATAATTGATACGCAAACGCTCGACGAGGCGGGCAAAATCCAACGGTGCGAACACCTTACCAATAAGGGTAAAGAGTGCGGTGGGTACAGCGGCCGCCATCAGCGGCAGTGTAGAGAAGAGGTTGCGCCGACTCTCCTGATGCACCATATCGATGAGGCGAGTGCGGCCGGCAACACGTTCAAGCCAGCGATTTCCCGCAGCCTCCTGCTCCGGCAATACCAGTTCCCGCACTTCGTTAACAGGAACTACCCCCACCGGGCTAAGCGCTGTCACCGTCTCATCACCGTAAGCGCGCGATAGGTGGGGAACAGCAAAGTGGGCAGCAGCGCCGAAAGTCTCAATTGAGGGGTCGATCTCCTCCAGATGACGGCGAAAGCCTCTTCACGGTCATCCATACAGAAGACCAACTGGGCAGAGGTGGCTTCCTCACTGCTACAGTCACGGCCATAGCATCTGTAAGGGCATTCAGCAACTGATCAAGATAGTGGTTTTCGTAGGCTGCAGCCATACCATGCCGGCCCGCCCCTCAGTGAGAAGTAGGAGAGAATCAAAAAGTGCATCGCGCTGCGCTTCAGAGAGCTTTCGCAGTGAATCGCCACAAAGTCCTAGATGCTGTGACAGGCGAAACAGCCGCCAAGCACCATCATAAACCGTGCAACCGTCAATGTGATCCGCTGTGGGACCTGCTGCCAAGTCCAAATCAGCTGAGCCGCCCGTTCCCAGCGATCAACCTCCGTCAAACGCACCTGAGTAGGAAGATCCATCAGCCGCTCGGCCATATTGATCAGATACTCTGGAAGGTGAGTACTGAAAAGAGCATAACGCACCAAAAACTCAGAGCGATGATGGCGGAAATGCCAGCGGATACCATCAAGACTGGGCTCAATCTGCCACTGATTGCGGGCCAGACGCTGGGCATAGATGCGCTCCAGTACCAAGCGTACCGCCAGATAGTCCATCATATCGACTTGGGCTTTTCTCCCTCATAACCGGGATGGAGATGGCGCCAGAGGAACATACCGGACCAGCCCGGTATCTCCAGGGCGAGGTGCTCGAGGTATTTGACCCACTGCCCCTGAGGCAGCCCCAGCAGGTGCATCTCTGTAACCACGGCATCTACAGGATCGTCAGGAAGGAACTCCAGATTATCGCTCCAGTCAGGCAGGTCATCGACCAGCATGCCAGATCATCTGCCGCCGCCTTGCGCCAGTTATGGTAGAAGCCTAGCTCGCGCGCTTCGCCATGCCAGGACGCCACCCCCTGATCAAGGTGGTTGGCAAGATGACGTATCAGAGTGGGTCGTATCTGTTCCAGCAGATCCTCGCCGGTAAGTTTCTGCAGCAGGCCACGCAGGGTGATCTCCTCTCCCACCTGGGCCAGCAAGACATCCAGCTGTTCGTTCACCTCTCTGGAGATAACCTGCTGCACACCTACTGAGTCATCTTCTTCCTTTGCCAGGGACTGCAGCATTGCCTCCGCCCGTTCGGGCGTCAGATCAATCATCTGTTCAGGATGGAGTGCGAACTCCTCAAGACCCAGAGACTCCAGGCAGGCCGCCCAGAGGTCGGCGATGGCGCCCTCCTCGCTGCTCTGTCCCTGTTGGGCCGCTGCAGCCAGCAGAGACTGCCTCGCGCTCTCCGGCACATCGCCCTGGAAACTGGTGAGTGCATCCATCTCTTCTAACTGCCATT
>MOXG01000117.1_pt1 | contig 10888 bp, 11 predicted proteins | sample 1471191 | NCBI WGS metagenome assembly MOXG01 (sample SAMN05806437, study PRJNA327811) | mollusc metagenome | isolation source: Phylotype C (NB3) bacterial symbionts from gill | host: Thyasira cf. gouldii | place: Canada: Bonne Bay, Newfoundland | collected 2010-08-19
CTCTATGATCCTGTTTTACCCCATTAAGAACTGAGGGACCATCAGCCTATCACTGAACTGTTTCTTGCGGATCAACGCTGCAACCGCCAGTACCACGGAGGTCACCATCATCAGGCCAAAACCTGTGGAGGGATAGGAGTGGGTGGCAAACTGTGCCACCTTACCCTGCCCAAACACGGTGGGCATAAACTGTTTTACCGTGAAAGCACCCATGTCATTTAGGGTATGCCCATACCACCACAACCAGGCGGAATAGTCGATAATAAAGAAGAGGGGCAGTGCCATCGGCACCAGCACCAGTAGCCAGTAGAGGAGACCGCTATTCTTGCGGGCACCGAAGACCAGCAACACCATAGCAGCAATCAGGCCAAAGAAGGCGACATTGACCGCAATCTTGAGAGTCGCAACCATGGGTACAATCTCTTCCTGGTTATTGAAGTAACGGCCCAGGCTCTTGCCGTAGTGCCAAGTCATCACCTGGAAGGTACTTCCATCCCAAGCAACAGGTGCCTCCTGTTTCTGCTGATCCCTGTCGTAGGTGATACGAAGCTGCTCGATCAGTTCGGCTTTGCCGGCCGAGCCTCCCTTATTATTCTTATCCATTTCGGATGGCAACACGACACTGACACCGGACTCTGCCAGTGAATCTTTCAATACGCCAACAATACCGCCGATCACAAACTCCGGCTCATCCGACCTATCTCCACCGGCATCCTGATCGAGGGAGGTCACAAGCGCTTCAACATAGCCTCCATTCTCCATGCTGAAGCCGCCGTCGGTGTACATGGTCAAATACATCCAACCGATAATACCCGCGAAACCAAGGCTCATGATTCCCATACGGACCTTCGGTTTGGTGCACATGAAGCCGACCAGCATCACACCCAGCATCACCAGCAGAAACTGGCTAAATGCCCGCTCCACCGGACCACCGGCAGCGATCGGGTACATGCCAACATAGTGGTTGATTGTGTCCATCTCATGGACACAATCAAGCGCCTCATCTTCCTGAATCTCAGCCTTGTCCTGCTTTGTACAGCCGTTGAATACACCATTCATATGAAAATGAATACGTACTCCATCCGGGAATGACTCAGCCGGATAGTTTGGCGCGGTCAATGACACCCACCAGGTAGGTGCATAGAAGATGGCGATAAGAAGCCCCATAGCCACCAGGGAGAGTATGCCTACTTGAACTGTTTGCTTAGACTGCATAGCTGCGTTCACGATCTCGTTGGATTTGTGGGTGCCTGAATTCAGTATTTTGAATCCCCGGCGATAACTCCCTAATGCTGTAGCAAAAGGATCCTGCGACCTGCCCGCCTGACAGGCGTGCAAGTATCTGATAATTCCGGGTCAGCTTTCAGCCCGGCCTGAACTCTTCTCGTGTACTTCCTCACCCAATGGAATGGCTCGGGGATTGATGCCGGCTGCCACCCGTGTACGGGTGGCAGCCAGTGGTACAGAATCAATCGTAATCAGGATTCTGATAATCCACTGAAGGAGCCAGATCACCCTTGGGTACAGGCATACGGGAGACGTAGTTGATCACCATCTCCATATCCTTGTCACTGAACTCCTTGATCTGCTTGACCATGTCCGGGTTGGCGTTGCGGCGCTTACCGTCGCGAATCCACTCAAACTGACGCAGCATATAGTTGTAGTGCTGACCATGGATCTTGGGATAGAACTTTTCGGCATTACCTTCACCGAAGTCACCGTGGCACTGCACACAGTTATCATCATACAGCTTCTTGCCTTGGGCAAATTCAGGGAAAAGCTTATTCCACTGTCCTTTACCGTTACCAGGGTTCATCGGCAATTTGGCAATATAGGCGGTGACATCCGCTACCAACTGAGCTGGCTTGATGTCTCCCTCATGATAACCGGCCGCTTGCAGAATCTGGTCGTCCAGAGCAAAGGGGTACATGGTGGGATTATCCCGGTTTAGGGCACGAATATCGGCCAACTGCTTGACCAACACTTCACGGTGCTGTCCCGCCAACTGAGGGAAAGTGCCGTCTTTCAAACCCCACCCCTCCAACAGGTGACAGGCGGAGCAGACTTCATATACAGCAATGCCACGGTCACGATCAGGCACAAGCAGCATTGCTTCATCCTTCTCACCACCCGCCTCGTTCCAACCGGCGACTGCACCCGTATCTGAAGCACCCGCACTACTGCATAATGCGATACTAATGGCGGCTGTCAGACTCTTCAGTATTGACTTAACATTCATTACACTCTCCTGCTCCTCCCGACATCAGGAGGATAAACAATCAGTTAACGCTTACCAGATTTAACCGACAAGCTCTAGTATAAGGTCGGAAACAGCTCTCCGCTCCGGCATGGGAGTGTGCCATAGAGAATATTAGCAACCTTTGATATACATCAACTTGCCTCTGTGAATTTATAGCAGCAACTCAGGTGATTATAGAGAACCGAGCCAATCAGCAATCGCCTTCATCTCCTCTTCGCTGACCAGTCCCATCACGCCTTTCATGGCAGCCGTACCGCCATTACTGCGGACACCTGACTTGATATCTTTCATTTGATTCAAGGCGTAGCCGGCACTCTGCCCGGCAATTTTCGGGTAGGTCGGCATAATTGGAGTTTTGGCATCCTTTCCGTGACACGCCCAGCAGGTTTTAGTCTTGTAGAGTGCAGCACCATCAGCCGCAACTGCGCTACCGGTTGCCGCCATGGAGAAAACGGCAACAGCGGCTACCGTTACAAAGGATTTCAATTTCAACATACTCTTTCTCCTAATAATTTCTTAACGTCTGAAAATGCCAGACTGTTTGTTCACAATCAATGGAATCAGACATCGTTCAGGCTTGAAGGTTCTCACCACCACACCAGCGCAGGCAATGAGATAAATCAATCGGGCCAGGCAAAAGAGCCACTTACAGCCTAATCACCCGATTTACTCAGCCTCTACCTTCACAACCCTGTTCCCATATAGGTTTTGTGCCTGGACAACGAGAAAGGGGGGCCGCTATGGCCCCCCTCCCAATCAGTCAAATGCTTTTCAGCAATTACTTGACCTTCTTGGCACCATTCTCTTCGAGGTGGGTCTTGGCACGCAGACCGAGATCTGCAGTCTTCACCTGATACTGCCAGTGCTGACCTGCCCAGAGGGTGGCGTTCTGGTAATCGCCTTTAGCAGCGAAACCTTCTGCCTTCTTCTTGGCCTCGGCGGCAAAGCCGAGCTGATCGGTCGCATCGGTGACCAGATCCACAACTGTTGAGAAATCCTTATAGTTGTGGCTGGTGATAAAGGCTACCACCGAGTCGATAACCGCTTGGGTGTCGACGTTGGTCTTAACCTGCTTGTCATAGTCGGCTTTGGTGTACTTAGTACCGTCAGCAATCTTGCCTTCCTTAGCCTTGTAGCCCTTGGGCTTGACCAGCAAGTAACCCTGCATCTCCAGATGGAGCGCTGAGCAGAACTCGGTGCAGTAGTAAGGATAGACACCCGCCTTCTCAGCTTTGAAGGTGGCGGAAACTGTCTTACCCGGCTCAATGGAGAGGTTCACGTTCTGGCCGTACATGGCGAAACCGTGAGTCTCATCTTCAGCACGCTCGAGGTTGGTGAAATGCAGAGAAACGGTATCGCCCTCTTCCACCTCGATGATCTCGGGAGTGATGTGTGAACGGATAACGGTACCGTAAACATCAACTTTGCTACCATCGCGTACGGTCTTCTCACGACCGGCACGGGTCTTGAAGGCTGACTTCTTGTCCGCACGGCTGTTCCAACCAGACTTGTAACGTACAATCGGTTTCAGCTTGTCGGCCTTGATAGCAACCACATAGTGGGGTTCACCCAATGGCAGCGGCATATCGTAGAGCAGTTGCATCTTGTCACCACTGATATCGATCAGCTGATGGTTCTGAGGATGCAGCGGTCCAACCGGGTTGAAACGGTCGATAGCCAACTTGTTGAGAGAGACCAGGTACTTGCCATCGGGGGAGGCGGAGTCACCCTCCATGGTGACCAGATGGCCGATATTGTAGTGGATATGCAGTTGATCCAGCACCTTGCCTTCACAGTAGTTCCACTTGGTAACCATGGAGTCTACGTAGATGGAGGTGTAAACCACGCATTTCTTGGAATCATACTGGGTATGCAGAGGACCGAGGCCCACTTGAACCTGTGTATGCAGTGCATCCTTCATCGCGATGATGGGCACACCGTAGGAGTCTTTACCCTCGAACTTCTTGGCAGCGATTGCCTTCTGGATCTTCTCCCAGCTATAGACCCAAGCATGGCTGTCTAGCTTACCGGAGACGATGATGTGGGTACCATCTGGGCTGACATCAACACCATGGGGGCTCTTAGGCTCGGGAATCAGGAAGAAGATACCCTCTTTTACCGCCTGCTCCATGGTGATCAGGTAAGAGCCGTTGACCTTCTTGACCTTACCGGCAGCCACCAGCTCGGCAGCCTTTTTCCAGTTGGTGACATGCATGAAGTCGGTATCTTTCTGGGAGCAACCGGCCTCAAATGGAGGACGTCCGCGTTCGATACCACCGACGTAGCGCTCGGAACAGAAGGAGTTGGTGAAACCCCAACCCTCAGAAGGTCCCTTACCTGCGTCAGAGAGATCCTGGCTGTAGGGAGGCATCTCAAAGGTGAACGAATTTTCAGGCTCAATGCGGCCTTTCTTGTCGTCAAACTTCCAGTATGTCAGACCACCGCGGTACTTTTCGTTGAACTCTTCCAGCGGAACAAACTCATCGCCGAAGGGAGCTGCATACTGGGCAGCATCCATCACATACTCTGTGTTAGGCGTGACGAAGGCACCACCGTGGGCGCTTCTGAAGAAGGGGTTGACCACAATCTGCTTGGTCTCGAAATCGTGCAGATCAATCACCGCAATACGGGGATTGGCCTTATCGTTGATGAAGAGAAAACGACCGTTGTACTCACCCTTGGTCTCGGAGAAAGCCGGGTGATGGGTATCACCGAATACAATGTCTTTGCCGTCGATCCGCCCCTGAGCCAACACTTCCTTTGACTCATCGTCAAAGCCATAGCCCTGCCAGGGCTCTGGGGTAAATACTGCAATGTATTTCAGGATACGCATCGACGGAATGCCGTATACGATCACATGACCACTCTGACCACCTGAACTAAAGGCGAGGTACTCGTCACGCCCACCGGTAGGCGTATAGGTCTTGGCGGCGGCCAGCAGATCTTTCTGCGTCAGGCCGCGGGCTTTCATCACATCTTCCAGCGACGTCTGTGAATACGCGCTGGATGCCATACCCAGGCCTAACACGGCCCCGGTAAATAGCGATAGTGCTCGCTTTTTGTTCACTTTCATGAGACTCGTCTCCATTAAGAACTTCTTATTTCGCTTTGGTCTTTGGGAGCCCTGAAAAAATTCGGAGGTGAATTTAATCAGCACATCCTTTTGAGTTACTAAAAACTCACAAATACGGGAGAGAATGGTGCTCCACCCCCCTTTTTGCCACCTTGACTTACATCAAAATGACTCGTCAAATAATAGACTAGTTATGTCATATAACACACTTTTTTATTGGGCGAGAGAAACTGTCAGCTGATTAGCTGATATATATCAAATTTAAAAAGCACGCAGCCAATCATAAGCCGCCTTAAAAAGCCTTTCTATAGAACAGCGCCATCTCACGGCCGTAAACTCAAACAGCCGCCGAGGCACGATTACCGGTAGTGCGGTAAGCGATCAGGATAAGCGCCGGGATCTGCATCAAAATCCCGTATATCAACGCGCTGGCAGACATGGCGGGATTTTGCAGGACCGTACCGGTGACCAGAAGAGCGGTACCGGCATTCTGGATACCCACCTCGATACCGATACTCAACGCCTGAGGCGTGAACAGCCCCACTCGGCGGGCAATCCAGTAGCTGCTTCCAATGGCAATAATGACCATCGCCACTACAGCCGGGCCAACAACGGCGATATAAGCAGGCAACTGATCCCAGTTGGCCTTGGCGATACCGACAATGATCAGCAACAGAAAAAGTATCGATAGCACCTTTACCGGCTTTCGGCTCTTTTCACAAAAAGAGGGAAAGTAGTGGTTGAGCATCATACCGATGCTAACGGGCAGTATGGTGATTACCACAAGTTTCAGCATCGTCTCCAATATTGGGAAAGGGATAGCCTCGGAATCTCCCATCCAGAGCTGAAAAACGGCAGCGGCCAGCAACGGCAGGGTAAAGGGAGTGATTAAACTAACGATAGCGGTTAAGGTGATCGACAATGCCGTATCCGCCCGACAGAGGAAGGCGATCATATTTGAGGTGGCACCACCGGGGGCAAAGGTGAGAATAAGAAGCCCAAGTGCCAATTCAGCGGGTAGTTGGAACAGGGTCACCACCACAAAACCAATCAATGGCAGCCACACCATCTGTAGGCCGATCCCAAGAAAAATAGTGCGCGGCCTTGATGCCACCTGACGAAAATCATTCACCACCAAGGACATCCCCATGCCAAGCATGATGGTAAATAGGGCGATGGGGAGGATGACTTGGCTGATAACAGTGCTATTCATTAATCTGGCCTGACCTGACCTGGGTACGAAGTATCATGATGGTGACAGATGGTATGCGGTGGCACCATGAAAAACAACTCGCTTACCTATCTGCGGCCATCCCAAATCACCGCCAATAACCACATGATGACCGGGACTTTGTAACTCAGTCACGGACTGTATACTACGACCATCTCCTAACAGGCCATATTTTTCTTTTAAGGTATAAACCGCATGGAATTGAACAGACTCATACTCGATAATGAGGTTGTTATACGCTTGGTTTTTTTCTTCGGTGTCTTTGCCGTGATCGCAATTTGGGAACTAGCCTCGCCCTGCCGAAAGCTCACCGCCCCCAAAGCGCTCCGCTGGGGGAACAACCTGCTTTTGGTTTTTCTCAATAGCACGATTCTACGCCTCCTCTTCCCGCAGCTGCCGTTGGCGTAGCGGCCACAGCCCAACAGCAGGGCTGGGGTCTGCTCAACATATACCAAATACCCACCCCTCTCTCACTGGTCATCGCAGTGGTAGTAATGGATTTTGCCATCTACCTGCAGCATGTCATGGTTCACGCCATACCCGCTTTGTGGCGACTGCACCGAGTACACCATGCCGACCCCGATTATGACGTCACTACAGGTGCTCGCTTCCACCCCATCGAGATCTTCCTCTCCATGCTGATCAAGTTCGCCGTTATCATGGTACTGGGGCCGTCAGTGGTGGCTGTTGTGATATTCGAGGTTATGCTGAACGCCACTGCCATGTTCAACCACGGCAACATTCACCTGCCGAAAGGGATCGACAGCATCCTGCGTCTGTTCGTTGTTACACCTGACATGCATCGGGTCCACCACTCAGTGGAAGATGATGAGGCCAACAGCAATTTCGGCTTCAGTCTCCCCTGGTGGGATCGGCTCTTTGGTACCTACCGCGCTCAACCTCGCGCCGGCCACAAGGGTATGACCATAGGTATTCACAGCTACCGTGAACCAAAACAGGTCACCTGGATCAGCGGCATGTATATCCTCCCGTTTATAGGGAAAATCTCCAGCTATGCCATCAATCGCCGCCAGTGGGGTGATAGCGAAGAGAATAACTAGTGTCCGTCCGGAAACCCTAAAAAGCGGAATGCAGAGAAGCACATAGGTCGCAGAGAAAAGACTTATTAATCAATAACAAACCCTGCGTACTCTGCTTCCCTTTGCGATCTATGCATCCCAAAAAGTGTTGTTTATGGACAGATACAAAACTATGCACTTTTGAGAAAGAGAACGTTTTACTCTTTCCATTCAGCCTCCATTCAGGAGCTGTCCCATATTCTGAACATGAGACAACACACTGGAGGCTCGATTATGAAACCCATCACTAAAACCCTTATAGCGACGACACTCTGCCTACTTACCGCCACCCCGGTATATGCAGGTTATAGCTACAGCAACCAAAACAACAACCAAAACAACAACCAAAACAACAACCTATTCAATCGCATGATTGATCAACACAACAAGATAGAGAGAGGAGTTGAAAAGGGCAGACTGACAAAGAAGGAGGGGCGGATCCTGAAGAAACAGCAGCGAAAATTCTTCAGCCAAGCGGTAAAATTCCGCGAGGACGGGAAGATTTCAAAGAAAGAGCGGCACATGCTGCACAAAATGCTGGATAAAAACGGAAAGCGTATCAAAGAGCTCAAACGGGACCGTCACAGTTACCGTAGCAACTATCTTCATGATTACAGCACAAACAGATCGCAGCGCAGTTCTCGCTGGTGGTAAAACAAAACTATAAGGGCTCACGAAACAATAACTTCCTGCTTTGGAACGTCGATCCATCCCGCCTGACTGCGTTGTGAAAACTTGAAAGATATTGATATTCCTACGTTTTCACGCCTTGTCAGGCGGGCGCCTCGACGCTCCAAAATCAGGTACTTATTATTTCGCGAGCCTAAGGGCGGATTCCCTAAGGAACCCGCCCCTTTAGTCCCTTAGTCTCTATTCTTTAGAGCTCAATCTGAGACCACCTGCTTAAAATCGTACAGGGTTCTGTGAACTGCATGGCAGCGTGCACAAGTTATCACCGCAGCCGTACCAAGGTTACGACCAGTAGCTTTCTGGTCATTGGTCTCAATGCTCTCCTTCAAAGCCTGTAGAACTTTTGCCGGCTCTCTCCCCAAAAACCGCTCCCGTGGCGTCTCTCCTTTATGGCATGAATCACAACTTTCACCTAAAAGGTGTAGCTCCCTTTCCAGTTCAGCGACACTCTCCAAAGCAGCCTGACGGCGGCCATCTTCACTGGTGATCTTCACCCGGTTGACCAATTTTGATAGTAGGGTCATTACTTCAGGGTAGCCCCTCCCCACCTCGCCATCTTGACCTTTCACCATAGAGTTACTTACGCTGTTGTCTGGTGCCCTGTTTTCGATAGAATGGCGCACTTGGCACAGCCGGATATTTTTTGGAGACTCATATCAACTCGCAACTCAAATACTGGCTACTGGCCATCCGGCCGAAAACGCTAAGCATCTCCATTGCGCCTGTACTTACCGGAACCACCCTCGCCTGGGCAGAACATCACTCGTTGATGTGGCTGCCGGCGTTGGCGGCACTCTGTGCCGCCCTGTTGATTCAGATCGCCACCAACCTTCACAATGATGCTGCAGACTATGAGCTGGGAACCGACACACCGGATCGCCTGGGACCGGAACGCGCCACCGCTCAAGGCTGGCTCAGCGTCGAAAAGGTGAAACGAGCAGCCTATGGCTGTTTCGCTCTCGCCTTTTTTATCGGAATCTACCTGGCAACGCTCGGCGGCTGGCCTATTGTCGCTATCGGCTTACTCTCATTGGTGGCTGGCTACAGCTACACCGGAGGCCCTCGTCCCATCGCCTACAGTAGCAGTGGCGAGGTATTTGTCTTTATCTTTTTTGGCCTTGCCGCCGTTATGGGTAGCTACTATATTCAAACCCTTTCACTGTCGCTAAATCTCCTGCTTAGCGCATTTTCCATAGGTTTCCTCGCCGCTGCGGTTCTTCTGGTCAACAACTATCGTGATCTGGATACCGATACCAGAGCGGGAAAGCTGACTCTGGTCAACCACCTCGGTCGCTGTGGTTCCCAGCGGCTCTATATGCTACTGCTGATCACCCCCTTCGTCCTGCCCGTCGCCTTACGGGGAGTGTCGAACGGTCGCTGGCTGGTGCTCGCAGCGCTGCCGTTCGCTCTCTGGTTACTACTGAGTTTTATACGCAAGCAAACAGGCCCTCATTTCAACCAACTTTTGGCGGCCACCGCTCAACTACAACTCCTTTTCTCTTTGCTGCTATCTATCGGTCTCACCCTTTAAGGAGCCTCTGATTAAGTCTGGTTAGATTTAGGCTGAGATAAAATTGTTCCAATTTGTTTCGAAGTGAGCGGTAATAGCCCACTCTATTGCTACGATCTTCGGAGCGAATTGGGGCAATTTTAGCCGGCGTAAAGCGATCATGACTTGATCAGAGTCTCCTTTAATTAGGCTGGACAAAATGGAAACAGGAATTAGAAGATGCCGCCCCCACTCTATCCAAGGAAACTAGAGGAAACTAATTGACCAAAGTCAAACCCTTTTGAGGCTTCTGGTTTTTAATCCATTTGCCAATTTTGCACCGCAGAGGAGTCACTCCAATGGCCCAGGCCTTTACAAAAACGATGGCGCGTAACATCTTTTATGGTGGAACCGCATTTTTCTTCTTACTTTTTCTCGCCCTAACGTTCGATACCATGGGCCAACTTCCCAACCGCGACAACCGCGCCGCCCTCGAGGGTGAACTCGGTCCTCAGATCGCCCAGGGGAAAATGCTCTGGGAAAAGAACAACTGCATCGGTTGTCACACCCTGCTCGGGGAGGGCGCTTACTTCGCGCCTGAGCTGGGTAACGTCTACAAACGCTTCGGCAACTCCACAGAGGCGATCGCCGGCTTTATCAAGAGTCGTCCCGTCAATGGCATACCCGGTCGCCGCAGCATGCCCCAGTTCAACATGAGTGATGATGAGCTCAACGCCGTTGCCGAGTTCCTGAAATACGTTTCAGAGATCAACACTGCCGCTGGCCGCCGAACAAAGCAGGTTAAGGGGAGACTATAAATATGAAATACCAATCACAATCGGTTGCAAAGCTCTATTTTATTGCAGCCATCGCCCTGTTTGCCGCTCAGATCCTCTTTGGTCTGATCATCGGCCTGCAGTACGTTGTCGGGGACTTCCTGTTTCCCGAGATCCCTTTCAATGCGGCACGTATGGTGACACACCACGCCCTGATCGTCTGGCTGTTGATGCCTTTATGGGCGCCGCCTACTATCGTGGTGCCGGAAGAGGCGGAGACCGAGCTGTAT
>MOXG01000118.1_pt1 | contig 10783 bp, 15 predicted proteins | sample 1471191 | NCBI WGS metagenome assembly MOXG01 (sample SAMN05806437, study PRJNA327811) | mollusc metagenome | isolation source: Phylotype C (NB3) bacterial symbionts from gill | host: Thyasira cf. gouldii | place: Canada: Bonne Bay, Newfoundland | collected 2010-08-19
GATGACTCGAAGGAGGGCTACGGCCTCGGGGGGTAAATGTATTGAGGGCTCCGCGAAGCGGTTTAGTTCAACAGTAGGTTATCTAGCCAGCAGGAATATCGTGATACCCCGCGGGCAGGAATATTGTAATATTCAGCCAGTTGTTCTAAATCGGTTCTATATGCAGGGTGCATTTTTGAAGAGAGGCATCCCGCCTAGAGAATCAAAATCCTTAACTATTACAGAGATTAACAGACTGTAGGTCGGTTAGAAAGACCAACGCTGTGTGCGCTTTGTGGCTGTCAGCAGACTAAAATCATCTCCAACGCCAATGCCCGCTCCCGGCCGTTAGCGGTATTGTAGCTCCATATTCCCGATGTCTGCTTATGCCACAAAGCGGCTGTCTGGCCACAGCCCCTTTATGTCCGTTATGTGGTGACAGCGGACTAAAGTCATCCCCCACGCCAATATCCGCTATTGGCCGGTAAGCGACTGTATATAGTTGAACCCTGATCTGACACTGACTGTCGGATCAAATCTCAGCTTATACATCTAAGTATTTACCAATTGAAGCATTGTTTTGCCACTAAAGCTCAAATTGCCCACAGCCGCCTGCTCTATTCGTTCACTCCACCACGCCATCATCACCTGTCGGCGTTGCAGGTACTGAGCACGATTGTAGGCACCCCGTACAGCATTTTTATCCACATGGGCTAGGGCCGCTTCGATTATATCGGCATCAAAGCCCTGGTCATTGAGGGTGGTACTGGCTAAAGCCCGCATTCCATGAGCGGTTAACCGTCCCTTAAACCCCATCCGCTTTAATGCCATATTGGCGGTTGAGCTATTGGTGCATTTGCGTGGGCTGATATCGCTCGGAAACACAAACTCACTACGGCCAGTGGTCGGTGCTATCGCATCCAACAACGCCAAAGCCTGTTTGGTCAGTGGAATACTGTGCTCCTTACGTTTCTTCATCCGCTTCGGCGGTACTACCCATATACCTTGCTTGCGGTCAATCTCATCCAACGGGCACCGGCAGCCTCACCGGGGCGCGTCATGGTGTGCAACTGCCATTCGATCAGGCAGCGCGTAACGATGCGGATATGAGCGGTACTGAGCGCCTGCATCAACTCCGGTAACTGCTCAGGCTTTAATGTTGGGTTATTGGTGGCTTTGGGCGTTTCAAACGCATGACGGACACCGGCCAACGGGTTGTGCTGGACGATGCCGGTATTAACAGCGTACACCATCACCTCATTAAGCCGTTGCGTCACCCGCTTGACTGCCTCCAGCTTTCCACTCTTGGCTAGTGGCTGCAAACTGTCGATCACCACCGGCGCGGTGATCTGGTGCAACGGCCATTTGCCCAAGGTAGGCAGCACATGGTTACGTAGTGAACGGATGATATCCTCGGCATAACTGGGGGTGATCTGGGTTTGTTTGATGGCAAACCACTGCTCGACCACATGCGCCAGCGTCTTGCTGTTTTCGTCCTGCTGCTGGCGCTGTTTCTTTTCGCGGTGAAGCTTGGGGTCGATATCTTCAGCAATAAGTTGTCTGGCATCACGTCGCCGCTCCCGTGCCTGAGCCAATGAAACATCGGGATAGATCCCAAAGCCGATATTGGCTCGCTTTTTGGAGTGTGGACGATAATAGTTAAACACCCATGTTTTAGAGCCAGTGGGCTTGATCCGAAGCGATAACCCCTCACCATCAACAAGCGAGTATTCCTTGTCTCTTGGCTTGGCCTGCTTCACTTCGGTATTAGTCAGCGGATTGGTTTTTCGAGCCATTGTAGTAACACCAGATTTAGTAAAGTTGAATAGTGTTACCACAAGTGTTACTAAAAACGTAGGATATTACAAGTCCACCTAGGACTATACTGGACATAAAAAAGCCGCTATCCATTAATAAATAGCGGCTTTTCGGTTCTCTTTAGACTTCCTGAAACAAAATGATGGCGGAGAGGGAGGGATTCGAACCCTCGGACCCCGCAAAGGGTCAACGCATTTCGAGTGCGTCCCATTCGGCCACTCTGGCACCTCTCCAAAACTGTAACTACTCCCGACACCGGGCCGAATGGAACCTGCCGACAACCACTCTGTCGAAGCTTTACAGTATGGGGTTGTACGACAAACCCTATTCACTACAATAGAGCGTAATTCTACACAACTCCGGCAGCCCTAATAAGCTTTTTCACTCACAACGAGGCTATCTCGCTCATACCATGCGTTTTCTCGTCATTCTACTACTTCCTCTACTTGTCAGTTGTACTACACCTGTGCCTCTGCTTGATCAGATAAAAGCCAAGGGAGAGCTGGTAGTTGTGACCCGTGAGAGCCCGACCACCTACTATGAGGAAGCCGAGGGTACCAAAGGCTGGAGTTTGAAATGGTAGAGATATTTGCTGCCGAACTCGGGGTTAAGGTGAAATACATCACCGCCGACACATTTGATGAAATTCAATCACTGCTCCATAACAAGAAGGCACACCTTGCGGCGGCGGGGTTGAGTATTACTGAAAAACGTAAGCTTCAGGTGAGGTTTACTCCCGCCTATCAGGAGATTACCCAGCAGCTGGTATACCGTGCAGGTAATAAGCGGCCGAAGAAAATCACCGATACCAAAGAGGGGATTTTTGAGGTTGCAGCCGGTAGCCATCATGCCGAGATACTGCACCAACTGAAACAGCAACACCCCGAACTTCAGTGGGATGAGTTACAAGACGAGAAGAGTGAGGATCTGCTCTTTCTGGTGAAAGAGGGGCTAATCGACTATACCGTAGCCGACTCCAACCAGGTGGCGCTCAGCCGCCGCTTCCACTCTGAACTACTGGTCGCTTTTGATCTCAATCAGCCTCAACCACTGGCATGGGCACTTACCCACGCCGAGGATGCCAGTCTCTACAATGCTGCTGCCACCTATATTGAGAAACTGAAAAAAAATGACATACTCGCGCAGATGATGGAGCGTTATTATGATCATGTCGGACGGCTCGACTTTGTTGGCAAACGTGACTTCCGGCGCCATCTGGCAAAAAGACTGCCGCCCCTGATCCCCTTGTTCAAGCAGGCATCCAAGGAGATGAACTTCGACTGGCAACTGTTGGCAGCGATAGGCTATCAAGAGTCACATTGGCGACCGGAGGCGGTCTCCCCTACCGGTGTAAAAGGGGTGATGATGCTGACCAAGGCAACCGCAGCACAGCTCAATATCAAGGATAGAGTCGACCCCGAACAGAGTATCAGCGGTGGTGCACGTTACCTGCGCATGATGGAGAAGAAGATACCCGCCCGGGTAGAATTACCGGACAGAATTTGGATGGCGCTGGCCGGTTACAATGTCGGCTTCGGCCATCTGGAAGACGCTCGAATTCTCACTCAGCGGGCAGGAGCTGATCCTGACAAATGGATGAATGTGAAGCAGTATTTACCGCTACTTGCCCAGAAGAAGTACTACACAACGGTTAAATACGGCAAAGCGCGTGGCGGCGAGCCCGTGCACTATGTTGATAATATCCGCAGCTATTACGATCTGTTGGTGTGGCACAATCGGGACCAGATTCCAGCCAGAAAGGAGCCGCCGACAGTACTGTCTATCATGCCGGCGGCGTTGTAGGCCTCAACGATTTTTTCATCGCGGTGGGAGTCGCTTCTACAAGGTAAATGCCAGATCTTCAGCACCGTTACGTCGAGCCTTGAAGAAAGCACGCAGCAGGTCACCGCACTCCTCCGCAAGCACCCCGCCCGTTACCTCAACACGATGGTTGAAACGCTGATCTGACGGCAACAGATGAAAAACGCTGCCTGCCGCCCCTCCCTTCGGGTCTGTGGCACCAAACACCACCCGCGCAATACGGGCATGGATAATGGCACTGGCGCACATCGGGCAGGGTTCTAGAGTGACGTAGAGGGTGGCGCCGGAAAGCCGGTAATTTTTCAACTGCCGTCCGGCGCTGCGCAGGGCTATGATCTCTGCATGGGCTGTGGGATCGTGATCTCCGATGGGGCGGTTCCACCCCTCACTGATAATCTCACCCTCCCTCACCACTAAGGCACCAACGGGCACCTCCCCATCCAGCTCAGCCTTGTGGGCGAGCTCCATGGCGTGCTCCATGAACTTTAGATCATCTTCGAAAGTGCTTTCCATCTTGGGCCGGGTTAATGGATGGATTTAATTGAATTGCTCTGTACAAAAACCGTGGAGCAGAACTCGTTCACATTTGGCTCCGTGGCATATTCATCGCAAACAAGTTCGCTCCTACAGGCCCCATTCAGCCCCGCTGGAATCATTCCCATTCGATTATTAATAAGCCGATAGTGGTGCGGGCTTTCCGGTGGTCGCAAGTTTCAATACCATGATCAACAATTATTGAAGACATATTTTACGATATTTTACTGAATGGCCAAACAAGTAAGATTGGAATTCGATGCTATCGTTGCCAAATAGCAGCGCAACCATCTATCTGAATGCCGCGACATATTCCCACGGATACGACCACAGAGAAGAGTCTGGCTGTTGAATTGCGCCGAAAAGTGACCCCGTATTTGACAAATTGCCCGCTGTGGCACTCAATCCAACCGATCGATTGATCGATGGTCTGCATACCGATGCCATCACCCTCATCGCTGAAGTGATAGAGTCGAAGGTCAAGCCATCCCAGCCATGGGGCGAAATGGCACAGAATGCTTTTGGCGAGAAACCATCCTTCACAAATCAGGCAATATCTCGCAGACGATTCTGGCTGTTGGGCACCAGGATGTCGACCCTAGCGGTCTCCAGCCACCTCCCGGAATCGAGATCCTCGGAGCCAGCAGTGACCACCTCATCACTGATACCGGTAGCTGCAACCTGTCGGTCGGTGACGAAATCAGTTTCCAGCTAAACTACAGCGCACTGGTTGGTACCATGACCTCACCCTTCATCGCTAAACTCATGAGGGCACGGGGTCGAGTCGATTGCATCGTAAATAGGTGGTAATTACCAACAATCTTGGCGCAATCGACTCCGACCCCTGAGAAAGTAACTCATAAACAGGTACCACTGAATAGCGACCGAGACCGCTACGCGGCCCCAAATCAGAGTGTAACAATATCAATCACTTACGATTATATTGCTCAAGAGTTACGATATATCTTATCCCTCCAGTACCGCAATTCGATTTCGAAGGGTCTCCACCTCCTCCAATAACTCCAGTGCCAACGCCGCACCGGCCAGATTGAGACCGAGATCTGACTCCAGCCGCTGGATAATGTGCACACGGCGCAGGCAGTAGCCAGGGAAATACCAATGGGTCTGATCCTCTCCCACCGGCTCAATCACGCCCTCTTCCACCAAAGCCAGTATCCAATCAGCAGGCTTACCGCAGGCACGGCTAAGTTCGCCCAAGGTAAACTCGGTGCTCTCTTCAACAATAATGCCGGTTAGTATAGTTTGCTTGCTCATGCTCTATACCCCCATCTCAATGCGTGGGTTGAAGGAGAGTTTGTTTGCCATCTCTCTATACAGTGCTTTGGCCTGTTCACTATCGGCAGGGGGTGCCACCACACTCAAGGTCACATAGATATCACCCGATGGATTGCCGGGGATGCCACGCCCTTTAAGACGAAGCTTGTTGCCGCTGTTTGAACCGGCTGGAATTTTAAGATCCACCTTGCCATCGGGTGTTGGTGCTTTTATCGTTGCGCCTAATGCCGCCTCCCAGGGGCCACGGGCAGTTGCATATGCAGATCAGATCCCTCCGCACGATAGATCGGATGAGGTTTGAAATGAATCTCCAGATAGAGATCACCCTTCACACCCTGCCCCATGCCGGGTGCCCCCTGCCCCGCAAGCCGAATTTGCTGCCCCTCTTTGATGCCCTTGGGAATCTTCACGTTAAGCGTGCGATTTGTTAAGCGCATCTGGCCATGGGCATCCAGCGCTGGTGATTGCAGGCTAATACTGCGAGTTGAATCAAGAAAAGTAGCTTCCAGTTCCACCGTCACCTTGGCGTGATGGTCTTGACCACGGGCGTTGAATTGAGTGCTATAGGCCGTATGAGCACCCTGCCCCTGACGGCCAAACAGCTCTTCAAAGAAGTCACTAAAGCCGCCCATATCCTCCTTGGTAAAACCACCACCGCGAAACTCAAAGCCGGAATCCCAATTAGGCGGCGGGTGAAACTCCTGCCCAGCCTTCATGTTGTCACCGAGGCGATCATAGGCAGCACGTTTTTCCGGGTCTTTTAGCACCTCATAGGCCTCGCCGGCCTCTTTAAACTTTACTTCGGCATCAGGCTCTTTACTGACATCGGGGTGATATTTCCGTGCCAGCTTGCGATGCGCACGTTTAATATCATCCTGAGAGGCATCACGCTTCAGGCCCATGATTTTGTAGTAATCTTTATATTCCACAGGCAACTCCAGGTTATGGAATGGCTCAGCGCCAACTTAAGGGCCGCGGTCACTTACTCAAGAATAGAATAAATTTTCAACTTCGGAAGTTTCCTGCAATCGGTTTGAGTTCAGAATAAAGGCCGGCCTATCCCATGCCTGCACACCATCGACACTCCGCCCACCACATAACCATCAAAAATCCTCCGCGACCAAGACGTAAGCATAGGTTCCCTTACCCCCCCCACCGCGCCTATAGACCTTGTCCGCAACCTCATAGATCATTTCCCGTGCGTTATCGAAGGCCTTCAGAAACTCCGCCTCGGCATTACCCATCTCGGGACAGAGCTGTTTTAGGGCGGCCGTTTCCAGAAAGAAAGAGACTTCCATCGCTCGATCATATCCCCAAAACAGGACACGGTTATGGCTCTCATCAAAACTTCGGCTTGGGTTCGGAAAGTGCAATTTCATTGTTGGGCACCCACAGCGGTAGCCTGATCGGGCGTCATACCCTTCAAAAACTTGAAGAGATCACTATCCGTTGAAAGCACCAGGGTGGTGGTGTTGGCGATGGAGATCTGGTTGGTCACGGCTGTTCGGGCTGCAGCCGCCGATAACTGCGTAGCGGACACCACGTCATAGGCCGCCAGCAGAACCTGCTCATTGTCCGCCAGACGTGGCAGCAATCTGTCCGGCCCTGGGCGTGGATCGGTTTTATGCCGGCTGGCCAATTTTACCGCGTGACGATTCAGTTGCTCGATGCTGAACAACTCTGAGCGCAGTAACTCGGTGTCCGGGTCGTTACCCGATGCACTCCGTCTACGTGCCGCAAAATCCGATCCTTTCATGGCGATGACATTCTCCTCGCCCCGGTGGCCGGCGCTACCAGCCTCACACTCCATGTTGGCCAAAAATTCACAGCATATGTTCTCAGCGCCATCAACCAATTACCTGTCTATCGCAACTTCCTTACGCTCTCTTGGCAGGTATGGGGGTCATCAAGGCAAGAGTAGAGAGTGTCGTTTAAACATTGATCGGCAGAACTCAACCAGGGCTTTAAAACATGGCCGTGGACGACTTATCTGCAACTCGGCTGATTGTGGCTTTTGACCAAAACCAGCCAAGTTCAACGCGTCCCGTCATTCGCCAAAAAGACCTTCTTTGGAAGCCTTCTTGGATTTTTTTGCAGCCTTCTTCTCTTTCGGGGTCATGGCCGGTTTCTTCTTGCTCTCTTTATTGCCTTTTTGTTCTCTGCTCATGTTCTTCACTCCTAACAATTAATGGGTAATTTTCAAGTTAATCATGGAAACTCCAACCTGCTGCGCCTGTCAGATGGTTTCAGGATATTTCCAATTTCAGTGTAATGACTGGATGTTTCGATGTCCTTAGCATTAACAGTGAATTGAACAAGCGATGCGATGTTCTTTAGCTTACTTACTTACAGAAAGCGAATACACAACAGCGGCTGTCGGATCGGAGTTCGCGAGAAAGGAGTATGACGAGCAACAATGACCGTTCGGTCAAAGTTGTGCGGGATAGAGGCTTGCCTGCTTACAGACGATGTGCTCGTGACAGCATCCGCTCATTGTGTCTGAAACGCAAATTAACTGAGCTAATGGAGTGAGATCTCCTCGGCTGCCGATAACAGCCGCAACTATTACGATCTGCTGGTATGGCACAACCGGGATCAGATCCCCGCAAAAAATAAGCCACCGACGGTGCTCTCTATTACGCTGGCGGCGTTGTAGGTTTTAACTCTTTTTTATTGGTACGGTAGGCTGGAGTATGGGCCTGTGCGACGTTCATCGTGGCGGGGGGATCGCTTGTACATGATTAGGGTCTACGATTACCGAATGGCGGTTTTCAGCCACCATTGCACCGGGCACTGAAGAAAGCGCGTAGCAGATCACCACACACTTTCGCAAGTATCCCTCCGGTCACAAGTTCGCTCCCACAGGCCCCATTCAGCCCCGCTGGAATCATTCCCACTCAATGGTTGCCGGCGGTTTGCTCGATATATCGTAGGCCACCCGTGAGATACCGGTCACCTCGTTGATGATCCTACGGGTCACAAGCTCCAGGAATTCAAACGGCAGGTGGGCAAAGCGGGCGGTCATAAAATCGACCGTCTCCACCGCGCGCAGGGACACCACGTATTCGTAGCGGCGGGCATCACCCACCACCCCTACCGATTTTACCGGTAGGAAGACAGCAAATGCCTGACTCACTTGGTCGTAGAGGTCGTGGTTACGCAGCTCTTCGATAAAGATGTGATCTGCCTGACGGAGGATGTCGGCATACTCTTTCTTTACTGCGCCGAGAATACGCACGCCTAGACCCGGACCGGGGAAGGGGTGGCGGTAAACCATCTCCGAGGGAAGACCCAGCTCGACACCAATTTTGCGCACCTCATCCTTGAACAGTTCGCGCAGAGGCTCTACCAGCTTCAGTTTCATGTAGTCAGGCAGCCCGCCGACATTGTGGTGGGATTTGATAACATGGGCCTTGCCGGAGGCGGCACCGGCAGATTCGATTACATCGGGGTAAATCGTACCCTGGGCAAGGAACTCCACCCCATCCAGCTTGGCCGCTTCCTCTTCGAAGATATCGATAAAAAGGTTACCGATAATCTTGCGCTTCTTCTCCGGATCGCTCTCCCCTTCCAGGCCATTGATGAAGCGCTCTTCAGCATCAACACGGATCACCTTCACCCCCATATGCTGGGCAAAAGCAGCCATCACCTGATCACCCTCATTAAGGCGCAGCAGGCCGTTATCGACGAAGATACAGGTGAGACGATCACCGATCGCCTTATGCAGCATGGCCGCCACTACCGAGGAGTCGACACCGCCGGAGAGTCCCAGCAGTACCTGTCCGTCACCTACCTGCTCGTTCATGTGAGCGATACCATCCTCAATGATACTGGCAGGGTTCCACAGCGTCTCACAGCCACAAATTTCAAACAGAAAGCGCTCGACGATACGCTGTCCCTGACGAGTGTGGGTTACCTCAGGGTGGAACTGAATACCGTAGAAGTTGCGTGCCTCGTCGGCCATACCGGCCAGAGGGGCATTGTCTGTCTCGGCGATGGCATGAAAACCTTCAGGCATCTCTTCAACGCGATCACCATGGCTCATCCAGACATCGAGCAGACCGTAACCTTCGGGGGTGGTGTGATCCTCTATATCCCGTAACAGTTTGGAGTGGCCGCGGGCGCGAACCTGGGCATAGCCATATTCATGAGTTTCGGAAGATGCAACCCTACCACCCAGTTGGGATGCCATGGTCTGCATTCCGTAACAGATACCCAGTACGGGAATACCCATCTCAAACACTTGCTGAGGTGCCCTGGGGGTGTCCTCTGCCGTGACTGTCTCAGGACCACCCGAGAGAATAATACCGGCGGGTTTCTGCTCGGCGATGGCCTTTTCACAGTTGTCGTAGGGCCAGATCTCACAGTAGACCCCAGCCTCACGCACCCGACGGGCGATAAGCTGTGTGTACTGAGACCCAAAATCGAGTATCAGAATGCGGTGTGCGTGGATATCCTGGTGAGTCATAGTCTGCCTTCCAATGATGCCTCAAACAAAAGAACCGCAGTGACAACCGATAGCGGTCTTCACTGCGGTTATTGCTGTGCTGAATTTACTTTAGCTCTGACGGTAATTTGGCGCCTCTTTGGTGATCGTCACATCGTGGACGTGAGACTCTTTCATGCCGGCATTGGTCACACGAACAAACTCCGGCTTAGTACGCATCTCATCGATGGAGGCACAACCGGTGTAGCCCATACTGGCACGGATACCGCCGTTGAGCTGAGTAATTACGTTGATCAGCGGACCCTTGTAAGGGACTCGGCCCTCAATACCCTCAGGGACCAACTTATCTGAATCTTTTGTCTCTTCCTGGAAATAGCGGTCGCTGGAGCCTGCTTGCCGGACATGGCGCCGATAGATCCCATACCACGGTAGGATTTGTAGGAGCGGCCCTGGAAGATCTCGACTTCGCCGGGAGACTCCTCGGTACCGCCAAACAGACCACCGACCATCACCGAGTGGGCACCAGCCGCCAGCACCTTGGCTATGTCACCGGAGTAACGCAGGCCACCATCAGCGATCAATGGAATATCGGTCCCTTCCAGTCCCTCAGCCACATTGGAAACAGCGGTTACCTGGGGAACACCGACACCGGCAACGATGCGGGTGGTACAGATGGAACCAGGACCGATACCGACTTTGACCGCATCAGCGCCAGCATCCGCCAGGGCACGTGCAGCGGCGGCAGTGGCGATATTGCCACCAATTACCTGAATCTTCGGATAGTGTTTCTTCACCCAGGCAACACGGTCAAGCACTCCCTGCGAGTGACCATGGGCGGTATCGACCACCACCACATCGACATCGGCATTGGCCAGAGCCGCCACTCGC
>MOXG01000119.1_pt1 | contig 10723 bp, 14 predicted proteins | sample 1471191 | NCBI WGS metagenome assembly MOXG01 (sample SAMN05806437, study PRJNA327811) | mollusc metagenome | isolation source: Phylotype C (NB3) bacterial symbionts from gill | host: Thyasira cf. gouldii | place: Canada: Bonne Bay, Newfoundland | collected 2010-08-19
GGTTACATTTTAATTTTATTTGGACGAGGTTGTTTATGGAGCAGGTTTTTTCTCCGCGAAGCGGCTTCGTCCAACAAGACGCTCGTGTGGGACGCTTGCTTCGCTGCGTGCCCCACAGCTTAAACGTTAGGCTATAAAACTGGATACATCATACGTAATCAAGAATAAATTAGGCAGCTTCTAATTCAGAACAAATAATCCCGATTAAAGCATTACAAGAGAAACATTTTTGGTGAGCGAATATTCATATGAGTAAAAAACGTCGTTCGGTAGTCAGGCGAAGCAACGAACCTGAAAATATTGGTAGTCCGCTAACGACACCTTTATCGTCATCAGTGGTCTATCACTATTCAGATATCGATCAGTTAAAAGCAGTGTATGAGAGAAAGGCTGAGGGGTTTACTTACGCCCGCTACGGTAATCCTAACGCTACGGTGCTTGCTGACAAGATATCATGGATGGAAAATGCTCAAGGTGGGGTGATGACAGCTTCAGGTATGTCAGCACTTTCTGCAGTATTTCTGGGCATTTTAGAAGCGGGAGATGGAATTGCAGCCGCAACGCAATTGTATGGACAATCCTTGAAAATGACATCCCAGGTACTTCCGCGTCTGGGGTTTAAAACTACCTTTTTCGATGCTTCAGATCCAGATACTTTTGCTGATGCAATACAACCCAGCACCAAAATAATTCTAGCTGAAATTGTATCAAATCCAATGTTAAGGGTTACTGATTTTCCGGCTTTGACGAAGGTTGCCAAGGATGTCGGTGCATTGCTGGTGATTGATAATACATTTACAACGCCCACCGGGTTTAACCCACTAGATCATGGAGCAGACATGGTCATGCATTCGGTTACCAAAATGCTCTCGGGACATAGTGATCTTACTCTTGGGTATATCGGTACAAATAACCAGGATCTTTTAAACAAGTTAGATGAAACGGTATCAACATTAGGTTTAAACGCCAGCACATACAACTGTTGGCTTGCAGAGCGAGGATTACACACTTTTGATCTACGCATGAAGCAAGCACAAGACAACGCCGACAGACTGTCACGTCTCCTATCTGAACACCCAAAGGTGTCTAAAGTTCACTATCCTGGTCTTTCAACGCATCCTGATCATACGATAGCAAAAGAGTTGCTCAATGGTGGCTTCGGAACAATGGTCAGTTTTGTGCTTAAGGAGGGTATGAAAACTTAAATACCTTTTTAAGAGCCGCCGAAAACATTCCTTATGGACCGACCCTTGGCGATGTCGCAACAATGTTGATCGTACCCGCAGTATCTTCCCATCGTGAGCTAGATAGAAGCGAACGCTTGAAATTGGGTATTGAAGATAATTTGATCAGAGTTTCTGTTGGGATAGAGTCTTTTGATATTATTCGAGATGATTTTTTGGAAGCTTTAGACGCTGCATGAATAGCCTACAGTTTCTTGCAACGGACCCAGATAAAGCTGGAGGGAACTGCCTAAGTTTTGCACACATCTAATTTACTAGTTAGCGCATTATCTATGGATGCGTAGTAACGATGAGGAAATATTCGGAAGCCGAATATCAGGGAAATTACCAAAAGAAAAATTGGGGCCAGAGTAAAATTTAACTTGTAGGGAATAAGATTGACTATTAATTTATCAATATTTCACTCTGATCCCAATTTAGAAGAGTATGCGGAGTCGAAAAGCTAATGTATTAATTATTTTTGGTGAGCATCAGATTAGTTTTTTGAAGAAATAGACAGAGAAATAATAAGTTCTGAGAGAAAAGGAGGTGGCTTATGCCGACAGTGCGCGTATACCAAGCTGGTGGACAAGGATACATTGATACAACTACTAACGGTCAGGGAGACGTTATAGGTACTGCAACCTATAGTGAAGATGGTAAAGTTGTCCAACATATGGAAACAGATCCAGCAACCGGAACTATTAAAACTACAAAGTATAAAGACAGCAAGCCGGATAGTTCTGAGACTAAAAATGCTGATGGTGCTACTACTCAAAAAGAAGAATACAATGATAAAGGCCAGTTGGACTCAGTAGCTGATTATGGAGAAGATGGCTTCGGACCAACAGAGCAGACCGACTATGATTATGATAAAAAAGGAAAAGTGACTCAAGTCAGTAAACACGACGGTGGTGGAGTTATAACTGAAACTACCTTTTATGAATATGATGAAGATGGTAATTTGCGTAAAGCTGATCGCACAACTTTTAGTGATGAGACTGGAGAGGTTGAGCGTGAGGATACTATTGAATATGATGAAGATGGTAATGTTGTTTCTACAGAAGGCAATGTGGATGGTATTATCGATGGCAGTGTTAAAGGCTAAAAAAGATGTTGGCCAACCTGGTCCGGGAACTCATGTTACGCCGGGACCTGATGATACTAGCATTACAGTAACTCATAATCCTGATGGTAGTTTTGAGGTAGTAGTAAAAGATAAATATGGCAGAATAATTTCATGGCAGCACTTGCGTCCTGCCGGCGGATGCTATTTAGGCGGTGAATGTCCTTTGCATGATGAGAAAAAAGAAGATCCTTTGCTGGATCCAGAGGATATTACTATGCAGCAATCAAAGCCTAAACAAAAGATCGTTTAGAGGGAAGAAATTATCGATTTAGGCCATCAATACCAAGAAATAGGGTCAGGTCTCCCATTGCGCATCACCACCCGTAACAGGCAATGGGAGACACCTATTAGGTTCCACAGACTAAGCAACTTAGAAAGTTCTTAACAGAGAATGCCCGCCGAAATAGATTCTCATGCGATGCCGATAAAGAAGTACCGTACTTTCGACAAAGAATAGTAAATCCTGAAGCTGTAAAATCAGAAAAGTAACAACTGGAAGGCTGGCATGAATAAAATATTAGAATTAGAGTACTTAAAGTAATGCCAGTACAGCTAAAGGGATCGGAGTAATTTAATCTTATACAGCTGTACTGCGACAGGTATAATGACGAAACTTACTTTCCTTTGCTGGACACTCCAATGAATGATGAGATCGATTACACGAATAACCCTCTTCACGGTACTAGTTTAAAAAAGATGTTGACCGAAATAGTCGATCACTACGGCTTCGATATACTCTTTGCCTATCTAAATATCAATTGTTTTAAGACCAATCCAAGCATAGCTTCCAGCGTGAAGTTTCTTAAAAAAACCGCTTGGGCAAGTGAAAAAGTTGAAGCCTTCTATCTGTATCAATTTAAAAGCTTACCTAGAGCATCTTCCGAACAGTTTGCATTGTCACCCAGGGATCGTATTATTCCAGCAGATCAAACGCCAGGTGAGCCTGCTGAACTGAGCTTGGAAGATGCTGAGCGGGTGCGTGAAAAGAGTGCTAAGAAATCAGCTGCATATGACCAGAGTGCTAGAAATCGCTCGGGTAAGAGTATTGATTCTCAAAGAGGTGGGCAGTCTAAAAATAGAGAGAGTAATAACCCATGGAAGAGCAGCGGTGAGTCGTCAAGTTCTCCAAGTGCCGCTGTTGAGAGTGATAACGATCCCTGGGCAAAACGGAGAAAGTAAATCTGGGTTCAAGTTTGTGCACAAAAACCGGGTCAGGGAGCAATTGTTGCTAATATTAGAGAGTATTGGCCTCTGACATGATATATAATAAGACTATGAAAATAGCCATTTTATTGATCATCAGTGTATTTGTCTGTGAGCCTGCATTGGCAGAAGTATTTAAATGGACTGATGAGAGAGGGAAAGTCCATTTTTCAGACAAAAAACCACAGCGTTTAGAGTCCAGTGAAGTCAAGTTAAAAATCAATACATATAAAAGTGTTAGTTATGATGCATCAATTTTCAATACGGGCAAAAAGGTTGTTATGTATTCAACAAGTTGGTGTGTCTACTGTAAAAAGGCAAAGAAATACTTCAAGAAAAATAACATACGATTTACCGAGTACGATATTGAAAATAATTCTAAAGCTAAGAGGCGGTATAAGAAGATGGGGGCAACAGGTGTTCCTGTTATCTTGGTAGGTAACAAGCGGATGAATGGTTTCAGTGAGCAAGGATTTGAGCATATATATAAATAGGAAACTGGAACCGATAACAATTGTTTCAATATCAGTTAATAATATTATATGTCTTCATTTTTGCTGTAAAATATGTAACATATTACAGGTTAAGAGGGTAAGTTAGCATGTCGACTAACCTATGCTACTGCTTATCAAAATGACTGCTATGTAAACCAATTCTAACTAGGAGTAAACCAATGGATAATAAATTACTGCTGATAATACTCTCAATCTTTCTTGCTCCTGTAGCCGTTTTTTTAAAGAAAGGCTTGGGTAAGGATCTGCTAATCAATGTGATCTTGTGTCTTTTCTTTTACCTGCCTGCAGTGATACATGCACTTTGGATTGTTACCAAGTGATGTGATAACAGTGCCACAGTTGTTATTCCATAATTGTTGGGCTGTTTTGACAGGCGTCAGTATCTACAAAACTAGAGGTTAGTGGTCTTGAGTGAATTGATATACGAGTACTTTACGCTCCTTGAACTGCTACTGATATCGGCTAACCTGATACTTTTAGCTTTCTCTCGTCCACTCTTGCAGCTACTCAATAGCCATCAAAATGAGAACGGGCAGTTTAAAGACCGCCTGCATATTTTTCGGCTCTTTAATGTGCTGGTATTACTGTTTGTTGTTATCAATGCACTGGTATTGCCAATAGCTGAACACTCCAGGGTTGTACGTATACTCACATCAATTCTGATTGTTTACCTCGCCTATTTGACCAGTCATCTGCTGAACTATTTCATTAAGAAACGTTTTGGTAAGCAACGTGAGGTAAATGAAAAGGCGGTTCTGTCAGAGACCTACAACTCAAGAGTGCTGAGCTTGCTTAGCTCATCACTACTCTTTGTGATGGCACTGATTGCCATTGTCCAGGTATTAGGGTTTGACAGCCTGCTTGAGGCCGGAGGCGTAATCGGTTTTGTTGGCGTGTTGTTGGCGTTAACTCAGGGTGCGTGGCGCCGGATATCATTAGTGGCCTTGTGATACTCAATAGCAATATATTCAATGAGGGTGATGTGATTGAGATAAATGAGGGTTCAGTCACTATCATTTGTGTTGTCTATAAAACAAAAGTGTTTCATACAGAGCTTCTCAATCTAGTCAACAATCACCGTATCATGCTGCAAAATTCTAATATCCGCAGCCATATTATTCAGAATCTTTCCCGGTTTGCCTCTGCGAAAGGATTGCGTGAGTCGATGGAGTTTAATATCGGCTATGAGGTTGATGAGGATCGTGTTCGTGCAATGTTTGATAGTGCCTATCAGCATGTGATTGAAGATGCAGATATATTGATCGAGAAGCAGTATCCGCTGGAAGTGCGCGCACTTGCCGCCGGCGACTATGCGGTACAGTGGGCAATTTTTTACTACATCAAGGATGTGAAGAAACTACTCAATACCCGCCAGCTATTCCTGGCGATCATTTTAAATGCCGCACGACAACATGAGATCTCATTGGCAACGCCGCTACTTCATCAGGATGCTCAATGATGTGATTGATGCCAATATATTGATCCCCACTCTGCTCAAGCGTATTAAAATGCTTCCTGTCGGCCACTATCTTGATGTTCGTAGTTACAAGCGGGACCGCTACCTCTATTTGATTAAACTTGAACAGGATCGTTTTCGTATAGTGGAAGCGGGTTTTGAGCAGAATGATTTTGAGGTGGATGAACCTCGGCTGAAGAAAAGCCTCAAGGTGCTGGTTAAGCGCGAATTTCCACGAAGTAACAAGATCCGCCTCTACGTTATGGGGTGCTATGAAACGGCGGAGCGGAGTGTCAGGCGTAAGACTATTTGAGCTGTTATATGAATAGGGGTAGGACGAGATGCAGGGAGGCAAAGCGTTCAGAGCTTTTACTTGGAGAAGTGCTGAATGCTCAGCGGTCTCTTCTTCTCTGCCCCCCTGCTAGGGGTGATTATTACAGCCGCTAGTTGTTGGCGGCTTGCCAGCTACCGTCGGGTTGGCGGCAGGCGGTGCCGTAAACCGTCTCTTGTCTTCCGTCGATAACCGCCTCTGTGGTGTATTCGCGGCATGGGCCACCATTGGAAGAGTCGAAGGTCCTGGTTGGCGTCACCTCATAACTGTTTCCATTGTCCGGATTCTGCCAGGCGGATGTTTGATGTACCGGGGTGGTCTCCAATGTACGCTGCGTACGGTAGCGGTCATTTTCATCCATCTGTTGACCCAGATGCCCCCCAAGGTAAGCGCCAGCGAGGGTGCCGATGATAACGGCGGCTGTACGTCCCGAGCCTGAACCCATCTGGTTTCCGATGACACCACCGGCGATACCGCCGACAACGGTCCCGGTGCCACGGCCGCTGCTTTGGCAGCCTGCCATTAGCACTGCTGAAAGGGTAAAGGCGAGGACGGCTTTTGTACGCATATTTCAGTTCCTTTAGGGTCTCTAAAAGAATTATAGACCGCCAGGCTCTGATGTGTGGACGTTTTTTAGCATTGCTCCCAGGGCAGACCGTGAAAACGCCAGCCGTTGAGGGTACTGCGGCGATGATCTTCATCGAGATCACCCTCAAACCCTTCATCGACGTGGAAGACGCGGTTAAAGTTGCCCTCGATAAGGGCTTTACCCGCCTCAAGTGAGCGCTTGCCACTGCGGCAGATGAGGATTACGGAGACGCAGCCATCCTCTTTATCACATACCGCACCGCCGAGGACGAGTTTGCGGATATCGGTGACGAAGTGGGGGTTCTCCATCCAGTCGGGTTCATCAATCCAGGGTACGTGGACAGCGGCCTGGGGGTGGCCGACGAATAGATACTCCATGCTGGAGCGGATATCCACCAGGAGGGTTCGCGGGTCATCCTGCAGCATCTGCCAGGCTTGTTTTGGGGTGAGTCCCGTTGGCTCGGTACTACTCATTTCTCTGTTTCTCCGGTAGTGGTGCAATGCCTCAGCCGTGTATGATAGGTAAAACTCAGTGCTATATAAAGTAAATTTATGCGCGCAAAGATAATACTTCTGATTCTGTCTGTTATCGCAAGGCTGCCGCTCGGTTTTTCCCAGAAAATAGGCTGGCTGTTGGGCTGGCTTGTCTACTATATCCCCAACCGTGAGCGGCAGGTTTCGTCAATTAATATCTCTCTCTGTTTTCCTAGGCTTGAGCAGGAGGAGCGTGATGAACTATTAAAGCGTTCGTTAATGGAAAATGCCAAAACAATGATGGAGATGCCGGGCACATGGATTGGAGACTACCGGCAATGGTTGGCGCGGGTTCAGTTAGGTTTGGGGACGGATCTGTTCACACAGACTTTGGCAAAAGGCAAAGGGATAATTGCAGTGGGGCCACATTTGGGAAACTGGGAGGTGGGACTTCACCATATGTCATCTCTGGCGCCGGTAACAGCACTCTACCGTCCACCGCGTCAGGATGTGTTGGAAGGTACGATCAAGCAAGGGCGAAGCGAGAGTGGGGCACAGTTGGTGCCGGCCACACCACAGGGAGTGAAAGCAATCTATGCCACGCTTAAGCGCGGAGAAGTGGTGTTGGTGCTGGCCGATCAGGAGCCGAAGGCGGCGGGGCGCCGGGGTGGGGTATTTGCCCCCTTCTTTGGCCTCCAGGCGATGACCATGGTATTGGTCAACCGGCTTGCCCAGAAGACCGGTGCCTCTGTATTGTTCTGGTATATGGAACGGTTGGAGGATTCGGAAGGGTTTCGTATGCACTGGTTTGAGGCGCCGGACGGAATAGCCAATGCTGATCCTGTTATCGCAGCGACGGCCCTGAATCAGGGACTTGAGCACTGCGTCCGCCAATGCCCTTCACAGTACCTCTGGAGTTACAAACGCTTCTACCAGCGGCCGGACGGTGAACCGCCTCCCTATCCATAATCAACTCTTTTAACTAAAGTCTTTATAGACATGTGCCGCTAATAGTTCGGGAGATTTTAAATCTAACAATAAAGGACCTGGATGTATGGTGAATCTACCTCGCCCACTTCTTAGACCTCTGCAGTTGATTCTTGGCCTGCTTCTCTGCACCACTCTTTCATTGCAGGCAGCCCCTGTTCAGGTGGATGCTGCTGATGCCCGGATTTTGATCGATATCTCGGGCAGCATGAGGCAGAACGATCCTAAGAATCTTCGCCGTCCGGCACTGCGACTGCTGGTGGGGCTGCTACCGGATGAGGCTCGTGCCGGTGTCTGGACCTTTGGTCAGTACGTCAATATGCAGGTGCCGCTGGGTCAGGTTGATGAAGCCTGGAGGGAGCGGGCAAGGACGGGGGCGGCAAAAATTGGTTCTCCCGGCCAGTTCACCAATATTGAAGAGGTGCTAAAACGTGCTATCGCCGACTGGGATGGCGCCAGCCGTGTCTATCAACGTCACTTGATACTATTGACCGACGGCATGGTCGATATCAGTAAATCTCAGGGAAAAAACAGAATCTCCCGTCAGCGCATCATTGATGAGTTGGTCCCCAAGATAAAGACTTTTGGGGCCAAGGTTCATACTATTGCCCTCTCTGAACGTGCCGATCATGAACTGATGAAGATTCTCTCCAGCGAGAGTGGCGGCTGGTATGAGCAGGTTAATGATGCGGCGCAGTTGCAGCGGATTTTTCTACGCATATTTGAAAAAGTGGGGCGGCCCGATACCGTCCCCCTCAATGACAACAAGTTTCTTGTCGACAGCAGTATTGAAGAGTTGACACTGTTGGTTTTCCGCCAGGATGGTGCAGAGCCAACGCAAGTGGTGATGCCGTCGGGCCAACAATTTGGTACCAGAGAGGCCCCCGAAAATGTGGTTTGGCACCATGATGAGGGTTACGACCTGTTGACCATCGCCGACCCGGAAGTGGGTGAGTGGCGATTGCTTGCAGCTACAGATCCCGACAATCGGGTGATGGTTGTGACCAACATGAAGATGCGCAGTAGTGAGTTGCCGAGTCGCTTTGTTCTTGGGGAGCAGTTACCACTGGAGGTTTACTTTACCAACAAAGGAGAGACGATAACTCGAAAAGAGTTCCTCGATATGATCGAGGTGAAGAGCGAGCATATAAACGATGGCGTAGTCGGCGAACCCCGCCCACTGTTTGATGACGGACAGGGTGAGGATAAGAAAGCGGGTGATGGCAGCTTCACCGTTGTTGTAGGTGAGGGGCTCAATCCCGGAAAAAGTGAACTGATTATCCGGGCGGAGGGTAAAACCTTTCAACGTGAGCAGCGGCACCGGTTTGAGCTTGCCTCTCCATTCAACGTTGAGGTTATTGATAGGGATGCGGAAGGCACCTTACTGCTGATCAGTGCCGACAAAGAGTTGGTGGATGCGGCATCGTTGCAGTTCGAGGTGGGACTTACCTCTGCGGAGGGTAACGAGATACCGGTAATGATGCTTCCCGGTATGGAAGAGGGTGTTTGGGAAACGCGGATCGATACTGCTTCTATGATCGGCGATTCAACGCTGGTCGCCCGTGTTTCCGGTAAAACGGCATCCGGGAGTGATCTTGACCTGGAGTTTGATCCGATAACGGTTGAGGGTAGGGGTGTGTTACCACCGCCTGAGCCTCCACCACCGCCACCAGAGCCGATACCACCACCTGAGCCGGAGCCGGAGCCAGAGCCGCCAGTGGAGCCCGAGGAAGAGTCACCTGACTGGATGGTCAATGCGGCTGTTTTCGGTGGTATTAATCTTCTGTTGTTGATTGGTGCAGGTGTCGGCTTTTGGCTCTATCGCCGTAGTATGAAGAACGAGCAGGTTCAGTTGATCACAGAAGATGAGGGTACATCTGATGATGCAGATTGATGCCCTGGTTTTGATGATGCTGGGTGAACTGTTGCTGCTCACCTCAGTGACCTCGGTGTTTTTAATTGTACGGGCGCTGATAAAAAGGAAGCGTGACCGCATGGCGGTTCTGCGGTTGTTGTCACGAATTAAAAAAGATGATGAGCGTCGTACCGTCGAAACCCGAGAGGTGGCACAGAGTGTCTACAACCTGGATGGGGGAGCTTTGGAAAAGGCGGTTACCCATATCAGCCGGGGGGAGAAGCTCTTTTATCAGACCTTTATGAATGTCTATCTGGGACGGGATGCCACTGTATTGCAGAACCTCAATGTTGAGTTTGAGAGCGCGGTAGAGCCTATCGTGTGCTTGAGATCCCCAAGGGGGCGGGTGGTGGAGCCCAGGGGAAGAGTGTCAGTGATGATGAGACAGCCAAGTTTGATGCAGAGGTTGAGCGCTTAAAGATTGAAAACAAACGACTGAGCAGTGAACTGGGCACCACGATGGACACCATGAGCAGGATGCTCAACGAATTCTCCTCCATGTTTGCCGGGGGTGCAGGAACTGATCTGGATAAGGATAAGTTACGCCAGATGTTTCAGAAGCATGAGGCGATTGTTAATGCCGAAGTACAGGCAAATCCTGATCAGGATGCAGTGGAAAACTTGGATGCCATGGAGATGGAAGAGGAGTCTGAGGCTGCTGCAGAAGAGGATGGAGTGGATCTTGACGATGCCTTGAGCGGCTGGGAAGGTGGGGATCTCGATTCCACAGTAGATGAGCAGATGGCGGCGGCTATGGAAAGTGAGACTGCCGAGGAGGTGCTGGGTGAACAGGCTGAGCCGGTAGACGAGATGGAGTCAATGTCCAGCCTTGCAGAGGAGCTGTTCTCAGACAGTGAAGAGAGTGCTGCAGAGCCTGAACCAGAACCCGAACCTGAGCCCGA
>MOXG01000120.1_pt1 | contig 10555 bp, 11 predicted proteins | sample 1471191 | NCBI WGS metagenome assembly MOXG01 (sample SAMN05806437, study PRJNA327811) | mollusc metagenome | isolation source: Phylotype C (NB3) bacterial symbionts from gill | host: Thyasira cf. gouldii | place: Canada: Bonne Bay, Newfoundland | collected 2010-08-19
GACCGCATCCTCTGTGCCATCGTTGTGGACCACCGCTACGGCATTAGGGCCGGTAAATCGTGCAGTGCCAAAGAGTACATCAACACCATTTCTTGAGTAGAAGCGGTAGCGGGTGCTCACCTGATCCTGAATAACACCACCGGCTGCTTCGAGTAGCTGTGGGTAGTCAATTTTCGCCTGTCCGCTGATGTGCTGAAACAGGGGATTACGCTTGTAATCAACCAACATCTGTATGTTGTGTCGCAGCGCCTTGCTCGGTATGGTGCCCCAATGTGTGCAACCGCCCCCCACTTGGCCATGTTTCTCTATTATCGCTACCTTACGGCCTGATTTTGCCAGCTTCATAGCGGCGCCTTCACCGCCGGGTCCGCTACCGATGACGATGGTGTCGTAGTGTGAGGTGTTCATGAACAACTATTCCAGATGGGAAAACAGGGAAAGTATACAATATATTAATGGGTATATTAGTATATCTTTTGAGCTGGTGTTGGATCGGTGTTGTGGCACCCTTAGCAAGTGATTCTGTCCAGATTTACACGCGTGGAGCACAATGCGAGCGTTCATGAACCATCCTCTTTAATCAGAGTCAATATAACATCCAGGGTACAGCCGCTTCGTCATGAGTAGTGATTCAAATATAGCTTCTCCAAATAGCCTGACAATGCCTATCGAAGGTATGACATGTGCCGCCTGCTCAGGCCGTCTTGAAAAGGTGTTGAGCAAGCAAGCCGGAGTGATTGAAGCGAGGGTTAATCTCGCCTCAAACAGTGCATCGATTGATTTTGACACCACTGAAACATCCTCCAACGAAATTGTTTCAGCTGTTTTCAGTGCAGGTTTTTCCGTACCTACAGAAACCATGGTGTTGCTCATTGAAGGGATGACATGTGCCGCTTGTTCCGGCCGACTTGAGAAGGTGTTGTTGCGGCTGCCCGGTGTAGAGCGGGCGGCGGTTAATCTGGCGACCGAAAAGGCGACAGTGAGTGCACCTGCCGGTACCGTCTCTCAGCAGCAGTTGATTGATGCGGTGAGTCGTGCCGGTTTTACCGCCACACCGGCCGTCAGTGCCGGTGAACAGCAGGCGGCAATGGATGCCAAGGCTCAGCTACGGGCCGGGGCCGAGTTTAGGCTGCTGCTGATCTCCGCTGCCCTGACCATACCACTGGCTCTCCCCATGGTGCTGATGCCGTTCGGTATTGATGTCTCTCTACCTGCCTGGTGGCAACTTCTTCTGGCCACTCCGGTACAGTTTTGGATCGGTCAGCGTTTCTATGAGGGTGCTTTCAAATCACTTAGGGGTGGTGCCGGTAATATGGATGTGCTGGTTGCCATGGGTACCTCCGCTGCCTGGGGTCTTAGCAGCTGGGTGACTTTGACCAGTGGAGGAGGGGGGCACCTCTATTTCGAAGCATCCGCTATGGTGATCACCCTGGTGCTGTTTGGTAAATGGATGGAAGGACGCGCCAAGCGCAGCGCCGCCTCAGCCATTCGCGCATTGATGAAACTACAGCCTGATACTGCCCATGTTGAACGGGATGGTGTGCTGGTGGATGTGCCGGCAGAGAGTGTTGTACATGATGAGATTGTGCTGGTTCGGCCTGGTGAACGTCTGCCGGTCGATGGCGTGATTATGGAGGGGTGTAGTCAACTGGATGAGTCCCTGATTACCGGTGAGTCTCTTCCTGTGGCGAAAAGCGTCGGTGATTCTGTAACCGGTGCCTCGGTCAATGGCGACGGGTTGCTGCGTATTTGTGCGACGACGGTGGGTGCAGAGTCGACGCTGTCACGTATCATCCATCTGGTGGAGAGTGCCCAGGCGAGTAAGGCGCCGGTGCAGAAGCTGGTTGATCAGATCTCTGCGGTCTTTGTGCCCGTGGTGGCTCTGATTGCACTGCTCACTTTTTGCGGCTGGTGGTTTGCCGGTGATCTGCAAACGGCCTTTGTCGCTGCGGTCTCTGTGCTGGTTATCGCCTGTCCCTGCGCCTTGGGTCTGGCAACGCCAACAGCCCTGATGGTAGGCACGGGTGTTGCGGCTCGCCACGGTATACTGATCAAGGATGCGGAGGCGCTGGAGCGTGCCTACAGCAGTGATACCGTCGTTTTTGATAAGACCGGCACGCTGACTCTGGGCTCCCCCTCTGTTGAAAAGATTCTCTCTCTGGTGGGAGAGTCTGAGCAGCTGTTACAACTTGTGGCATCTGCACAGCAGGGCAGCGAGCACCCTCTGGCGAGTGCAATTCTAAAGCAGGCGAAGGGTGACGGTGTGGTGCTTTTGCCGTTAACTGAATTTACCAGCCTGCCGGGTATGGGCCTGTCAGCCGAGGTCGCCGGTCGGAAGCTCCTGATCGGTAACCGGCGCCTTATGTCGGAGCAAGGGGTCGAGTCGGCGGTGCTGGCTGAACACTCGCTGGAGATCAAGCGGGACGGGACAACCCTGATGTGGGTGGCGGAGATGGGTGGTGCTATCCATCTGCTGGGCTTCATCATGGTCAGTGATCCGGTGAAGGAGGAGGCGATTGCCGCCGTTGCCATGCTGCGGCAACGTGGTGTGGCAGTGGTGATGCTGACGGGTGATAACCCACACGCTGCGGCAAAGGTAGGGACTACCGTTGGAATTGAGCAGGTGATTGCTGAGGTTTTGCCTGGAGACAAAGCCAAAGAGATTGAAAAACTTAAACAGGCGGGCAGGCGTGTCGTTATGGTAGGTGACGGCATCAACGATGCCCCTGCGCTGGCGGTTGCTGATGTCGGCATGGCCATGGGAACAGGAACGGATGTAGCGATGCATACCGCCGGCATCACCCTGATGCGTGGTGATCCCCGTCTGGTTGCGGATGCACTCTCGATCTCAGGGGCGACCTACCGCAAGATCAGGCAGAATCTCTTCTGGGCACTGATATATAATCTGATCGCTATTCCTCTGGCCGCCTCCGGCGCACTCAATCCGGTCATTGCAGGAGCCGCCATGGCGATGTCATCGGTGAGTGTGGTCTCCAACTCATTATTGTTGCGGCGCTGGCGGCGTGAATAAGGAATAAAGCTCTGCATAATGATTTTGTAATCGATAGTAGGAGCGAACTTGTTCGCGAAGAACGTGCCACGGAGTCAATCGCGAACAAGTTCGCTCCTACTCAGCGTTTCTCAGTGTTCTCTGTGATCCGCTCTTTATAACCAACCTGTTTCAGAAATTTAGAATTTGAGGTTTGAAATGTCCAAAACGTACAAGGTAGAAGGTATGAGCTGTGGTGGCTGCTCCAGTTCAGTTGAGCAGGCGATTAAATCGGCGGCACCGGGTGCCGGCGTTCAGGTTGAACTGGATGGTGGGCTGGTCACTGTTGACGGCGTGGATGATGATGCCGTGGTGGCAAAGGCGGTGGAGGATGCCGGTTTTACTTTTGTCGGCCCAGCTTGATTGAAATTACCCGGTCTCTTTTTGCGTAGGAGCGGTTTCCCGAACCGCGATGGAAGCGCCACTAGGGTGCGTATATTCATCGCGTTTCGAGAAAGCGCTCCTTCAATAGTGATTGGTTAAAGCCGCTTGGGTAGGTTTTTTCGGATATCGGAAATATCATGGGAGACAAGATTCTTCGATATCTCTCCGGTTACCATCTTCTGCAGTGAACTGCTCTGTTGTTTCCGCAACATACCGAGAAAGCTTGGGGATGCAACTACGTAGAGTCTGTTGAACCGACCGTTGGTACGGCCACACTCCAGTGTTTCGTCCACTTGGGCGGCAAAACGGACTGCCGCTTCATTCTTGGCATCAGCCTCATGCCCCATGTCGTGACTGCCGGTTCCGGCATTTCTGTCTCTGCCGGGACGGTCGGAGACCAGATCGCCTGGTGCAGACGGCCTTCGGGATGGTTAAATGTGTGAATCTCTTCGAGTGAACTGGTCGGTTTATCGACGGAGAAAATCCGTGCTTGGCTTGAATCTGCAACGACTACCCAGGCTAGGCTCATAAAATACCTCCTTTCATTCAAACTAAATGGTCAGAAGCTTTGAAATAGCTATATCAGAGCGCAAGAAACCAAAATGCCCCGTCTCGGTTGCAAAAGCGGAAGATCGACTTGCTAACAGGGGTTGGGAAGTCTGGATCTGAAGACCCGGCTCATGACATATTCTGAGGCTCCTCATTAATCCGGCGCACTTACCCGCGATGCTTTGTCCCGGCGGTGCAGCCTGATGCTTGTCGGGAGAGTACCCGGAAACACCGACGTATTGCGCTGGAGAAGCTCTGGGTTATGGGATTTCCCAGTGCTGACCTTCAGTATAGAAGAAATAATAGCGTTGTCAGTGTTGTGTTATCGGACGGCTATAGGGTAATTATTCCTGCGAAACAGTTGTCTGCTCGAAATCGTCCTCATTGTCTTCCATCTCGACTGGTGGTTTGAGGTCGTAATGCTGGATCATGCGCCTTAGTCGGGGGCGGGAGGTGCCGAGAATTTCACAGGCGTGCCCTTTGTGCCATGCGGTTGCCTCGAGAACTCGGGCGATATGGGCACCCTCCATCTCCTCCAGGCTCTGCTGTTCCAGTGGCCGGTCACTCTCTTGGCTGTTTCCTGTTGAACTATTTTCTACCGCTGCATTAAGCGGGGCGGGGAGCAGGTCCCTGCTCAGTGTGTTGCCTCGGGAGAGAGCAATACTCTTCATCAGTACATTCTCAAGCTCCCTGATATTGCCCGGCCAGTCATACTGTTCCATGGATTCCAGAGCATCTTTTGAAATATGGGTGACGTTGCGGTGCAGTTCACGGTTGATGCGACCAAGTAGTACCTGAATCAGATCCATCAGGTCCTCTTTGCGTTCACGCAGCGGGGGCAGGTGGACATTGACAACCTGTAGTCGGTAGTAGAGATCCTCGCGGAAGTCACCTGCTTTTACCCGCTCAGTCAGGTTTACGTTTGTGGCAGTGATGATCCTGCATCGGTGGTCTGGACCTGTTTCGCCCCCAGCGGGGAGTATTCTTTGTACTGCAGTACCCGCAACAGTTTGGCCTGCATGGCAGGGGACATCTCTCCCACTTCGTCGAGGAAGATGGTGCCTCCTCGGGCCAGGGTGAATTTACCCTCCTGTTTTCCTACCGCCCCGGTGAAGGCCCCTTTTTCATGACCAAACATGTCAGACTCAAGCAGAGTTTCGACCAGAGCCGCACAGTTGACCGCGACAAAGGGGCCTTCGGGTTTCTCACTGGAGCGGTGGATGGCACGTGCAACCAGCTCTTTGCCGGTACCTGATTCACCGGTGATCAGTACAGTTGCCGGGCTCTTTGCCACCATACCAATAGTCTTGAAGACCTCTTTCATGGCACGGCTGCGTCCCACCATGGTGAGATGGTTTGATTCCACGCTGCAGATGGTGGTGAGTAACTCCTTTTCCGGGTTGGTGATGGTTCTTAGCAATTTGCTGATGGCGGCATCCAGTTCGTCAATGTCGATGGGCTTGTGGATATAGTCATCGGCACCTTGTTGCATCGCCTCAATGGTACTCTCCATGTCATGAAAAGCGGTGATCATAATTACCCGGACATTGGGTAATAACTGCTTGAATTCAGGTAGTCCCTCCAGACCTGAGCGACCGGGCATACGGATATCAAGGATGATCAGCGCAGGCTGTGCCTGGGCCTTCTCAAGTCCATCATTGACGCTATGAGCAATAAGTGTCTCATGGCCCTGGCTGCGCAGGTGGAGTTGTAGAGTTCTGCAACTGGCGACATCGTCATCAACGATCAGTATTTTGCTCATACTTCTTTCAGCTCCAACTCTTGGGTGTCTGAATCAGTTTCGGTTTGGGGCGAGACAGGTAGAAAAATAGTGGCACAGGTGCCTTGAGGTGCATAGGGTTCCATCTTAATACTCCCCTGGTGCTGTTCGAGAATACGTTTAACAATGGCCAGTCCAAGCCCAGTGCCTTTGCTTCGGGTGGTAAAGAAGGGTTCAAAAATTCGTTCCCTCGCCTCCTCTTCTATTCCACCGCCGTTGTCACAAATTTCAATTCTGATGCCTGTTCCATCGGCACTAAGCTCAACCATAGCATCGATCTCTATACAGGGTTTATGGACCCTCTCGGAGGCCTGAACGGCATTTGAAATAAGATTAGAGAATACTTGCCGGAGTTTGGTGGGATCTCCCAATAGAGTGGGTAGGCCGGGTGATAGTTAACTCTCAACTCTATTCCTGACTCATCTATACGGCGCTGGGATATGTTAATGGCCAAGTTGATGACCCGGTCTATCGTGATCCAGTCTGGTTTCAGTGCATCGGGCTTGGAGTAGGTGAGCATGTCAGAGAGGATATCTTCCATGTAGCGAATCTGCTCCAGTGCGATGGATCTCAATTCGTCGATCTCGGCATTACTTTCGATGCCGGTCTGTTTACCCAGGATCTGCAGTGTCATTTTGACCGATGAGAGTGGGTTACGCAGATCGTGGGCAATCATGCTGGCCATCTTGCCCATGGCGGCCAAGGCTGGCACGTGCCAGCTCTTTGTTGCGTGCCTCCACTTCCATCTCAAGTCGTTTCTGCTCGGTGATATCCTCTTTTACTGCCAGGAAGTGGGTGATTTCACCATCACTGTTGCGAATACCTGAGATGGAAGCTGACTCCCAGTAGAGCTCCCCCGTTTTCTTGCGGTTGTGGAACTCGCCGCGCCACTCACCACCTGTAGAGACGGTACTCCAGAGATTACTGTATTCGGTGCTGGAGGTTTCCCCTGATTTTAGAAGGCTTGGGCTTTTGCCTTTCACCTCTTCGAGCGTATAACCTGAAACTTCGGTGAATTTAGGGTTGGCGTACTCAATAAGTCCTTCAATATTAGTGATGAGTACAACACTCGGGCTCTGTTCCACCGCACGGTTCAGCTTACGCAGCGACTCTTCAGCCGCACGCTGCTCGGTGATGTCCTCACCGATACCGGTGACACCAATGACCTGCCCTGCGGTGTCATAGGATAGGGTGTTGTTCCAGGCGATCAGACGCAGACCGCCATCTTTTGTCTTGACATGAATCTCGTAGTGGGAGGGGAAGTGCTCCGGTATGCTCATACCGTCAATTACATTGGTAACCTCTTTCTCGAGATCTTCTGTTACGAATTGCTCAATCCAACTTGTCCCCTCAACCTCGTGGCGGTGCCAACCGGTTAGTGAAAGGAAGTAGTCGTTACAGAATGTTACTTTGCCTCGACGGTCCAGTGCGATGGCCGCCAGTTCAATATTCTCAAGGGTATGACGAAAGCGCTGCTCATAGTCACGCTGAGCCTCTGCGGCCTGATTGCGGTGGTGGGCCTGTGCGATAAACCAGGCACCAATGGCGAGCATAAAGAGCATGGCCAGGTAAAGGGAGAAGTGCTGGCGAAGAAAGAATGGTAGAGTCGCTGATAGCTCCCGTGGCGAGACACGGGAAACAATTTTCCAGCCGCCTTCGCCTCCTGAGGAGGTATTGAGATGATATCCAGCAGGGTTGGCTGCATTCTGGGCGATAGCTTTTGGATTGACGGCAGCAAAAGTGAACATGCCGCCAAACATCTCGAATTGGCCGCTCTCTTGTCGATTAATATATTGCCAGGCACGGTTGGAACGTTGTTGGAACATCTTGTTAGTCCCCAACATAAAGCCCCATTCATCCTTGCTCTTTGGACTTCTGAGCCAAAAACCATCACTGTTGACAAGCTCAATGTGGTCGGCGATATTGGCGCCTGCCCGGGTAAAGTTCTCGATCAGGTGGTCACCGAAGTAGTTGAGCAGAATGATTCCTTTTTTGCGTCCCGCCTGATCAAACACCGGAGTACCAAAGCGCATCATAGGCTTCAGCGGGTACTCAATCTCTCCCTCTTCGATATTGAGGTCAAGGGGGGAGAGGTAGATACCGTCCCGCTCCAGTGCCATAGCCTCACGGAAATAGTATCTGTTGGCCTTGTTCTGAAGTTCCCTCTGTTTGACAGCTCGGGGTTGTCCGCCGTTGAAGTTGATGCGAACAATCTCCATGCCGCTGCTGTCGAGATAGCGTATCTGATCGTAGCGTTTTTTCTTGTTGGCAAAAACGGTGAATTCATCAACAATCCGTTGTTCATCATTATATGTCAGGTCATCCAGCAGCCCCTGTCCCTCTATATGTTCGGCCAGAAACGTCAGGTCACTGACGACACCCTCAATGTCGGTGATGATCATATGCCGGGCGAGGTCGACGTTGAGTGATTCGCTCGCCTCTCTGGCCGACCGCTCTGTCGTATAGACGGTGTAGTAGTGCATCGACCCGACCACGGCCAGCACCAGACAGAGTGAGAGGAAGATCTCCCAGAATGATCTGAACATCCTGAGATTAGAGAACGGCGGCGGTGGGGGCGTTATCGGCATTGCTGGTCTATATGCTGTTGTAGTCGGAACATGTAGTCTTCCAGGGGCTCATCACTCTCCCGGGGAATCAGAAAGGTGAGACGGGCGGCTATGATATAGGGCTTGCGGTCGCCATCACCTGCGGGTCTCTCCTCTGTCAGCAGTTGCCTTACACGAGCCAGTGTCTCTACCGGCTCTTTACAGTAGCGCGGCATGGTGACATTTCCCGAATACCACTGGGCGGCACTGGATATGCCCAGTAGAATAAGCAGCACCACCAGAATAACCTTCATCGGTTTGAAGGGGGGCTTATTCTCAAGTTCCATTTCATGCATAGTGCAACACCTCACCTGCATCTATTCGCACGATACCCGATTTTTTCACCACACTATGCACTTGATAAGCGGTTTTCAGTCCCTGAAAAATACGTTCCCTTATCGATACACCATCCAGGTAGTTGGCACAAAGGTGCAGACCCGGTGCCGCCACCGCCAAGCGAGACCGTATCTCCGTGACACGTGCTTGGTAGTCGCCATGGTACATCGGCAGTCCCTGCTCATGTCGTTCCAGTCGAACATAGTCCGGCTCTCCCCGAATAACCAACAGGGGGGCGAGACTCGAGAGCGTCTCTGAGATGATACGCTCATTACTCCACTCCAGCTGATTGCGATGACGGTGTCCTCCAAGATAACTGGTCAGTAGGTGGTGACCAGTCGGTGCGCGACCGGGGAAGAGACGACTCATCCATAGGTTGCCGTTGAAACTGAATGGTTCACGGCGTGGAACCAGGAAACCGGTGCCATCCAGGGGGTGGGCGATTTTCTTCTCCTGCAGACCGAAGTGGAGAACGCCAATGGGGCTGTAGTCGATGCCTGAGAGCAGTTTGGCAAGCTGTTTGTCGGTATCTTGCAGTAGGGTTGCAGTGGTGTAGGCGGGCGTGCTGAGAATCAGTTGGGGAGTATGGCGTTTTTGGCTTCCTGCTGTAACCTGCCAGCCATCCGTAGTGCGGCCGATATCGTCGACCTTCATGCCGTAGCGGATATTTACACCGGCACTGTTGCTCAGACTATCTACCAGATCGGAGAGGCCGCCTTGAAAAGAGAAGCTCTCTGCATTATTGGCACGGCGCCTTTTGAATACGCCATTGATCATCATGCCCAGGGTCAGGCTGCCGTAGCGTTTCTCCAGAGCGGTAAGCCGGGGTAGTACTGACCGGGCTTCTGCCAGATCAGGATCTGAAGCGAGAGTACCGGCGACAAAAGGCTCCATCGCAGTCTCCAGTATCTCACTGCCCAGTCGGCGTTCGATAAACTCAGATACCGTTTCATTCTCCTTACCACCCTGCGGGATCAGGATCTCTGCCAATAGGCGCAGTTTGGCGCGTCGACTCCAGAGAGGAGAGCGTGCCATGACCGGTAGTTTCATCGGTACGGCGGCTAGTTGCCCCTTGTGCACCAGGTAGCGATTGAGTGCATCATTGCGGCTAGTTTTATCCTCGTCCATCCCCAAGGCGGTAATCAGCCGATCTATCTCGGGGCGGAAGTTGACTACCATGCCGGCTGCACGCTCGGTAAGGTATCCGGCGTCATGGGTTGAACGGATCTTGCCGCCCGGGCGCACATCAGCTTCCCACACCTCGACGTTGATGCCCTGCTGTGCAAGGTGCCATGCCGTCGAGAGGCCGGAGATTCCGCCGCCGATGATGAGTGCTTCTGTTTCCAAGTTGTCAGGTTCTTAAGTTGTCAGTTGTCAGTTATCAGTTATCAGCGGTGCGGTGGTGCATTGTGATTTGATTAGCCCTACTAGCATTGCTGATATCTCTCTGGTTTCCTGGATCCACTGTTTTCCAGTAGTGCCTTTTATATATCCAATATCTAGTCCAATATAGATTTGTGTTCTGAGTTCGCCGCAAGAGCCTTTGGCATACTCTAGAAAACGTGCACGATCTTTTATCGAGCTTCTCTCCATTCCCTCAGCGATATTGCTGGGAATGGATAATCCAGAACGGGTTATTTGGTCTTTAAATCCGTAGTCTTTAAGTTCCATTAACTCTCTATAAATATCGGCACTTAGACGTGCCGCCCTTTTCCAAACCTTCAGATCTTCAAATCTCATCCTTGAAACCTTTATCAATTATCAGTTATCAGTTATCAGTTATCAGTTATCAGTTATCAGTTATCAGTTATCAGTTATCAGTTATCAGTTATCAGTGCCGTTCGTCGGAAA
>MOXG01000121.1_pt1 | contig 10546 bp, 11 predicted proteins | sample 1471191 | NCBI WGS metagenome assembly MOXG01 (sample SAMN05806437, study PRJNA327811) | mollusc metagenome | isolation source: Phylotype C (NB3) bacterial symbionts from gill | host: Thyasira cf. gouldii | place: Canada: Bonne Bay, Newfoundland | collected 2010-08-19
CGGTGGCCAGCGTCAACGCATCGGATTGGCTCGGGCAGTTTTCAACAGACCTCGACTGGTTGTACTTGATGAGCCTAATTCCAACCTGGACCGTTTCGGAGACAAGGCTCTGTCAGCGGCTTGCCGTTACCTTAAGAGCAAGGGGGTAACGCTGGTGATTGTCAGTCATCGACCGGAAATTCTTAAGCATGTCGACAAAATCCTGGTCATTGAAAAAGGTATTCAGCAGTTGCTGGGTCCCAGGGATGACGTGCTTCGTCATATGGGTTTGCCACTCCCAGCGCCAAGACGGGTGCAGCGAGCAGAGCGGCGGCTGCATCTGGCAACTACAGCAAAAGCAGGATAAGTAATGAGCGATACTGGAGCAGAAACGGTAACGGACAACGATATTGATGTGGATAGGCAACCCTATGTACGATTGGGTTTGCTGACGCTGTTTTTTACTTTCGTGGTTCTGCTTGGTTGGGCTGCTATCGCTCCACTCAGTAGTGCCGTGGTCGCGAGTGGACGGATAATTGTTGCCTCAGAGAACAAGACAGTACAACACCTGGATGGGGGGTTGGTTAAAGCGATCTCAGTTAGAGATGGCGGTTGGGTGGAGGCTGGACAGCTGCTGATGACCCTTGATGATGAGCTCCTGCGTATCCGTCTGAATCAGACCCAGGCCCAGCTGCTGGATACGCGGGCCAATCTTGAGCGCTTATTAGCTGAGCGGGATAATCGTAGTGAACTTAGCTTTTCTGGTGATTTGCTTGAACTTAAAACGACAGCTTTAGGTAATGAAATTTTCACCACTCAGCAGCAACTTTTTTCATCCCGCCGCTCAGTGCTTGCATCGGAAAAAAATGTACTTGAGCAGCGTTTTCGGCAGATAGAGAAACAGCTGGATACCAGTGAAAATCTGCTGAAAACACAGCGCCATCGTCTGGCACTGCTGTATCAGGAGCGGAAGGCGCTAAAGGGGCTCTCCAAGAGCCGGGTGGTATCAGAGGCGAAGGTCCGTGAAATCGAGGGCAGTGTGGCTGCCTTGCAGGGTGAGATTGTCGTTCAGGAGGGTGAGATGGCTCGTCTCCAGGAGTCTCTTGCCGAGACAAGGGTCAGTGCCACCCTGCGTGATCAGGAGTATCAAAAGGAGGTGATCAGTCAGCTACGTGATCTCCAGTCCCAGCAGATCAATTTCCGGGCCGAAGAGAGAGACCTGCTTGATAAACTGACGCGCATCGAGATACACGCACCGGTGAGTGGCAAGGTGAAGGGATTCAAGGTGGTAACAATCGGTGCTGTTATCAGTGCGGGGCAGAGCATTATGGAGATTGTCCCAGTTGAGCAGGATTTTAAGATCAACGCACGTATCTCCATTATGGATATAGACTCGCTTTATCCGGGATTGAATGCGGAGGTACGTTTCCCCGTATTCGATGGTTCACAGCGTTTCCCAAGCCTCTTCGCCGACTTGGTGGATGTCTCAACGGATGCCTATCAGGATGAGGGGAGCGAAGATGGGTATTACAAGGCCAGTCTGATTATTGATACGGTGAGTCTCGAGAGCCTCGCCAATGAAGAGCTGAGGTTGGTTTCCGGTATGCCGGTAGACGTTATCATCAAGACCGGTGAGCGTACCCTGGTTGACTATCTCTTAAGACCGCTCAGTGACATGTTGGCACGCGCCTTCAATGAGGCCTGATTTTTTGGGGCGGCAGTACTTCTGATCACAGTCAGGGCGTCCTTGCCACCGCCCAGGCGTCCACCCGTTTAACCCCCTGACGCTTTAATACCCGCGCCAGCTCTGACAGGGTGCTGCCAGTGGTGATCACATCATCCACCAGTGCTACATGGCTGGCGACGAGCTGCTCTGATACTGTAAATACCTCTTTGAGATTTCGTTTCCGTTCCTGCTTTTTCAGGCTGGTTTGTGTTGAGGTTGCCTTAATTCGCTTGCAGCTGTGGCTGTCGATGGGGATCTGAAAGCGTCGCGCCAGTGGGCGGGCCAGCTCCAGCGCCTGGTTGTAGCCACGGTTGCCCAAGCGCCTGGGGTGCAACGGGACCGGTATGATCAGCTCCGGCAGGGTCTCCTGGTGATAGTCGATGAAGTCTCCCATCAGTCGGGAGAGTCCTTCACGAATATGGAGTTTGCCGTTGAACTTAAGATGACCGACCAGGCTGTTGGTTGGCTGAGTGTAGTGCAGAGGGGCGAAGCAGCGGTCGAAGTGGGGTGCGCTTTTTTGGCAGGCGCCGCAAAGGCTTTTGTCCGGTGTCTGGGGTGGCAGCGGCAGGGCGCATTGGTGGCAGAAGTTGAGGTTGTAGGGCAGTTCCAACAGGCAGTCACCGCAGAACCCCGGCTGCTCTGTCTCTCCCGCTCCACACAGCAGGCAGCTGTCGGGGTAGAGTTTTGATAGTGTAGAAGTTAGCCAGTTGTAAACCATGAAAATCCTTTTCAGTTGACAGTCGCTTTGCAATCCTTACTATGGGCGCCTCATGGAATTATCTGCCAACTCCAGGCAAAACAACAGCAATTGAATCGAGGAATACCCCATGAGTGGTGCCGCAGTGAAACATGACTGGACCCAGGGTGAGATCGAGGCCCTACTGGATATTCCTTCAACGACCTGATGTTTCGGGCGCAGACTCTCCATCGTGAACACTTCGACCCAAACCGGGTGCAGGTAAGCACCCTGCTTAGCATCAAAACGGGCTCCTGCTCCGAAGATTGTGGCTACTGCTCTCAGAGTGCCAAAAGTGCTTCGGATCTGGAAAAAGAGAAACTGCTGCCGCTGGATGAGGTGAAGCGGTCGGCTGAGGAGGCGAAGTCCAAGGGTGCGACCCGCTTCTGTATGGGTGCCGCCTGGCGCAATCCCACCGATAAGAATCTTGAACGCGTCATCGAGATGATCCGGGCGGTCCATAATCTTGGCATGGAGAGCTGCGTTACTCTCGGTATGCTCACCAGTGAACAGGCAACAAAGCTGAAAGAGGCGGGGCTGGATTACTACAACCACAACCTTGATACCTCACCCGAGTTCTACGGCAACGTCATTACCACTCGTACCTACCAGGATCGACTCGATACCCTGGAGTATGTGCGCGACCAGGGGATCAACGTCTGCTCCGGCGGTATCCTCGGCATGGGGGAGTCGCGCAGCGATCGTGCCTCAATGCTGCGTGAACTCAGCAATCTACCGAAACACCCCGAATCGGTGCCGATCAATATGCTGGTGCAGGTGGAGGGGACGCCGCTGTTTGGTACCGACGAGTTGGATCCCTTTGAGTTCGTCCGCACCATTGCCGTAGCTCGTATCCTTATGCCTACCTCCTATGTACGCCTCTCTGCCGGCCGTACCGAGATGCATGATGAGATGCAGGCACTCTGTTTTATGGCTGGTGCCAACTCCATGTTCTATGGGGAACGCCTGCTCACCACCGACAACCCTGAAGCGGATGCCGACAGGAAACTGTTTGATCGCTTAGGTCTTGGTTTTGAAGAGTCAGTGGAGCTGCAGGCTACCGAGAAGGAGTGTAGTAGCAAACGTGAGGTTAGATTGGCGGCGGAGTTTGGTTGAGGTTGATGTAAAAGGGGATGGTGAGAGTGATGACTTGTACTTCCCCTGTCGAGGGACGCCGTGACCCCATCCCTGGAGGCTTGGCTGTGGCATCCTTGCCGCAGACACCCTCGACAGAGGAAGTACAAATCACTCCTAAGCATCATAAGCTCCCTTTTAAGGCAATCCTCAAAATGGGAGAGGGTGGGGGGTATAAACACTTGCGTCTATTCGCGGCTAAAATTTATCAGACCTGCCAAGGATCATGAAACCACTCCAACCCGAACTCGACAGACGCAAGCGGGAGCACCTCTACCGCCGCCGCCGGGTCTCATTGGGCCCCCAGGGACCGGAGGCTGTGCTGGACGGGCGTCCACTGCTGTCGTTCTGTAGTAACGATTACCTGGGCTTGGCCAATCATCCCCAGCTCACTGAAGCCCTCTGCAAAGGGGCTGAAAAATATGGTGTGGGCAGTGGTGCCGCCCATTTGGTTAACGGCCACAGTGCCGCCCACCACGCTTTGGAAGAGGAGTTGGCGGAGTTCACCGGTCGCCCGCGGGCGCTGCTTTTCTCCACCGGCTATATGGCGAATCAGGGAGTGATCACAGCCCTGCTGGGGCGTGGTGATACGATCTATCAAGACCGCTACAATCATGCTTCGTTGATCGACGGCGGCCTGCTTTCCCGTGCGCACTTCAAACGTTTTACTCACTGCGATACCGCCGTGCTGGCCAGGCAGATGTCGGGACAGCGAAGTGGTGAGTCACTGGTCGCCACCGACGGTGTTTTCAGCATGGATGGTGATCTTGCTCCACTGCCTGAGATGGCGCAACTCTGCCGTGACAAAGGTGCCTGGCTGATGGTCGATGACGCCCACGGTTTGGGTGTACTGGGTAGCCAGGGAGGAGGGTGCCTGGAACACTTCGGTCTGGGGGTTGAGGATGTACCGATACTGATGGGCACCCTGGGTAAGGGGCTGGGCTCATTTGGTGCCTTTGTCGCCGGCAGTGATGAATTGATAGAGACTCTGATCCAACAAGCACGCAGTTATATCTTTACTACCGCCACACCCCCGGCGGTAGCAGAGGCGACGCGCGTCGCCTTGCGGTTGGCTAAAGAGGAGAGCTGGCGGCGCGAAAAGCTGACTGAATTGATCACCCTGTTCCGTCGAGGCGCGGCCCAAATCGGCTTACCGCTGATGGCATCAGAGACACCGATCCAGCCAATTCTTGCAGGCTGCTCTGATCAGGCACTGAAGTGGAGTGGGGCATTGGAGGCTGGGGGCGTACTGGTGACCGCCATTCGGCCACCGACGGTGCCGGAAGGGCGAGCAAGGCTGCGGGTGACTCTCTCCGCGAAACACACAGTGGAGCAGGTGGATAGACTTCTTACTGTACTGGATAGCCTGAATATTCCAAGAACAGTTTGCAGTGTCACCAATGGAGAGCGCATCGGTGAGGGAGAATAACCGTGAAGCTGATTCTGTCTGTAGGAACGAACTTGTTCGCGATGGACTCCGAGACGTACTCTTCGCGAACAAGTTCGCTCCTACCTTCCATTTCTCGATTATATTGCAGAGCTATTAAAACGAGATGAAACTTTCAACTGAAACCATTGGCAGCGGGCCTGACTTGGTACTCCTTCACGGCTGGGGCATGAACACGGCTGTCTGGTCACCTATGGTTGAATTGCTCAAGCATCGCTTTCGAATCACTTTGATTGAGATGCCGGGGCATGGTGGTAGCGACTATGCGCCGGAGAAACAACACTTTGAAGATTGGGTGGATGCCTGTCTGGATGCGGCTCCTGACTCCGCCATCTGGATCGGCTGGTCACTGGGTGGTCAGTTGGCACAGCGGGCCGCTGTAAAAGCTCCACACCGTGTGGCTCGGTTAGTACTTATGACCAGCAGCCCCCGGTTTGTTCAGGGAGAAGCCTGGGATCACGCCATGGACAGGGCGGTGCTCAAACTGTTTGCCAAGGCACTGGTAAATGATCACGCACAGACTCTGGGACGATTTCTCTCACTTCAGGTGCAGGGTGATGATGACGCAAGGGAAACCCTGCGCGCCCTACGCCGTGACATCACCGCAAGGCCAGAGCCTAACCCTCAGGCATTGGAGCATGGGCTGGATATGCTGTTGACTGTTGACCTGCGGGACCAGCTCTCTTCTATCATCTGTCCGGCTCTCTGGCTACTGGGTGAACGTGATACCCTCACTCCGTCCGCGGTGGCTGGGGATATTCGCTCACTAATGCCAGGGGCTGAGACTGAGGTTATTCCCGGTGCCGCGCATGCACCCTTTCTCTCTCACCCCGAAGCCTGCCTCAAGGCCTTCGACAACTTTCTTGGAACCTTCGATGATTGATCAGCAGCATACCGTGGACAAGCAGCAGGTACGGCTTGCCTTCTCCCGGGCGGCGGAACGCTATGATGAAGTAGCAGTGCTGCAACGTGAGATTGGACAGCGGATGATAGAGCGTTTGGATATCGTTAAGCTGCAACCGGAGGTGATTCTCGATATCGGAGCAGGAACCGGTGTGGCCACTGCCGCACTCTCAAAGCGCTACAAAAAGGCGAAAGTAATCGCACTGGATATTGCATTTCCCATGCTCCTTCAAGCACGCAAGCACGGCTCCTGGCTACGCCGTCCCCGCTGTCTCTGTGGCGATTTTGATCAGCTGCCTCTGGCGGACAAGAGTGTTGATCTCATCTATTCCAATGCCGCTGTTCAGTGGAGCAATGATCTGGATAACACCTTTCGAGAGTTCCGCAGGGTGTTGAAACCCGGCGGACTATTAATGTTCAGCTCCTTCGGGCCGGATACCCTGAAAGAGCTGCGGATTGCCTGGTCTGCCGCCGACGGCCGCAGCCATGTCAGTACATTCATCGATATGCACGATGTGGGCGATGCTCTGATGCGGGCACGTTTTGCCGATCCGGTGATGGATGTAGATCGCATGACGCTGACCTATAGTGATGTTGCAGGGCTGATGCGTGATCTTAAAGTGCTGGGTGCACACAACGTCACCAGCAATCGCCACAAAGGCTTGACCGGAAAGGGACGCTGCAGGCGATGCAGCAGGCCTATGAACAGTTCCGCCGGGATGGTCTGCTTCCTGCCAGCTATGAAGTGGTCTACGGCCATGCCTGGGCGCCGGATAAGGAGCAGGAGGGGCAGGGTGTTGAAGTACCCTTTGACCGTCTCGGGCGGATGTGACGCGATGAGCCACAACTATTTCGTTACCGGCACAGATACCGACTGTGGCAAGACTGAGATCACTCTGGGTCTGATGCAAAGGCTACAGAATAGGGGGCTTTCGGTACTGGGGATGAAGCCTGTCGCCTCGGGGGCTGTTACAACCGCCTATGGTCCACGCAACGATGATGCCGTGCGTATCCGACAACAGGCGTCGGAGATGGTTGATTATGATCTGATCAATCCTTTTGCCTATGCGCCGCCTATTGCCCCTCATCTGGCTGCTGAACAGGTCGGGAGGGAGATCGATTTTTGGCAGATACGTGCCTGCTATCAGACTTTGGAGTCTCAGGCAGAGAGTGTGATCGTCGAGGGTGTCGGTGGTTGGCAGGTACCCCTGGGTAAGGATCAAGCCGTCTCTGATCTGGCAAAGCTGCTGGAGTTGCCGGTGATACTGGTGGTGGGCCTCAAATTGGGCTGTATCAATCATGCACTGTTGAGTGCTGAGTCTATTGTGGCATCCGGAGTGAAGTTGGCGGGCTGGGTTGCCAATGTTGCTGATGAAAATATGTTGGAACCCGAGGGCAATCTTGAGACGCTGAAGCAGCGTATCGATGCACCCCTGTTGGGGTTTGTGCCGAGCTGGAGCAGCCAACACCAGAGGCGGTTGCTGGTTTTTTATTACTCTGATCCTGGCTGTCGTTATGTAATTGTAGGCGCACTTTCTTGAAGCGCGAAGGGTACGACACCATAAACAGAATGATGCGCCACACCCTATCACGCTTCGGGAAAGCGCTCCTACAGACCTATGCTCTCTGTGAACTTCTTGTTCCTGCTTTTATGGATCACCACTCAATCCGCTCAACCCCATCAAACTCAAGCTCAGCACCGTCGGCAAAGGTGATAGTGCCGGAGGCATCGGGATTGAGTGACAAGGCGTGATCCGCCAACTCATACTCCACCTGTTCGCCATCTACGCTGATGGTCCAGGGGCTGTCCGGGTCACTCCCCGGGGTTGCATCGGCATTGAGCTGGATTACATCGGTCCAGCCACCGCCTTCACCGCCTGAGAAGTAGTCGGAGCCGTCAAAGATGTCGGCGGTATAAGTGTCACTGCCTTCACCACCTTCTGCACGGTCGTTACCCTCGCTTGCGATAAAGGTGTCATTGCCTTCGCCTCCCTCCATATTGTCATTACCTGAGCCAGCGTAGAGGATGTCGTCTCCTTCACCGCCTTCCAGTCGATCATTTCCTGAACCACCGGCAAGAAGGTCATCTCCCTCTTCACCTTTTAGTCTGTCGTTACCATCCCCGCCTTTAAGCACATCATTGTCTTTGCCACCGTAAATATGGTCATTGCCAGTTCCGCCGTCCAGAATGTCATTGCCTTCATTACCCTCCAGATGATCATTGCCTCCTTGGCCCATCAATGTATCACTCCCTCCTTCACCTTCAATGTGATCATTGGTGCTTCTTCCGACGATAACATCATCACCCCTTCCGCCTTCGTGCTCGTCGTCGTGACCACGCCCACGCCCGGTGCCCCGTGCCCGTGCCCGTTTCCTTCCTGGGTTGGGGTGACCGCTTCATAAATATCTTCCACATGAATATTCACTGACTCTGTATAGACGTTGCCCTCTGAATCGGTGACCTTGACGGTAAGCTCATGGATTGCCTGAGACTCGTAGTCAATGTCAGCTCCATCCTTTACAACTAGCTTATCGTCTACCACTTCGAAGTGACCTGATGCATCACGTACCAGTTCGTAGCTGAACGTTTCACCTGTGTCTTCATCAATGGATTGTAGTGTGGCCACGACCGTTCCACCTGTCGCATTTTCATCTACCGAAGTTCCGCTGAACCTGATGTCGGTAGGTGCCTCATTACCACTGATCTCAATTGCTACTGATTGGCTGACACTGGCCTGTGCGCCACCTTCGGATTCAGTGCTGGTAGCCGTGACCGACAGATCAAAGTTGTCAACACCTTCGGAGGGTGCAGTGACGGTCAGTCCGTCGAGTTGATCGGTGGTCAGGCTCCAGCTGCCGTCACCATTGTCGGTGCCGGCAGAGAGCTCGGCCCCGTCAGGAATGCCTGATACGGTAATCGCCAGTGATTCGCTGCCATCGGTATCGCTCAGTGCGGCATTGATGTCCAGCGAATAGGTGAGGGTGGATTCGCCACTACCCTCGCTCTCACCAATGGCTACCAGAGTCGGTTCACTGCCCTCGGTAAAGCCCCGTTCATCAATACTGATTACGGAGATGTCGTGATTACCTGCCTGGTCTGGAACGGTGCCAGAGTCCAGCTGATTCATATCCCAGTGACCGATGGGCTCGCTCTCGGCGGTGACCTCGGCGGTATCGTAGATCTTGATGTCACCAATTTGTCCCTTGAGTACCTCATCATTGTCAAAGCTGGAGCCCACGCGATCCTGTTCCTGGCCGATGATTAAAACACCATTGTCATCGCGAACATCATGCTACGGCGCTCAAAGTGATCGGTGGCCACCTCATTGCCGTCGATGTTGTAGCTGATATCGCCGTCTGCATCGATTGAAATACTGATTTCGTGCATCTCACCATCGAACAGCAGGCCGTTGTCCAGACTGCTGGTTGCTTCGTCATCACCTCCCGAATCCACATGGATCTCGAACTTGTTATTACCTCTCGGTTTCAGCTCGATGCGGAATTCGTTGTTATTGCTGTCTGTGGCATAGGAGATCAAGGGTGTCGTATCGTCCAGAGCACCATCGAACTTTACATCCATGGCGATAGTTAGTTCATCATTGCCGTGGAGCAGTTCACCACCGTTTTGAATCTGCAGAGCATCATCGTTGCCTTCACTGTTGAGCTGGATGGCGTAGTCAGTCTCACCGCCAACCGTTGTTTCCGTGGGTTCACCAAGAGAGACGCTCAGGTAGGTGTACTTGCCACTTCATCAAGATCATTGACCGAGAAGGTGACGTCTTCGCTATAACTGTTCCCTGCTGAATCGGTTACTTCAACGGTGACGGTATGGCTCTGGCAGATTCGAAGTCAAGGTCTGCCCCCTCTTTAATAACCACCTGATTACCGACAACGGCAAAATTATCTGAGCCATCACTTAAGGTGTAGGTGAATGTGTCGCCACTATCCGCATCCGTGGTGGAAAGTGTTGCGACTACAGTGCTAGCACCAGCATTTTCATTAACATCTGTAGCGGAGAATGAGATATCCGTAGGAGCCTCATTTAGATCAAGGATCTCTGTCACCGCTGCGGTGTTATCCACGGCAAGGTTTTCATAACCTCCGCCGCCAGCTGAACTGATCGAGGCACTCATACTGCCGGCATCGGCGAGGGCATCCTCATCGGCGGCGACAACTACATCGACAGAACCCGAAGTCTCACCCGCTTCAATAGTGATGGTCTCACCATTATCCAGCGTCACGGTGACATCGGTCGCCGGGGCATTATCTACAGAGGCGGTATAGGTAACGGTTCCACCGGCCTCGGTGATCTGCCCGGTGGCGTCGAGTGAAACTGTTGTCGTATCAAGCGTATCGACCACATCAGTGACCGCTGCCGTATTATCAACGGCAAGGTTCTCAAAGCCACCGCCTGAAGCACTGCTAATCGAGCGCTCATACTCCCGGCATCGGCCAGGGCATCCTCATCGGCGGCAACAACGACATCGACAGAACCGGAGGTCTCACCTGCTTCAATCGTAATGGTCTCACCATTATCCAGCGTGACGGTGACATCGGTCGCCGGGGCGTTATCGACAGTTGCGGTATAGGTAACAGTCCCACCGGCTTCGGTGATCTGCCC
>MOXG01000122.1_pt1 | contig 10305 bp, 11 predicted proteins | sample 1471191 | NCBI WGS metagenome assembly MOXG01 (sample SAMN05806437, study PRJNA327811) | mollusc metagenome | isolation source: Phylotype C (NB3) bacterial symbionts from gill | host: Thyasira cf. gouldii | place: Canada: Bonne Bay, Newfoundland | collected 2010-08-19
GATCAACCAGCGCTTCCTTAACGAGGTGATGCACAAACATCCGGGTGATGGTGGTCTGTTACGTCGCATGTCGATCATTGACGAGGCAGGCGAGCGCACTATCCGTATGGCCCACCTCGCCATCGTCGGCAGCCATAAGGTCAACGGCGTTGCCGCCCTCCACACCAAGCTACTACGTAAGAACCTGTTCCCCGACTTCGATAGCTTCTATCCGGACAAGTTCATCAACATTACCAACGGTATCACCCCCCGTCTGTGGCTTAATCAGTCGAATCCGGCCCTGGCCAAGTTGATCTGCAAAACGCTTAAGCCGGGAGTTATGACACAACTGCACAAACTGGAGAAATTGGAAAAATATGCCGATGATGAGCCGTTTCTCACCGCATTTCACCAGGTAAAACGAGATAACAAGCGACGGCTCAGCCAACTTATCAAGAGCCGTCTCGGCATACAGGTGAATGAGGAGTCGCTGTTCGACGTTCAGATCAAGCGAATCCATGAGATAAGCGGCAACTTCTCAACCTGCTCCACTGCATTACCCTTTATAACCGCATCCGTCATCGCCGGGTCAGTGACCCGCTTCCCCGCACCGTTATCTTTGCTGGCAAGGCCGCCCCCGGCTACACCATCGCCAAGCTGATCATCAAGTTGATCAATGACGTTGCCGATATCATTAACAACGATCCCGTGGTGGAAGATTGTTTAAAGATTGTCTTTGTCCCCAACTATGATGTTACCACCGCCACCGACATCATCCCCGCTGCCGATCTTTCCCAGCAGATATCCACAGCCGGAACCGAGGCGTCCGGCACCGGCAATATGAAGCTGGCACTCAATGGGGCTCTCACCATCGGCACACTCGACGGTGCCAACATCGAGATCCGCGAAGAGGTAGGAGAGGACAACTTCTTCCTCTTCGGACATACAGTGAAAGAGTTGAAAAAGATACGCGCCGAAGGGTATCAGCCACGCACTTACTACCAGTCGGATGAAGAGCTGAGAGAGGTGATTGATATGATCGGCGGCGGTTATTTTTCACCCAACGAAAAAGACCGATATCAACCTATTGTCGAAAAGCTGCTGAGGTCAGATCGCTACATGCTGCTGGCTGACTACCGCGCTTACATTGACTGCCAAAAGCGGGTGGAGGAGCTCTATCGCGACCCCTGCGCATGGAACCGCAAAGCACTACTCAATGTTGCTCACATGGGGAAATTTTCATCCGACCGTACCATCGGTGAGTACGCGAAAAAGATCTGGGGGGTGAAGCCGGTTACCCGGTAGCTTGTGGGAGTGGCGGGACGCCTCTCCCACAGTTCCATGAATCTCACAGTGAACTTCACGGCTTCAGCATACTCTCCCTCGGCAGCTGGAAAAACTGCAGCTCCCCCTCCTCCCCGCCCAGCTGGACAGACTCATCCGAATGTTCCGCTTTGAAAAGCTGTGCTAATTCCCCCGCCCATTCAAGATTCTCTTGATAGTGAGCGGCACGGCTACTTTCTGATTCAGATTCGGGTATAACTGCAGTGGCCTGCAGCGCATCGACAAGTGAGAGTACAGGCTCATCGCCCTGCCACTCTTTGTGTTGCCATGCACCACTGTCATGTTCAAAGCGGTACTGTTCCAGAAACAGGTGGCCATGGGATCCCACAAAATCTACAGCATCAAGAATATACTCCACTTCCAGCCTGTCGAAAGTGTAGTGAAACCCAAGCCGACACCAGCCGGGCTTAATGCCGCAGTGCCCCTCGGCAATCACTGCCCTGAACTCACTTGCCTGCTCATCGTTGATGCCAAGGAGTTGATGACCATAAGGCCCGGCACAGGAGCAACCGGCTCGGGTCTGAATACCGAATAGATCATTGAGTAGGGTGGTGACAAAGCGCGGATGGAGATAACCACCACTGCTGCCAAGGACATTGAAGGAGATAATACCAATCCGGCGATGTGGATCTGGATTACCAAGAATCTCAATATGCGGATGACTCTCCCAGCGCTGCATCGCCTGCCGGGTCATCTCCAGCTCTCTGGCTTCAATCAGACCGACACCCACCGCCTCCTTCACTTCAAAGGCCAGGGCCGCCTTGATAGTCTGCAGTATGCCTGGGGTACCTGCACTCTCCCGCGTTTCGATATTTTCAACAAAATCATGGCCTTCCGGCCCCACATAATCCACCGTACCACCACCTGCAATACTGGGAGGTAGTTCACTGTGATAGCAGCGGCTGTTGAAGAGCAGTACTCCACTACTGCCGGGGCCACCCAGAAATTTGTGGGGGGATATAAAAACAGCGTCCAGAGAGGCGTCTCCCGCCTCATCTGCCGGTGGATTCATATCGATCTCAACATAGGGGGCACAGGCGGCATAATCAAAAAATGCCAAGGCATTATAACGATGCAGAAGACGGGCAATCTTACTCACCGGTGAGCGCATGCCGGTTACATTGGATGCGGCTGAGAAAGAGCCGATACGCAGTCGTCCCTGATACGCAGGATCATTCAGAAGAGCCTCAAGATGAGTCAGATCTATACTGCCGTCTGCTGCAAGCCCTACCTCTCTCACAGTCGCCAAACTCTCCCGCCAGGAGATCTCATTGGAGTGGTGTTCATAGGGGCCGACAAATACTACCGGTTGATGCGCCTGACAGTAACTGTCAAAAGCCTCAGCCTGATCAGGCCCGGCGAAGCCCCGCAGCAGGGCATTCAACATTACACGACTGGGAGCGGGGTGTTTTACCCCCACCAGCTGCTGCATGCGGTCAATAGCGGCGGTGGCGCCGTGGCCACAGACAATCAGCCGACCGGCCGATCCCGCATTGACCGACTTTTTGATCCTCTGCTCCGCCAGGTGGAGCATTTGAGTGGTGAAGCGACCGCTGCTGTCATCCTCAGTATGGCTGTTGGCGTAGCGCTGCTGCAACTGCTTGAGATAATCCTCGATGAAGTGCAACCCCCGCCCGGAGGCAGTGTAATCAGCATAGACCATCATCCGTTCGCCAAAGGGAGTGGTAAAACGGTTGTCGATACCGATGGTCTGTTTGCGCAGCAATTCCGGCGTCAAGTTAGTTAGCATACTGATTATCCTTGCGGGCTATATATTTTACAGCCCAATGTAGACCGCCCCTGTCCGGATCAATCCGGTATCAGGGGCGGCTCAGGAGTCTCCAAGAGAAGACTCTAACTAAGAGTATTGCTCAGAAATTCCAGCTGTCAATAGAACGGTAAGGGAAAGAGATTCTAACCGTCAACTGACATTTGATTGAATCTTTTTAACGATTCTTGAGGAAACCTCCTCAATAGAGTGGCTGGTGGTGTCGAAAACCCGAAGCTTGTGGCGTTTGAACAGCCGCTGAGCCTGCTTCACTTCGGAGTAACACCGTGCCAGTGAGGCATAAGGACTACCGGGTCTTCGCTCCTCACGGATCCGATTGAGCCTTGTAGGATCAATAGTCAACGCCACCAGTTTTTCTTTATTCTTGAGAAGAACATCAGAAAACTCATCCACCTCGAAATCCTCCTCGGTGAGTGGGTAGTTGGCTGCCCTGAGGCCGAAGTGCATCGCCAGATAGAGACAGGTAGGTGTCTTCCCCGTGCGAGACACTCCTACCAGAATGACATCCGCCTGGTCATACTTGTCAAGGCGGGCGCCATCATCATTGACCATCGCAAAGTTGATAATACGCATGCGATCCTCGTAGGTCTCACCACTTTCCATGCAGTGGCTCAGGCCGCTCTTACCTGAAGGTTCTACACCAAGCTCTTCACTCAGGGGGCTGATAAATGTATCAAACAGCTCGATATAGCGGCAGTTCGACTGTTCAAGGATATGCCTTACCACAGGCTCTGCCATAGTGGCAAAAACAATCGGCGGGTACCTTCCGATACTGTCAGTTGCTCAAACTGCTCCGTCAACCTATAAGCCTTCTCTTCAGTAGAGATAAACGGCATATAGATAACACGGAACTCAACCCCCCCCTCAAACTGTGAGAGTAGACTATGCCCCAATGTTTCTGCTGTAATACCCGTGCTTTCTGAGACAAAGAAGACGGTTCGCTTAATCATTACCGGCCCTGTTGGGTGCTTAATATGGAACGGTGATTATGAGTGTGGCTTGAAAAAAGATCTATAGTTGACTTACCACTTGCAACTAAGAAAATCTAGCAATAGAGGCGGGAGAGAGATAATGAAGCTTAAAATAGCACTTTTTGCAGCACTGCCCCTTCTACTGATGACGGCTCCTTTGGTTGCCGCCCCCCCTTGGAGCCAAGGCTATATGCTCGGGTTCCAGTCATAACTTCCAGCGCCACAGCGGCAGCCACATCCAAATACGAAATTATAACGTTCCCGGTGGCTATCAAGTACATATCACTGTCAGTGGCCGGTCTCCCGACAGTATTCACATATCTGTCCAACCAGGACAGCTGATAATCCAAGAGAGTAGTTCTAATGAAGAACGTCACCACAATCAAGGTGGTAGAGGCTACTTCCACAGCTGGAGCAGTATGAGTCAGCGCATACCTCTACCCAGGGATGCCGATATTGAGGGCATGACACGGCAGAATAGTGAGGGAACCATCACGTTGACAATCCCCCGGCGCCAATTTAGGCGCTGGTAGGACCAGCTTATCTCATCCCGGCGTGTCCGGTATCCAGAAAATTCAACGTCTTACTGGATTCCATTGCAGAATCTGTAAACGGTGCATCCTTGCACCAGTAAGATCGTCTGTACCTGAATGGCATGCCCCGAAAAAGGACGAGATACCTGTACAGCCTCGAGTTAGGAGTTACCGCCCAACAGCGAGGGGCGCTCCCGGCGACTCCCCGATGAGGCGCTTTTACGTTGGGGATTGGACCTCGGCTTGGTCGTACGGTTTCCTGTGGGTCTTTTCACGCCACCCCCCGGTCTACCGGCAGCGCCACCTTCGTTCGTCCGGTGATTACCGTCGGCCTCTTTACGACCGGTTGACTGCGGTGAACGACCTCTTCCGCCACCGACCTTGGCTCTTTTTGGACGTTGATGATCGCCACGGTTGGAGTTTCTTCCTCCCCTACCGTTCTGAATCGGTTCTGCCTTGATGCTGGGATCAGGCTTATAATCATCGAAAACCACTTTGGGAATACTCCGTTTCAGCAGTCGCTCGATATCCCGCAATAACTTCTCTTCATCGACACAGACCAGTGAGATCGCCTCACCCTCGTTACCGGCCCGGCCGGTGCGGCCGATACGGTGCACATAATCTTCCGACACATTGGGCAGTTCATAATTGACCACATGGGGAAGCTGGTCGATATCGAGGCCACGGGCGGCAATATCTGTCGCCACCAGTATCCGCACATCGCCATTTTTGAAACCGGCCAGCGCCCGGGTGCGTGCGCCCTGGCTCTTATTGCCGTGGATCGCGGAAGCACTAAGACCATCTTTTTCCAACTGCTGGGCAAGACGGTTAGCGCCATGTTTTGTACGGGTAAACACCAGCACCTGGCGCCAGTTGTTTGAGCCGATAAGAAATGAGAGCAGTTCCGTTTGCGTGCCTTATCAACCGGGTGAACCACCTGACTGACCGTCTCGGCAGCAAGATTACGCCGCACCACTTCGATCATCACCGGTGACTTGAGAAGACCCTTAGTCAGCCGCTTGATCTCTTCCGAATAGGTGGCGGAGAAGAGCAGGTTCTGGCGATCTTTCGGCAGCAAGGCGAGAATCTTGCGGATGTCGTGGATAAAACCCATATCCAACATCCGGTCGGCCTCATCGAGCACCAAAAATTCCACATGGGAGAGATTCAGGGTTTTCTGCTGGACATGGTCAAGAAGTCGACCCGGTGTCGCCACCACGATATCCACCCCCCGACGCAGCCGCTCAATCTGCGGGTTGATCTTGACGCCACCGAAGATCACCGTCGATTTCAGCGGCAGATGTTTACCGTAGGTGACGATGCTCTCTTCCACCTGAGCGGCCAATTCCCGCGTCGGTGTCAGCACCAAAGCCCTGACTGGGCGACCACCCTTGCCTTGGGCGTGGCTGTTCATCAGCTGCAATAGCGGCAGGGTGAAAGCGGCGGTTTTACCTGTGCCGGTCTGGGCGCCAGCGAGAATATCCCGCCCTTCGAGAATGACGGGGATTGCCTGACTCTGTACAGGGGTGGGTTCACTGTAGCCCTGATCGGCAACAGCACGCAGCAATTCGGCCGAGAGGCCGAGGGTATCAAATGACATGGTTGAATTATGACTCTTGAAGGTCTGCCATGCCCATGGATCAACTCCAGGGCCGGTCCAGGCAGATCAGACTTGAAAATTGCCGAAATGGCATCGGGCGCAGACCGGAAGCGCACCCGAGAAGGCGCGCACTATAACAGAGTCGGCGGGCATAGTAACCCACTGAATCAATGATTATTTCAAATCCGTTCCATACCCGGATGGCGCTGACTTAGGAACACAGAGGCCCCAGAGAACCACAGAGTACGCAGAGAAAAAGGTAACTATTCAGCACTATGTTGTAACTGTTCAGATTGCCCCTAATGTCAGTTCAAGGCGCAAAATGTGAGTTTACAACTGTAAACGATCATTTTGTAACGCAGAAATGGCGAATTTTAGGGGTGAGCTGAATAGTTACTGAAAAAGCAGGCTATCAGACCTGCTGAATACCGGCGATATGCCAATCCCCTGTGGCACTTTCCCATGGATGAACCACGTGCCACAGCTCGACAAATTCCTCTGCATCACTCCCCTCACCCTCGCGGATCAGGCCGGAGAACCTGACGCTTGCCACCACCTTATCATCCTCACGCTCAACCCCTTCGAGATCGGCATTCAGGGTCACCACCTCGGTAAAGTGACGCTCTGTGCCCCGGCTGAGCCTTTCAGCCTGTATCTCGGCATAGAGTTCAGGAGTGGTGTACTCAGCAATATCCTTCAGATCATCTTTATCCCAAGCCGCCTGAAGACGAATAAAGTGGGTCTTCGCTCCCTTGATAAACTCTTCCCGGACAAACCAGTCTGGAGCGTCGTAAGGTGCCATATCACCCACCCCTGCCTCAGGTGCAGCACCTTCCTCTTCACTGAAACGGGCATCTCCCGCGTGGTCAAAGCTGTTGTTGCGAAAGGCGGTGTTATCCGACATTACCGGGCCGGCTGCCGCTTGCAGTTTTTTCCTGGCCAGCACCCGCATCAGCATCATACCGGCCATCACCACTCCAATAATCAGCAAGATGTCCATCGGCTGTATCCCGTCAAAAGCATCGCCGAAGAAGAGCGATGCAAGCAGGCCACCTGCGGCAAGGCCCGCTAGAGGGCCGAGCCAACGGCTGGCACCACTGGTCCGCGGCGCCCCAGTCGAAGCAGTGCTCTGCTTACTGGTAGAGGTGGTGGTTGTAGAGCGGCTGGGCGCCGCCTTCCGCGACCAACTGGACTGTTTTCCAAAGCTTTTTCCAAAACCGAAGCGCTTCGCCTCTGCATCCTGGAGCGGCATCATTGCAAAGAAAATGGTTGAGCACACAAGTGTCAGGAGGGTGAGAAATTTATGCATCCGGGCGCAGCCTCTATAGACATTAAGATCAGGATAAATCGGAGAAAGTGCATACTATCATCGATTGCAATAACAGACATTGCCGTTGCATCACTCGTGATAAATGACTGGGACTAAAAACATAAAGGGGGAGAGTCCAACTATACATTGGACTCTCCCCCCCTTGTCGTTTAGTCGCCCCACCCGACTGTAGCTACTCACAACGTCTCTACAATGAGCTCACTGCTTGCCACCTCATATCCCATCCATCCCGGCCTGTGAGAGAGTAGGCATACTCAGGTGGTGATCAGGGCCTTCCTTCAGACTTAACCCAAGGCTTTCAGCGCGGCATCATAGTCAGGCTCATCCACTATTTCGCCCACCAGTTGGGTGTAGGTAACCTTATCATTCTCATCGATAACAACCACTGCACGAGCGGCAAGCCCGGCCAGCGGACCGTCGGTAATGAGTACACCGTAAGCCTCTGCGAAATCCTTTCCACGCATCAGAGAGAGAGTCTCTACATTCTCTAGCCCCTCGGTCTCGCAGAAGCGGCCCTGAGCAAATGAGAGGTCGGCGGAGACAACCAGAGCCACGGCATCATCACGCCCAGCAAAAGACTCGTTGAACTTTTTGGTGGATATGGCGCAGGTCGGGGTATCGAGCTGGGTACGATATTCAGCAGCCGTTTTTTACCTGCATAGGTTGACAGTGAAACATCTGCAAGTCCTTTATTCGGCAGGGTAAAGTCTGGTGCTGTACTGCCAACAGCAGGTAGTTCACCATTGGTATTTATCGGATTGCCTTTCAGTGTAACGGTTGCCATTATTTTTAACCCCTTAGGTATTTGGAAAACTTTGAATTGCTCGAAAAATATTTAGATAATGTCTAATATACGAAAATTCAAGGGGCATTCATACTGGAGATTATATTACCTGGATATTTAACAACCCTATTATTTCAATCTTCATTATTAAGTAATACAATGCTGTTCGATATATTCAACACCAAAAGGATAGCAATGGCCTCGCCTGCCCCCGTCTACTACAAACAGAACCGCCTAAAGCAGCTTCGGGCCTTCTGCCATGCCGCCCGTACCGGCAGCATCAGCGAAGCGGCGGAAAAGGTATTTCTGAGCCAACCCACGGTCTCGCTACAGATTCAAGCACTGGAGAGAGAGCTGGAGACGGTGCTGTTTGAAAGGCGTGGCCCGAAGATCCGCCTCACGCCGGAGGGGAAGGTGCTGTTCAAGCTCTCCCAGCCGCTGGTTGAGGGGATGGATAAGTTGCACGAGACCTTTGCCGCACAACAGGAGTTGTTGGAATCCGGGGAACTGAATATTGCGGCGGGCGAGTCGACTATTCTTTACATCCTGCCCGAACCGCTAAAGGCTTTCATGTCGATGCACCCGAAGATCCGGGTAAAACTACAAAATGTCACCGGCGGGCGTGACGGCCTATCGCGTATACGGGCGGATGAGGCTGATCTGGCCGTCGGATCGATGCTCGATGTGCCGGATGATATTATCTATAAACCTCTAGTCACCTACGCACCCGCTCTGATCGTCCCGGAAAACCATCCGCTTGCGGATAAGAAACAGATCACTCTGGAAGATATCACCCCTTATGGACTGATTCTTCCCCCACCCAGCCTGACCACCTGGGGCATGGTGGATCTGGTGTTCCGTCAGCATAAGCTGAAACTGAAAGTGAGCCTGGAAGCCGGCGGCTGGGAAGTGATTAAAAAGTACGTGGAGCAGGGGCTGGGTATCTCCATCGTTACCGATGTTTGCCTCACCGGCGAGGAGAATATTGTCAAATTCCCCCTCGATCAGTACTTCCAGAAACGAACCTATGGCGTAGTTTTACGCCGCGGAAAGTACCTCTCACCCCAGGCAAAACGCTTCCTCGAGGTGATGGATTCGTATTACCAAGAGGGCAATGAGGTAAAAACCAGCTCGGGAAAACAGCAACCTGTCGGCTAGGGCCTGTTAACACTACGCGAATGTCCAGCGTTGGCTCCAAACAGAGGCGCTACTTCTTGCGCCGCTCGGTCTTCATTGAATCGACCAAGTGATCACGGTGAGAACAGATCACTCTCAGGGCATCCTCGGGTGAATTGACTACCTGGAAAAGATCCATATCTCCGGGAGAGATACAGTTATGCTCCATCATGGTCTCACTCATCCAGCTCAATAGACCACTCCAGTATTTTTCACCATAAAGCACTACGGGGAACTGTCTGATCTTGTCGGTCTGAATCAGAGTCAGGGCCTCAAACAGTTCATCCATGGTACCGTAGCCCCCAGGGAAGATAATATAGGCCATGGCATATTTTACAAACATCAGCTTACGTACAAAAAAGTAGCGAAACTCCATTCCGGCGTCGAGATAGGGGTTGGGGTCCTGTTCATGGGGTAGCTCAATATTCAATCCCATGGAAGTCCCGGCACCCCCCTGACAGCCACGGTTTGCCGCTTCCATGATGCCCGGTCCACCGCCGGTTATCACCGCCATTCCTTCATCCGACAACATACGGCCGATGGTCACTGCATCTTGGTAGTAGGGCGTATCTTCGGTAAAACGAGCACCACCGAAGATAGTTACCGCCGGTCCCAGGTCGTTGAGAGTTTCAATACCGTCAATCAACTCTGACTGAATACGAAAAATGCGCCAAGTTTCAGATGTCTTAAGGTCTTCCATTATTTATTCTTCTCATCTCAACTTTCGGAGTTCGTTAGCCCCCTCTCCCCACTGGGGAGAGGGTTGGGGTGAGGGGGATCAACAGGTAACTTATTGATT
>MOXG01000123.1_pt1 | contig 10157 bp, 11 predicted proteins | sample 1471191 | NCBI WGS metagenome assembly MOXG01 (sample SAMN05806437, study PRJNA327811) | mollusc metagenome | isolation source: Phylotype C (NB3) bacterial symbionts from gill | host: Thyasira cf. gouldii | place: Canada: Bonne Bay, Newfoundland | collected 2010-08-19
AAGCACGTGAGCGCGTGATTTCCGAGTTTCTGGAGAGACCAGCCGTAGTGGACCAATTCCGGAGGAATGCAATAAATGTGGGCCTCAGTGACGTCATCCCGTTGAATAGACCAGTTCCCGATTCCAGACCTAATGGGTGGGCTCCAGGCCCTTGGCATTGAGTGCCTGCTCCAGGGCGTTCTCCGCTTTGTCCCATACCTCATCAGCTCCGACCCGCTGTTCCGGGCGGGTGGAGAGGGCAATCTGCACATCGGTGAAACCGAAATCCTGATAGACCTCGAACAGCAGATCGGTGAAAGCGGAGACCTCATCCTGGATCTGATCCTCGGTACAGAAGATGTGAGCATCATCCTGAACAAAGTTGCGCACCCGCATCAGGCCATGGAGGGTGCCACTCGCCTCGTTGCGGTGACAGGAGCCGAACTCCGCCAGACGCAGAGGCAGGTCGCGGTAGCTTTTCAGTCCCTGATTGAACACCTGCACATGGCAGGGGCAGTTCATCGGCTTGATAGCAAAGTCCCGATTCTCGGAACTGGTGGTGAACATATCAGCCCGGTACTTGCTCCAGTGGCCGGACTTCTCCCACAGGGTGCGATCAACGATCTGGGGGGTTTTAATCTCCTGATAGCCCGCCATACTGATCTTGTCACGAATGTACTGCTCCACGGTGAGGTAGATGCTCCACCCTTGTGGTGCCAAAAGACCATGCCCGGCGCCTCTTCCTGGGTATGAAACAGGTCCTGAATCTTGCCAATTTTGCGATGATCGCGCTTCTCCGCCTCTTCCAGACGGTAAAGATAGGTTTTGAGCTCTTTTTTTGTCTTTCCAGGCGGTGCCGTAGACGCGCTGCAGCATCTCGTTGTCGGAGTTACCGCGCCAGTAGCACCCGCCAGCTTCATCAGCTTAAATGCCTTTAGTTTGCCGGTGCCGGGTACATGGGGGCCACGGCAGAGGTCGGTGAACTCGCCCTGAGTATATAGGGAGAGATCCTCGTTCGCCGGAATCGACTCGATAATCTCAGCCTTGTACGCCTCGCCCTGATCACGGAAGAACTTGACCGCATCATCCCGGGACATGACAGAGCGTGAAATTGGGTGGTTCTCTTTCACCAGCGCTTTCATCTTCGCCTCGATCGCTGTTAGATCTTCCGGCGTGAAGGGGCGCTTATAGGCAAAGTCGTAGTAGAAGCCATCTTCGATAGACGGACCGATTGTAACCTGAGCATCAGGAAAGAGCTGCTTCACTGCCTGAGCCAGCAGATGGGCGGTGGAGTGACGAATAACTTCCAGCCCCTCCACGTCACGATCGGTAATAATCGCCAGTTCGGCGTCACCGTCCATAGTAAAAGAGGTATCGACCAACTCGCCGTCAACACGCCCCGCAAGAGCGGCCTTGGCCAAACCAGCCAATGGATGCAGCGACATCATAAACGGAAACAGTATCATCGAAGCTCCGCTGGGAGCCATCAGGAAGGGTGATAACAGGCATCTTAACTCTCTCTCAGTGGTGACCCATACGAGAGGCCACATGAACACTATGAATCCTTAAAGTGGATATTCAGCTGGAACTGCTCCAGCCACAGGCGACGTACCAACAAGGAGCTGTCGCGGGCGGCTGGAGTCTACAGCATTCAGCCTCTGGTTTAAACCACCGGCCCCTTACAGAACCAGCGCCGCCTGATCCCTCTCACACGAGACGGTAAGATCAAACGTCTGATCTTTAGGGAAGGTTTGAGCAACAATCCAGATCTGGCTGATCTCGTTACTCAATTCCGGCAGTGCCTTCAGTGCGTTGCGGGTACGCTCTTCATCAAAAAAGGCAAAGGGCTCATCAAGGAAAAGGAACTGCCGCCCGCCTTGGGTACTGTTAACCAGTTTCTGTACCAGGGCCAGTCGCAACGCCAGCATAATCTGGCGCTGGGTGCCGCTGGAGATCTCTTCGAGGTCAAGAAAATCGCGCTTATCGCTGGAGAAGACTCTGACGGTCAGCTCCTCATCGATCTGCAGGTGCTCATAGCGGTTGTCGGTGAACATCGGCAGGGTCTTGCCGACCAGATCGCGCAGATCACGGTTAAAGCGCTGGGAAAGATGACGCAGGAACCCTCAAGTAGTTCCATAGCCAGCTCACGAAGTTGCACCCTCCGCTCATGGTCGGCTATACGTTGCAGTACGCCCTCCCGTGCATTAAGCAGCGTCTCAGACTTGCGCCGTCGCTCACTCTCGCTGCGGATCGCCTGATCCTTGTGCACCGTCTTTTCCTGCAGCTTCTGTAGCACCAGACGCATCCACGCCTGCTCACGACCGGTAAAGTCCCGCACCTCGGTGGGTGTCGCAAGAGAATCGGTAACTCTACGACCGAAGTCAGCTACCTCAGCAGTCTCCGGCCGCTGTTGCAGTTCGTCAGCAGACGCCTCATCACCTGGCAGATAACCAGCAAATTCAGATGCCCGACCATCTACTGATTTTAGACACTCGGCGAGTTCGTTGGAGAGCGTCTGCAGTTTGGTAATAGCCGCCCCTCTACCGGCCACACGGAGCCAGAGCAGCATAAAGAGCAGTGCAAATCCCCCTGCGCCGTAGATCAGCCAGGGGACATACTGGTCACCCCACTGAGGGATGAAGCGGATAAGATAGTCCTGCAGCATCAGGGTGTAGTCATGGCCCGGCAGACGCTCAATAAGCCCCCAAGAGATTGCCGGTACCAGCGCCAACAGCAAGGTTACAAAACGGAGAAAACGGGCACGGCCACGAGCACTTCTGGCACGACGGACTTTTGGGGCACTGTCCTGATAAGCGATTGATGCCGCATCTAAGCCATCCAGCTCCCTCTGCAGCGTTGACGATGCAGAGACCAAGTCGTTACGCTCCGCCTCCAGCGCCGCCAGAGCCCCCTCATCCAGATCCAGCTCAGCAAGCGTCTGATCGAGTTCATCCACCTCAACACCGGCTGCATCAACTGCTTTGCTTTCCTGCTCGATCTCCTGCTCATACTCATAGGCGACATACTCCAGTGAAGAGACGCCAGCCATGGTTTTCACCGCATGGCTATGAGGATGGGGTGTGGTGATCTCACGCTGGGCGAGATAGTAGGATTCGATAAACTCATCGTAGCCGTAGCCGAGAAGCTCATAGAGCGCATCCTCGACCTTGTCATTACCCCGGGCAAACGGCTCCTCCTCCCCGGCGCGACTCAAACGGGCACCGTGATTGCCGTCACGATCAAGAAAACGGGCGATCTCAAAGATCTCGTCGGATTCAGTACGAAAACGCAGATTGACCGAGCAATGGGTCTCACCCCAGCGAATCAGCTTGTTGAGTTCATCGACCCCAAGGGAGAAGGTACGGCCAAACAGACCGAAGCAAACGGTCTCACCGATGCTGCTCTTTCCCGACTCGTTGGGACCAGCGATGGTGATAACGCCACTCTCCGGCAGGTCTTTAAGGTCAAGCTCGCCATACTTGAGGAAATTTCTGGCAGAGATATCGGTGATAATCATGCGTAGCCCTCCTCTTCCATCGCCCGCAGCTTGACCAGCACCATCTCCATCGCTTCACGGTAGTCCGCTTCGTTAAACGTCTCGCCTGAATTTTTCCGCTGCTCAAACTCAGCATCGCAGTAGGCTCTGAAATCCTCAGAGGGACTCCCTGTTTCCAGCGTTTCGACGGGGCTTTCGACAGATTCTCCTGCCATATCGTTCTCCAACATCAATCTATATTTATCTTCGCGAAACCAAGTATAAGGAGTGGCCCGGGAAAATGCGAGGTAGCATCCCCGTGAATCGAGGGATCGCTTCAAATGCGGAACTCAGAGAACACTGAGGCACACAGAGGACGCAGAGAGAATCGTTTACTTGAAGAGTAGTGAGCTGAATTGAATTGCTCCTACTGCTCTCGAACGGCCGACCTGTACAAACCACGTATCATCGAGACAATCATAATGATATGGAGTTTTCTCTGCGCTCTCCGCGCTTCTCTGTGTTCTCCGTGTTCAGCTTTTCAATGCTTCCACATGAAGGCTAATTTTCAATCAACCTGAACCAGGCCGTCAGATCTTCCAGGTCGATCTCCCGCACAGCCACTTCGACTTCAGCATCAAGGGGCATATCCTGACGTACACGGATCTTGGTCTCCAGCGCCAACTCGGGAATGATAAGGGTAGCCCGGTTATTGCTCATTCCCACCACCACCGCCCTGCCCTGCCAGCCGGGATTGCGCTGCAGGTAGATCAGTTTCCAGTGGCTATTGGAGAGGCGCTCGGCACGGCGCACTGCGCCGCCCACCGCCTCGGCGGCGCCGATGCGTTCTGTGATCTGCTCCAGAGACATAAGCTCCCGTCCCTGAAGGTGGGCTCGCAGCTGCTGATGGACCACCAGATCCAGATAGCGGCGCAGAGGGCTGGTAACCCGGGCATAGGCTTCCAGCCCCAAGCCGGAGTGAGGCTCTTCCTGGGTTTTCAGGCGTGAGGGTTTGAGCTGGCGGCGATAAGCAAATGATGCCGCCATCCCTTCGGGACGCCCCGGATTCTCTGGTGGTGGCTGGGTGGCAAAAGGGATCGGCAGCTCATTGGTCAGGGCATAACGGGCCACCGCCTCCCCCGCCATCATCATCGCATCAGCACCATCTGCCGGCTCTCCAGGCGTGGCAAGGGTTTGATGTGAATATCATCATCCTTCACTCGGACACTCACCTCTGGCAGGCTAATCGTTGCGGCTCCGGCATCCATTCGGCGCTGGCGGAAACGATCACAGTGCACCTTCAAGGCGGCAAAAGGTTCCTCTTGGAGACGTTGCTGAATCTCATCATAACTGCAGCGCGTTGCCCTGATTCGGCTAATGGCGAGGGTGATATCGGTAACCCCAGCCCCCTCATCAAGAGTAAACCCGATGGAGAGCGCCGCTGACTCCTGTTGTAGCCCCAGCCCTAGCTTGTGGGTGGCAGCGGGTGGCAGCATATGGAGCACCCTCTCCGGCAGATAGAGGTTGGCGGATCGCGCCCGCGCTTCCAAATCCAGCTCAGAGTCCGGTGCCACAAGGGCGGCAACATCGGCCACATGAACCCAGATACACTCACCATCGAGACTTATTGCATCATCCGGATCTTCGCTACCCTCATCATCGATGGCGTAGGCAGCAAGGTGGGTAAGGTCGAGCCGCTCCTCTTGAGGAAACTCCTCTATTGCCAGATCTGGATTATTCAGCGGCAACGACTGGCGCTGTGGATAGGGGTTATAGAGTGAGGGCCAGTAGCCGACACCAGTTAGCATCTTGTGAGCGTTGACCTGATTCTCCTGGCGTTCCAGTGCCTGAAGAATTCGGCTTTTAGACGCCTGACCAAGGGCAAGCTTCTCCACCTCAATCAGTCGCTGCCGATCCTCAGGGTCCATCTTTCCCTGTTTCATACGCCCAAGAAAGTCATCCCACGCTTGTGCAGCGGCGGCTTTTTCCGCCTGCTCAGCACGGTCAGCTGCAATCTGTAACTCACTACGCGCACAGATTCTCTCCGGTGACCCCTCGAAGTAAAGCCCCTCCGATACCAGTTCCCAAGCAGCCCATGCAGTTACCGGGGTGAAGTCGCCATAAATCAATTCGGCCAACTCATCCAGTTGAGTCTCGCCATCTTCGAGCAGCTCCCACGCCTCTTCGACATTGCCGGAGAGTGAGTCCAGATCACTCAATCTGTTAAGAGGGCCAGGGTGAAGGATTTCGATATCCTTTGAACGTACCCGTTTGCTTTTGCCCCCTTCGAGTTCGATATCAATCTTGTCGCTGACTTGGGTGACTAGCGCCGGGCGAATCTTATAAAGCGCAAGCGCACCAGGTGCTGGATTGTATTTCGGCATTGAGGCCCCATTAGAGGTAGATCAGCCGCCACTGCCCGAACCGATTATCCGGACAACCACTGTGGCGAAAGAAAAGAGCGCTATGATACCCTTTTAGCGATTGAGAAGCTTAAAAAGCGGGACGCAGAGGACGCTGAGGAGCACAGAGAACGCAGAGAAGAACCTTTGCTTTCAAGAAGTTGTGCCCAATACTCTGCACCAGCCGGCAATATTCCATACGGATACAGCATAACGCCGAGCTCCAACCAATTAATTCAGGATCAAACAAGATGAACTTCGAATGGCAAGCATTTTTGGAAACCCAGTCAACCACTATCGGTGAGGATGGGGCGGTAGAGTTCGGTAAGGCAGAGGATTTTCCGGAGTGCGCACTGTTCGATCTCTCCCACCTCGGTCTCATCGAGATTAAGGGGGATGATGCAGAGACCTTTATTCAGGGCCAGACCACCAACGATGTAACAAAGCTAACGGCCCAGCTGAGCCAGCTAAGCAGTTTGTGTACACCCAAGGGTAGGATGATGGCCAATTTCCGTCTGCTGATGCGAGATGATGCCTATCTTCTGCAGCTGCCGATGTCGACCCACAGAGCCATTATGAAACGGCTCTCTATGTACATTCTGATGTCAAAAGTGGTTATCACCGATGCCGGCGACCGGCTGGCACGAATTGGTGTGGCCGGTGACTGTGCGCCGGCGCTACTGGAGAAGCATTTCTCCACCCTCCCCACCAACAGTGGAGAGGTAACCCAGGAGAAAAACTGCACCCTTATCAAACACCCTGGATCCACCAGCCGGTTTGAAGTCATCGGCGAGGCAGAGTGCATTATTGATCTCTGGGGCGCATTGGCCACAGCTGCCGCCCCAGGCAGCCCCGATCTCTGGTCTCTCTATGACCTGCGCGCAGGCATACCCACCATCTTTCAGGAGACTTCAGAGGCATTCATTCCACAGATGGCCAATATGGATCTTGTTGACGGCGTCAGTTTCACCAAAGGATGTTATACCGGCCAGGAGATCGTTGCCCGCATGAAGTACCTGGGAAAACTGAAGCGGCGCATGTATCTGGCGCATGTCGATGATGATCAACGCCCTCTTCCGGGGGATGACCTATTCTCCAGCAGCAGTACTTCCGGGAAGGGTGCCGGCAAAGTGGTGGATGCACGTCCCTCGCCCTATGGAGGTTATGAGCTGTTGGCGGAGATGGAGATCAGCGGCTACGAGGGGAATGACATGCACCTTGGAAGTGAAGAGGGGCCAAAGCTTGAATTCCGGGAGCTACCTTATGTATTTGATGAGGAGTGAGATCCTCTAACAGGGTTGGCAGTTGGCAGAAAGACTGTTTCTTTCCAAAGCTCACGGTCAAGCAGCTTCCAACGAACGGCACTGATAACTCGACAATGTCAGCCTATACTGTCCGTATAGTATTTGAGAAAAGTGATCCACCACCAACACTACCAAGATTGAGAAGAGATGATCAGCGAACTCGAATTCCAGGACGCACTACAAAACGCTATCAGTGAAGATCGAATTATCCTGCCAACCTTGCCGGAGGTGGCGCTTCAAGTGCGGGATGCTGTGGAGAGTGAAGATACCACTGCCGTACAGGTTGCCGAACTCGTAGCCACCGACGCTGCCCTCTCAGCGCGACTGCTTCAGGTTGCCAACAGCCCGCTCTATCGCGGCAGATCCCCCATAGACAGTATCCAGGTAGCAATTACCCGACTCGGCAACAAACTGGTTCGCAGCCTGGTGGTCAGTCTGGCAATGAAACAGATCTTTCAGGCCACCTCCGATACGCTGGACAAAAAGCTGCGCACCAACTGGGCTCAGAGCGTTCAGATAGCCGCCATCAGCCGAGTACTGGCTCATCCTCTTCCCCAGTTGGACAGGATCAAGCGATGTTGGCGGGACTGATCCACAATATCGGCTCCCTTCCGATTCTGATCATGTCGGAAAACTACCCACAGCTGATCGAAAACGACTCACGCCTCGACTATTTTGTCGACCAGCTCTCCCCGGTTATTGGTAAGCAGATCCTGGAAGCTTGGAATTTTCCCAACAGCCTTGTGCAAGTGGCCGAGCACTATAAAGACTTCGCCTATGATGGAAGCAACGATTCCGACTATGTCGATGTTGTCCTTGTAGCACGACTCCAGGCGCTAGACATACACCAGATGGAAGAGATTGATATTACCCAGATCCCCTCCTTTGCCAAGGTAGGTCTCGAACCTGAAGTGGATATTGTCACCATAGAAGGCGTAGCGGAAGATCTGGGGGAGGTTGAAGATATCCTGCTTTGATCGTTAGCAGCTTTTTGAAGGCCACTTAACTCCTTGTTGGGGAGCCTCTGATTAAGTCTGGTTAGATTTAGGCTGAGATAAAATTGTTCTAATTTGTTTCGAAGTGAGCGGTAATAGCCATTCTATTGCTGCGATCTTCGGAGCGAATTGGGGCAATTTTAGCCAGCGTAAAGCAATCATGACTTGATCAGAGTCTCCTTAAGTGGCTTTGTACACAAAAATCCAGCAATCCGGTGTAGGAGCGAACTTGTTCGCGATGAATAGACCTCGGAGCTAATCGCGAACAAGTCGCTCCTACGGGATGCTGTTTTTTCCCTACGGAGATAGGTTTCAGGATTATTCTACACAGCAATCCTTTTTGATCCAGAAGTACCTATTTACCTGCGCCTATGCAGGACGCTAGAATTGGCGCCATAAGTTCAAAGTAAAACAATTAACGACTTCGGAAAAACATATGACCAGTCAACGTAAAAAAGAGATCGAATCACTACGCGCCAAGCTCGCTTCTCTGGAAGCTGAGCATGAAAAAGAAGAGCAAGAGCGTGAAGCACAGAAAAAAATCTACCAACAGCTTCTCTCATCATTGGAAGAGGCAGGCATCTCCTTTGACTCTTTCATTCGCTGCAACTACCGCGACATTCGCAAAGTAACGGTAAAGATTGAGCGTGAGAAGGAGAAAGAGAAAGGAGAGAAAACGGCAAAGAGTACGGTCAAACACACTAAAGCCACAGTAAAGAAACGTCGTGGCCACAAAATCAAGGCAACCGTTACAGTAAAGATTCCCGCAGGCCAATACAGCAATATCCCAGCAGAGCCGGAGAAGGTATTTACCGTCAAGGAGAAAGGTCCCCGGCCCAAGGTACTCAAAGCCTACGCCGAAGAGGTGGGCCTGGAAGCTTTATGAACAACTGCCGAATCGCCGGCAGCTAATTTCCTGAGTTAGCTGACCAATAAAAAAGGGGGCTGACGCCCCCTTTTTTTAATATCCATTATTAAACGACTATTACTCCGGCCTCATATGCGGGAAGAGCAGCACATCACGGATTGATGGAGCATCGGTGAACAACATCACCAGGCGATCGATACCTATGCCCTCACCCGCTGTCGGGGGCATCCCGTGCTCCAATGCACGTACATAATCCTCGTCATAGTGCATCGCTTCATCGTCACCCGCTTCCTTCTCTTCCACCTGCTGTCTGAAACGTTCCGCCTGATCCTCGGCGTCGTTAAGCTCGGAGAAACCATTGGCGATCTCGCGGCCACCGACAAAGAACTCAAAGCGGTCGGTAACAAAGGGATCATCATCGTTACGCCGTGCCAGGGGGGAGACCTCGGTGGGGTATGCAGTGATGAAGGTTGGGTTCATCAACCGATGCTCCACTGTCTTTTCGAAGATCTCGATCTGCACCTTACCAAGGCCATAGCTATCTTTTAGATGAATACCCAGCCCCTCAGCGATAGCTCGCGCTTTATCGATATCGCCCAGAGCCTCTTCACTGATATTCGAGTTAAAGTGCAGAATTGACTCTTTGATTGTCATGCGATCAAATGGTTTGCTGAAGTCGTACTCTTCACCCTGGTAGCTGACCAGCGTACTGCCCACTACCTCCATGGCTAGTTTACGCAGCATATCCTCGGTCAGGTTCATCAGATCATGGTAGTCAGCATAGGCCTCATAAAATTCGAGCATGGTGAACTCAGGATTATGCCGGGTGGAGAGCCCTTCATTACGAAAATTGCGGTTGATCTCATAGACCCGCTCAAACCCACCCACTACCAGGCGCTTCAGGTAAAGCTCCGGTGCAATACGCAGAAACAGCTGCATATCGAGGGCGTTGTGATGGGTAAGGAAGGGCCTCGCTGTGGCACCGCCCGGTATCGCCTGCATCATAGGGGTCTCCACTTCCATGAAGTCTCGGCCATTGAGGTAGCTGCGAATAAACTGCACGGTGCGAGTGCGAATTCTAAAAGTCTCCCGTGAAGTTTCACTCATGATCAAGATCGAGGTAGCGCTGGCGTA
>MOXG01000124.1_pt1 | contig 10125 bp, 11 predicted proteins | sample 1471191 | NCBI WGS metagenome assembly MOXG01 (sample SAMN05806437, study PRJNA327811) | mollusc metagenome | isolation source: Phylotype C (NB3) bacterial symbionts from gill | host: Thyasira cf. gouldii | place: Canada: Bonne Bay, Newfoundland | collected 2010-08-19
CTCTTCTAACTGCCATTTGAACTGACAGGTGCTGATCTTCTTTATCGGCGCCGACAGCGCCGCCAGAAAGAGATCACGGCGAGTAATATCGCCCTGAGCAGTCTCAGTCACCATCTTCGCCGCGTCAAGATCCGGCTCCTGATCCAACACCCGCTCAAGATCCTGACGTGTAATCCGCCCCTCACGAAAAAGCTTACGAAATCGTTCTTGGGGTAGAAACCCTTTTGCACCAGTCAGTTTCTCGGCAGCCTGCAACGCTTCGGCAAAATGGAGATGCTGGTATCCATGGAGGGTGTTGTGATGAACAAAGTCCCGGATCGGAGCCTGGCCGGGCAGCACATGCTCAAAGTGGACGATGGCATCACGCAGTGTCTGACGGATATCGGTAACTGCCGCTGTAGTTTCACTCATAGCCCTGCACCTCAGAACCTTGCACTGAACTGGCTGGCGAACAGATCCACCGAAGCGGACATCAGCTCAAGTGCCGGCGCAGGTACAATACCCAGAAGGAGGATCGCGACGGTAAGTACCCCGGCCGCCGCCATTTCACCCGGACGTAGATCTTCAACATGACGCATATCGCTACGCACCGGCCCGGTAAAGAGTTTACCGACAGTGCGAATGGCGTAAGCGGCACTTATCAATACACCCAGAGTAAGCAGTACGGCAACGCCGCCCCAGCGTTCAAAACCACCGATAAGCGCGTGTAACTCGGCAACAAAACCGGCCGTACCAGGCAGGCTCACCGCCGCCATAAAGGCGAAGGTGGTAAAGAAGGCGAAGCGGGGTGTCACCTGCACCAGAGAGCTATAGTGGTTGATATTGCGCGTACCGGTGCGCTCATAGAGCAGACCAATAAGCAGGAAGAGGCCGCCGGCGACCAATCCATGGGCCACCATCTGCATCACTGCACCGGTCAAGCCTGCGCTATTGAGAGCGGCAATGCCGAGCAATACCACGCCCATATGACTGATTGAGGAGTAGGCGATCATCGCCTTCAGGTCGCTCTGACGCCATGCCAGAAGCCCGCCATAGACCAGACTGAAGAGCGCAATGGCCGCCAGTAACCCCTGGAGGATCACCACCGCCTCGGGAAGCATGCCAGCGGCTCGAATCAGCCGTAAGATCCCATCTTCAGCAAGATACCAGAGAGCAGAATACTCACCGGACTCGGGGCCTGCACATGGGCAAGAGGGAGCCAGCCGTGAAGAGGAAAGATCGGCATCTTGACGCCGAAGCCGACTAGAAATCCGAGAAAAATAAACACCTGAAGTTCAGCTGACAAGCCGGCTGCTCCCTCAGACATATTCGCCATGGCGAATGAGTGCCCGGGGGTGGAGTCAAACACCACCAGCAGACTAAGAAGCAGAAAGACTGAGCCCCCCATAGTGTAAAGTACAAAGTTAAGTGAGGCGATATTACGCTCTGCCCCTCCCCAACGGTCGATCAGAAAGAAAAGGGGGATCAGGGTCAATTCCCAGAAGAGATAGAAGAGGGACCAGTCCTGAGCCATAAAGACCCCAAGCATGGCTGACTCCAACAGCAGCAGAAGCAGGTAATAGCCTTTGAACCGTTCCTTGATACTCACTGATGCGATAACGGCTATCAGGGAGAGCAGCGTGGCCAACAACACCATCGGGTAGGAGATACCGTCGATTCCAAGAGCGTAAGAGGTACCCAACCGGGGATTCCATGGTACCACCTCGGCAAGTTGTATCCCCCCCACACTAGTGTCGAACAGCGCCAACAACCCCCAAGCCCAAGCCAGAGCGGCTACTGCAAACAGCAGCGCAACCCTGCGGATCAGCAGAGCACTACGTCCAGGCAGCAGTGCAATAACCACGGCACCAGAAAAGGGCAGTAGTAGAAGCAGCGTGAGATAAGGCATTGTGGTGTTTATTTTTATTCCCCAAATGCAACCATACTGTGGACGAAAAGCGCTGCGGCAAGTATTACCGCATTCCCGTACGCCTTACATATTCCACCGAAGTAGTAGAAGCCTGGTCACTGGTAACGAGTAACATTCAGCCACTCACGCAACTATAAAGTTCGAGCCGAACTGTTACACGACAAAATTATCAACATATCAGGATAAACCAAAACAATTCTTTTGAATACTGAACAAAGCTAACCGACAAATATTCTATTTCTCAACAATATTTGAGCGGTCCTATGTCGCCCTGAAAATTGGCTATCTGTAGCCACTCTGGGTGGATTGAGTTAGCCAGTAAATGATGAATCAGATGCCTATCATATATAAAAACTTATGCCACCTATCAAAACTGATGCCATTCTGTTTCCGACAGTTCATGGTATATTCACTCATCATTTACTTTTTAAGCATTTACTGATATATATAACTAATTGAAAAATATTATATTTTACTGATTTTTTCAATTTCCATACTATCAATACCTGAGACTCTCCAGTCATTAGAGTTCACTCGAATTAAGCAGGGAGAATTACATGTCCCAAAAACATCCTATCGTTGCGGTCACCGGTTCCTCCGGCGCCGGCACTACCACCGTAAAGCGCGCCTTTGAGCACATCTTCGAGCGTGACGGGGTTAATCCCGCCGTCATCGAGGGAGATAGCTTCCACAGCCTGAACCGCGTGGAGTTCCGCGAGGCGGTAAAACAAGCTGACGCTGCCGGCAACAACCATTTCAGCCATTTCGGCCCCGAGGCCAACGATTTCGGCTCCCTGGGAAACCTGTTCAAAACCTACGGTGAAACTGGTGGCGGCGACAAGCGATACTATATTCACAGCCAGGAAGAGGCCAACGACCTCAACAAACGCCTGAGCACCAATCTGAATCCCGGCGAATTCACCCCCTGGGAGCCCGTGCCTGGAGATACCGACATACTCTTCTATGAAGGGTTGCACGGCGGCGTGGTTACCGATGATCACGACGTGGCCCAATTCGTGGACCTGCTGATCGGCGTGGTACCCATCGTCAACCTGGAGTGGATTCAGAAGATCCACCGCGACAAGGCGGAGCGCGGCTACTCGGCGGAGGCGACCGTGGATACCATCATGCGCCGCATGCCGGACTACATCAATTTCATTACGCCGCAGTTCTCACGCACCGACATCAACTTCCAGCGCGTGCCGACCGTAGACACCTCCAACCCCTTCATCGCCCGCGACATTCCAACGCCTGACGAGAGCTTCGTGGTTATCCGCTTTAAGGATCCGAAGAAATTCAACATCGATTTCGCTGGCCTTCTGAACATGATCAATGGCTCGTTCATGTCCCGCCGTAACGACCTGGTGGTACCCGGCGGCAAGATGGGCTTCGCTATGGAGCTTATTCTCCAGCCTATCATTGAGCAGATGATGGATGCAAAGAGCTGATCCTTTTTAGCAGCAAGACCAAAAAGGCCACCCTGGGAGGCTGTGTAAAAACACCTCCTGCGGCCTGAAGAAGAGAGCCCAGCTAGTTTCAGCTGGGCTTTTCTTTTGTTGGGACTGAAACCTACAGGAAGAAGTCGAAGAAAAGCACAAACCCCACGCTTGCCAGCAATAAGCTGATCAGGGTTACCGGCAAGCCGGTGCGTAACCAGGCTCCAGGACTGATGCGTGCGCCCTGAATACCACAATTTTCAGACTCAGCAATAACGATCAGGTTTGCAGTGGCACCGACATGGCTGCCGTTGCCACCAAAGCCTACACCGATAGCCAGAGCCCACCAGAATGGCGTTACATTCACCCCCTGTGACTCAAGACCGGCAATGATCGGAATCATGGTGACGGTAAAGGGGATATTATCGACCACTGCACTGAGCAGGGCCGACACCCACATCAACAGCAGGGCGGAGAGAAGCAGTTTCTCCGGCTGACTCGCCGAGACGGCGAGTGTATTACCGAACAGATCAAGCAGACCCGATGCCTCAACCCCACCAACAATGACAAACAGACCGCAGAAGAAGATCAACACCGACCAGTTGACCTCACCGAAGAGCCCTTCCGGTGCAGGTCGCAGCAGCAATAAGGCCAAGGAGAGGCCAACAAAAGCGACATAAGCGGGAAAGAGGTGCAACAGGTGATGGGTAAAAAAGAGCACTACGATCAACGCCAATGAAATCATTACCCTGACAAGTGCCTGCGGATCCTTGATCGCATTGGTTCATTCAACTGCAGCAGATCCACATCTGCCCTACCGGCAAGCTCCTTACGAAACAGCAGCAGTACCAGCCCCACCGTGCCCAGCCAGGCAAATACAACAGGCGGCGCCATATGCACGACGAAGCGGGTGAAATCGATAGCTGCCGCGCTACCGATCATGATATTGGGGGGATCCCCCACCAGGGTGGCGGAACCACCGATATTGGAGAGCATCGCCTCGGCCATCAGAAAAGGCAGAGGATTGCGTTTCAACAGGCGGCAAGTCAGTACAGTCAATGGTGCAAAAACAATCACCGTGGTGACATTATCCAGGATCATGCTGATCAGGCTGACGCTGAGACTGAGATACAGAAGAAGCAGGCGCGCATCCCCACGGGCCATTTTGGTCATGCGTATCGCCATGTACTCAAATGCACCGGTAGGCCGCAACATGGCCACCACCATCATCATGGCGGCGAGGAGAAAGATAGTGTTACCGTCAATCGCACTGACGGCGGCTTCCTGGCTGTAGAAACCACCCGCCATACCAACGGCAATCATAACCACTGCACCAATAATCGCTGCGCTTGTGCGATGAATCACTTCGGTAAAGATAGCGATATAACTTGCCACCAGGATGGAGACGGCTATCCACATCTCAAAAGTAAACACGCTGGTAGAGTGCTCTATCATCCTAGAATCATTGATCCAACATCAGCTGAGCGATATTAAATCGGGTTACCGTCCCGGCATAACTCCCATTCTCCAGCAGAAACAGGCAGTCTGTCCCAAAACTCTCCATTACCACCAGCGCCTTGACCATAGGCGAGTTAACGGTCAGTGTCGGGGGCACCTCATCCGCCATAGCTTCCACAGGTTGCAACAGCAATTGCCGAACTTCATTGGAGGTAAGGTTGAGATGGTGTATTGCATCACCCAGCAGATGAGCACTTTTTACCATATCGGGTGGCAGGCCGGCGAAGCGAAAAATACCTTCAACAGAGATACGCCCTATTATCGAGTGATCCGAGTCACACAACGGAATGGCCGATACCCCCTGCACAAGACACTCTTGCAACGCCTCACGCACCGTCATCCCTGCATGGGCCACGCGGGTCTTGATAATAACAGTGGCAAGCTCCATCCATCCCCCCAGTGTAGTGTTCTATACCAGAATCTGAGTGCAATCCTTTCGCGTATCCTACACTCAGTAACTATAGACCAGCAGTAAGGGAGGTGCCGCTAGGGGGTGGCAACAGGCAGTGGAATCATCTTGCCGTTGACGGTCAGCAGGCTATCCGAAAGGCTCGCTTCGGTAACCAGTCGATCACCCGTGCGCACCAGTACGCCCTGCTGCAGTAGACGCCCAAGTTGGCGATCCACAGCGGCAGCCAGCCGGGCTTGCCACTCACTATCGTCCGGCAGCTGTTCACCCTCTTTCAACTGCTGCTTCAGCTGCAGTTCAAGCTGGTGACTAAAGAGCGTCCGGTAGATAGATTCAGGCATCTTTAGTGACACCTCAGCAACTAACTTACTGAGAAGCGTCATCAGATCATTGACGTCGGTGAGCTCCAGTCCGACCGGCTGGATGGAGAAGCGCCCCTCCACCAGACCCTCTGGGGTCTGCAGGCGCAACGAGTCAATAACCAGCTTGGGATGGTTCTCCATTACTGCCTGACCACTACCCATCAGCGCACCCATCACCGCCACCTGCCGCTCCATGTTGGTGAGTTGTTGACGACGAATATCACTAAGGGCTTGCTGCATGTTCACCAGCACCTGGGCCGGTAACTTCTCTATTGCAATGCGTAAACTTCCCGGGCCATATCTCTTTTCATCGAAGACAGCCAGATCAAAGCGGTAAGAAGTAGCCATGGTGACATCACCACCATCGGCTCCACTTTTCGCCTCAAAGCCCAAGCCTTCAAACTTGATCCGCTTGCCGCTCTCACTATCCACCGCTTCGACACGCTCCACATCAATAACAGCGTTGCCGAGCATCAATCCACCCACACCCTGTTGAGTATGAGAGTCGACTCGGAAGTCACTCAGATTAAGTTGCTCCACCCCCTCCTTCAACAGCACCATGCCGGGTGAGGAGAGATGCAGATCAATCCGACTGAGGGCGGCATCAGATTCCAGCTCCCCTTTAACACCGTGAAAACGCACTTGTGGTCGCTTACCGTCTGAGGCGACATCGGCAGGAGGGAGATCCAGTTGAGTTTTTGCAGCACCGTCGAAAGCCACAAAGGTACGGATTAGTGCGGGATAGTCGGTGGGAAAGAGAGGCTCACCGTCCAACTGCAGCCGGCTGTCTATCTCAGCCAAACCAGCCCCGGACTCGGTCAATGGGCCATGGTTTATCTGACTGATCAGAGAGAAACGCTGAATCCCGGATGCTCTCTTCGCAGCACCTTCAACCTTAGGCACCACCAGTGCAAATTGTGTCTCGGCCTCAGAGCTGAACCATCCCTGATGGAAACGATGAGATACGACCTCAATACCACTCGCCTTGATCTGATCAATCATGCGCTGGTAATGACTTGCAGCCCGGGTACCTACCACTCCCGGAACGGCTGAAAGAACAGCCACCAGTATAAGAAACAGTATGCTGAATTTTTTCATGGGCCCCGCAAAGTAGTCTACAGTATCTATTCCGCCTCAAGCGCCTGGGTCACCGCATTGATAACACCCTGCAGATCGAGCCCCGCCTCCGCCAACTGCTGCTGCGGTGCCGCATGCTCGATAAAGTGATCAGGCAGCCCCAGATTGAGGGTGCGCACCTTGCGCCCGGTTGTCGCCAAGTATTCGTTGACCGCTGAACCGGCACCACCCTGTACTACATTCTCCTCCAAGGTCACCAGCAGGTCGTAACTGTTGGCCAACTCAAGGATCAGAGCTTCATCCAGCGGTTTGATAAAGCGCATATTAGCCACACCGGCATCCAGAGATTCCGCTGCCTCTTCTGCCACAGCAAGCATGCTGCCGAAAGCCAGTAGAGCCACTCGACGGCCATGGCGGCAGATCTCACCACGCCCCATCGGCAATACCGAAAGCTCACTGCCAGGGGCAACACCAGGCCCGGTTCCACGTGGATAACGTACCATCGCCGGCCCGGTATGGAGGTAGGCGGTCTGCAGCATCTGTCGGCACTCCAGCTCATTAGCCGGCGCCATCACGACCATATTGGGGATGCAGCGAATAAAACTGAGATCGAAACTGCCGGCGTGGGTAGCACCATCTGCACCTACCTGTCCGGCACGATCTACTGCAAAGGTGACGTCCAGGTTCTGCAACGCCACATCGTGGATCAGTTGGTCATAAGCACGCTGAAGAAAGCTGGAGTAGATCGCCACCACTGGTTTGACACCGTCGCAGGCCAATCCGGCGGCAAAAGTAACCGCATGCTGTTCAGCGATGCCCACATCGTAATAACGCCCAGGGAAACGACGTGAAAACTCAACCATACCCGAGCCTTCACACATGGCAGGGGTGATCGCCACCAAACGAGGATCATCGGCAGCAGCATCGCACAGCCAGCCGCCAAACACCTGTGTATAGGTAGGGCCGGATGCTGCCTTGCCGTTCATTACGCCGGTATCAAGGTCAAATGGCGTGACACCGTGATAGACACAGGGATCACTCTCCGCCGGCTGGTAACCACGCCCCTTCTGGGTAACGATGTGGAGCAGACGCGGTCCCGACATTTTTTTCATATTTTTCAGTGTCGCAACCAGTGTCTCAATATCGTGACCGTCCACCGGACCGATATAGTTGAAACCCAGCTCTTCGAACAGAGTGCCGGGCATCACCATGCCCTTCATGTGCTCCTCCCAGCGCCCCACCAAATCACTGAGCTGGGGCAGATTGCTGAGGCTGATTTTCCCCCCTCCCTAACCGTGGTGTAAAGCCTGCCGGAAAGCGCCCGAGCCAGGTGATTTCTGAAAGCACCCACCGGCTGCGAAATCGACATATCGTTATCGTTAAGGATCACCAGCAGGTCAAGATCGAGATCACCCGCCTGATTGAGCGCCTCAAAGGCCATGCCGCCACCCATGGCGCCATCACCGATGACCGCAATCGTATGGCGTCCTTCACCACGCTGTTTGGCTGCCGCTGCCATACCCAGGGCAGCACCAATGGAGGTGCTGGAGTGGCCGGTGCCAAAGCTGTCGTATTCGCTCTCTTCACGACGAGGAAAACCTGAAATTCCTCCCTGCTGGCGCAGCGTCGCCATCTCCTTGCGGCGACCAGTAAGAATCTTGTGGGGATAAGCTTGGTGGCCCACATCCCAGACCAGGCGGTCATTAGGGGTGTTAAAGACATAGTGCAGAGCAACGGTGAGCTCCGCCACTCCGAGGCCGGCGGCAAGATGCCCACCAGTCTGAGAAACGCTGGTGATGAGGAATTCGCGCAACTCCTCGGTCAAACGGACAAGCTGTGACTCATCCAGCCGTCGCAGGTCGGCAGGCAGATTGATGCCACTGAGGAGACTCTGCCCCCCATCGGCTGCAATACCGCTGTGCTCATTCTGCTGTGACATAGCCTATCCAGTTTCGCCGGGGCAAATTGGCCCGCTTGGGCGCCAACTCCCCGCAGAGAGTAAAAGCGGGCCATTTTACCCGTCATGGGCACCGCCCCGCTATCTCTTTTTTGCCGCCACAGGAATATTAGCGCTCTTATCGAGGGAGTCGCCGAGTAGAAAGTCCTTAAACGCCTGACCTGAGGGGGAGAGTCGCTTACCATGACGGTGGACGACAAACCACTTGCGCCTCAACGGAAAATCTTCCACATCAAGTATCACCAGCTTGCCCGCCTCCACCTCCAACTCAATGGTGTGAGTGGAAACAACCCCCAGGCCAAGTCCGGCACGAACCGCCTGCTTGATCGCCTCATTGCGGGTCATCTTCATGCCTTTATTGATCTCCACCCCCCGATCATCGAAAAAACGCTCCATCGCCAGACGAGTGCCGGAGCCCTCCTCACGCATCAGAAACGTCTCCTCCGACAGACGCGCAGTGCTCACCTTTTTTTCACCAACCAATGGATGATCGGGGGGGGCGATCACCACCAGAGGATTCTCCATAAAGGCTTCGGAATCCAGATCTATCCCCTTCGGTGGCTGCCCCATTAAAACCATATCCTTCTCGTTCTGTTCCAACATCTGCACCAGCTGCGCCGATTGGTCACCTCCAGACTCAGTTTGACGTTGGGATAGAGACGTGAGAATCCACCCAGCGCCTTGGGGGCGAAATAGTTGACGGTACTGGCCACTGCTATTTCGAGGCGGCCACGACTCACACCTTTAAGTGACTCCATTACCTCCTCCATCTCATCCAGCTGGTGAGAGATGTTACGCCCGTAGCCGTGAAGCTCTCTGCCCGCCTCGGTAAGATGTATCTTTTTACCCAACTTCTCGAACAGGGGCAGTCCAACATTCTCCTCCAGCTGCCGTATCTGCATGGAGACGGCAGGCTGGCTGAGATAAAGCTCTTTTGCTGCAGCGGTATAGCTGAGCCGTGTAGCCACTGCTTCGAATACCTTAAGTTGTCGCAGGGTGAGATGCATTGGGTTTCTCCCGGGTAACGACTGCAAGAAAATAATGGTTTTACTAATATGGATATCCGGATTTTCTATCTACCTGCATCCGGATCTTCATAAAGCCATACTTATGGACGCCATTAAAAACTTTTAATTTTGTTTATGCAAGAGGACGCTTATAGTGCTTCCACACTTTCAGTGGTGATTCACAGTTTCAGCCGAGCCGGAACTCAAAATCTCCACTTAATTCAACCAACGAGGTTCCTAGCATGGATCAATCTGCACGTTACGCTGACCTTTCTCTGAAAGAAGAAGACCTGATCGCTGGCGGTGGCCATATCCTGGTTGCTTACACCATGCACCCAGCTGCAGGCTACGGTTACCTGGAAGTAGCAGCGCACATCGCCGCTGAGTCTTCTACCGGCACCAACGTTGAAGTTTCTACCACTGATGTACTTCACCAAGGGTGTAGACGCC
>MOXG01000125.1_pt1 | contig 10046 bp, 15 predicted proteins | sample 1471191 | NCBI WGS metagenome assembly MOXG01 (sample SAMN05806437, study PRJNA327811) | mollusc metagenome | isolation source: Phylotype C (NB3) bacterial symbionts from gill | host: Thyasira cf. gouldii | place: Canada: Bonne Bay, Newfoundland | collected 2010-08-19
AGTCATGAACTGGTTATCCAGTTGGAGCAGTGGAAAACCGACCACCAATTTCAGATAGTGCCGTTTCGCCCCACCCCAGCCGGTCGCGAACTGAAAGCCGGCTTCTCCCGACTGGGAACCCGTGGCGATGAGGGCACGGTCATCTTCCTTGAAGATATGGCGACGGTGACACACGCAGGCAGCAACAGATGAAGCTGGCCTCACTCGGCCGACTCACCGCAAGTATCGCCCATGAGATCCGTAACCCCCTGGGTGCCATCGGTCATGCAGAGCAGTTGTTGCGTGAGTCGCCAGATCTGCCACCGTCGGATCAGCGGCTGATCGACATTATCAATACCAATACCCTGCGGGTAAATGAGGTGATCGAGAACATTCTCCAGTTCTCCCGCCGTAGCCGCTCACAACCCGAGGAGTTTATCCTCAAACCCTGGCTACAACAGCTTATGAGCGATCTACAGCGCAGCCATCACCTGACCGATGAAAAGATCCAGTTACAGATCGAACCTGACAGCACACTGATCAGGCCGATCCCAGCCAGCTGCGACAGATGTTTGTCATACTCTGTGAGAATGCTATCAACCACTTCGACAGGGAGCAGGAGCTCCTATCGATCAAAATCAACGGAGGCGATTACGCGGGAGTCGGGGGGGCCTTTTGTCGACATTATCGATAACGGACCGGGGATAGATGCCGAGACGGTACGACAGATCTTTGAGCCGTTTTTCACCACCCGTAACTCAGGTACAGGTCTGGGACTGTTCATTGCCAAGGAGTTGAGTGAATCCAACCGCCTGGGACTCGATTACATCACCATCCCAACAGGCGGCAGCTGTTTTCGTATCACCTTTCCCGGTAGGGGCAATGAGCCGATAGTGGATTAATCTTGTCTGTCGCTGTAATCAGCACGAGACAACTGGGGGTGGAGTGATCAGCATAACCACAACCGGGAGCCTATTTTTCAGAAAGCCTCAGCGCACGTTAAATTCAAAGCAAGGTAGAGCTAACCCCCAAAGCTTCGGCCGCCTGTACAAGGCCTCGATCGAGAGAGTTGATTCGCATAGCGGCTACCGCAAGATGCAGGGCATCTCCTGAGCGTAATCCGGTTGCATGCTGATCTGCAAAGCGGGCAGCGGTGCGAAAGTCGAGACGTGATAGTGACAGCACCGAAAATGATTCTTCAGTCAGCGAGGTGAAGAGCGCCAATGCATCCGCTCGGTGCGCAGCCCCCAACTGGCCGGTTCTCACTTTTAGTGAGAGCGCCCCTGAAAACTCTGTTATGACCCAGTCGCTTATGACCAACTATTCGGGCGGCTGAGCCGCCAGCCACTCCTGCATCTCGGCTGTACGAGATTCGTTCGTCAGCGCAGCCACGAGCAGGCTGGTGTCCAGATACAGCATCAATACCGTGCGCCATCACGGAGGCGGCGCATAAAGCCTCCAGCCTCTTCTGTTTGCAACGGCATAGCGTCCGTCAAACGCCGCAGGGTTGCCATATCGACCGGTTTGCGTGGAGGTTCCGGCCGTGAAACTCGTGCTACAAACTTGCCACGTTTGGTAATAAACACGGTTTCGCCCCTGGCAGCCAACTCGGTAAGTTCACTGAGGTGGGCCTTGGCGTCTGCCAAACTAACGGTTTTGCTATCCATAGTGGAAATTCCATCTGACCAATTAGATGGTCATATTATAGACGGACGCGATTTGCCTACCAAGAACACAACATACACATCGAAACCGCCTCTCCATTTATTGCACACCACCAACCGCCAAAAACGTGCCATTTTGACAATTTAGAGCACACTGAAATCATCATCGGGTTCATTCGGCTTCTGGTTTTCTATATACACTTTCCAGACTTCGTCTGTCACGTTCCCGCTTGAAGCTACCCAATAGCCTCTCACCCACAAATGCTGCCCCCAGTACCTCTTCTTCAATTGCGGAAACTCCGTGAGCAGCTTGTGGGAACTCTTACCTTTCAGAAACTGTACCGCCTTGGATACTGACAAGCTCGGTGGTATTCCTATCAGCATGTGGACATGATCCCTGTTGATAGCTCCCGCATAGATCATCATTCTTTGCTTCGCGCAATCTCTCGCAGCAACTCTCGGCATCTCAATCCCACATCACCACCCAATACAGGATATCGATACTTCGTTACCCAGACCAAGTGATATTTGCAATCCCAAATAGTGTGGTCACCATGTTTATAATTCTGCCTACCCTAAGCATATCATTTGACCCTAGCCGCCTGAAGGCGTGGGATTTACGGATCCCCTATCGGGGACTTTAATTGGCAAGTTTTAGGGGAAGTAGCTATAGTAGCTATAGTAGCTATATTAGCTAATATTTGCCTAACAAGGGCAGAAAGGATCAACATGGAAATATTCAGTTCAAAAGACGCTCAAAATCAATTTGGCGATATGCTTATGAAAGCTCAGAAAGAACCCGTCTGTATCAAGAGATACAATAAAGCAGCAGCTTATATGCTTTCCGCCAGTGCCTTTGAAGAGTATCAGGAATACAAGCATCAGGTTTTGCGTGAGAAGATTGCCAAGGGTATGGACAGCCTGAAAAAGGGAAAAATACATGACGGTGATAAAGTCTTCGATGAACTAATGGAATTGGCTAATGACTAGAGTTGTATTCACCCCAGAATCAAGTGAAGATTTAAAAAATATTGTTCGTTATACAAGGGAAACCTGGGGTAGTGTGCAAGCTGTTGAGTATGTTTCAGGCTTGCGTAAGCAATCAGCATTATTGGCCATAAGAGCTGATATTGGGAAAAAACGTGATGATTTGGCAGATGGTTTGCTTTGCTTTCCCTATGTCAGCCATATTGTTTATTACACCAAAAGCCATGATGGTATAACCATTATCCGCTTCCTCCACAAACAACAAGATCCAACAATTCATATGGAACAAGGTGGGAATGCTTAGCCATGAGTGATCAGAAATTTTGTTGTTTTGCCAAAAACAAGTGCTAAGGAAACACCTGGACACTCATCACTTAACCTCTTGAGCGATGGGTGTCTTGTCTTTTCACTGTGAAAATGCAATCGACCACTTCAACAGAGAGAGGTGTGATCTGTCGATCAAAATCAATGGCGACATCACCTGGGAGTCAGGAGGTCCTTTTATTTATATCATCGATAACGGCCCTGGTATCGAACCAGATACAGTACGGCAGATATTCGAACCCTTTTTCACCACCCGTAACTCAGGTACAGGTCTGGGACTGTTCATTGCCAAGGAGTTGAGTGAATCCAACCGCCTGGGACTCGATTACATCACCATCCCAACAGGCGGCAGCTGTTTTCGTATCACCTTTCCCGGCAGGGGTAATGAGCCAATAGTGGATTGACATCACCAGCAGTGTAAACAGACATCCTGAGACAGGTGATTGAGGCGAAGGAAGCTATGGGCTACATTGAGTAATCATCAGAGTAGAAATAGAGATATCAATGAAACCATCCATTGCACTTGAGCAGCACAGAGATGCCATTCGGCAGATCGTCGCTCGTCATCATGCCGTGAATGCAAGAGTCTTTGGCTCTGTGCTGCGAAAGGAAGACCAGAGTGATAGTGACCTGGATCTTCTGGTCGACCCAACCCCTGAGACCACTCTATTCGATATTGGGGCCATCCGACGTGAGTTACTGCAACTATTAGGAGTTCCGGTTGATGTGCTAACCCCAAAGGCACTACCGGAGAGTTTCAGAAGCACCGTACTTCGAGATGCAGAACCCATATGAGTCGTGACTACCTCCAGCACAATGAAGCACAAAATCATCCATCCGACCAACTCCGACCACGATAATTGGTGCTTGAGAAAATAATGCCCCATCCCCTTGCACTTATCGTCGATGACGAACCGGATATTCGAGAACTGCTGGAGATCACTCTCGGGCGGATGAATATCGACACTCGCTCCGCGGGGGATCTGGCTCTGCCCGGGATCAGCTGCAGAAGGAGTCATTCGACCTCTGCCTCACCGATATGCGACTGCCCGACGGCAACGGCATCGAACTGATTGAACTGATCAACCGGCAATACCCTCAGCTCCCCGTTGCCATGATCACCGCCCACGGTAATATGGACTCCGCCGTCCTGGCATTGAAAGCGGGAGCCTTCGACTTTGTGTCCAAGCCAGTTGACCTGCAGATATTGCGTAGACTGGTGGAGAGCGCACTCAAGCTGGATAACACACCCCCTCTCCCCATAACAGAGACAGAGACAGAGACAGAGACAGAGACAGCAAGTAAAGCGGATAGCGGGCTGCAGGGAAAGTCAGCAGCCATTGAGAAGATCCGGACAATGACCCGCAAACTGGCGCGCAACCAGGCGCCGGTCTATATCAGCGGCGAGTCGGGCAGCGGCAAAGAGCTGGCGGCTCACATGATTCACAACCAAGGGCCCAGAGGTGATCACGAGTTCATCGCCGTCAACTGCGGCGCCATACCCCAGGAACTGATGGAGAGCGAGTTCTTCGGTCACAAAAAAGGGAGTTTTACCGGCGCGGTCACTGACAAAGAGGGCCTGTTTCAGGCAGCCGATGGCGGCACCCTGTTCCTCGACGAGGTGGCCGACCTCCCCTTGCACATGCAGGTAAAACTGCTGCGCGCCATCCAGGAGAAGTCGATCCGACCAGTGGGGGCGCAGAAAGAGATCCCTGTGGATGTACGACTGATCAGCGCCACCCATAAAAACCTAGGCAAGCTGGTGGCCGAGGGAGAGTTCCGCCAGGACCTCTTCTATCGTATCAACGTCATCGAGCTACAGATCCCCCCCTTGCGGGAGCGCCGGGAGGATATCGCCCTGCTGGCCGACCGTATACTGAATCGCATTGCAGAACAGAATAGCTGCGACAAACCCCGTGTCGAGCGGGAGGCGCTGAAAGCACTCTATAGCTACACTTTCCCCGGCAACGTCCGCGAGCTGGAGAATATTCTGGAACGCGCCAGTGCCCTTTGCGACGAGGGATGATCGGCTCGATGATCTTGCTCTGCCGGGCAATAACCGAGATACCCCCCAGCCGGAACCGGGCCTCCCCCTGGAAGCTCACCTGGAAAAGGTAGAGAGAGCCCTCATTACCAAGGCACTGGAGGAGACTCACTGGAACAAGACAGCGGCAGCGAAAAAACTGGGGATCAGTTTTCGTGCCCTAAGGTACCGACTTAGCAAGCTGGGCATGGAGTGATCAATACAACCCTAGTCTTCACCCACACCTCAGAGTGACAAAAATTGTCACTTTCTGACCATTCCCATCAGAATAGAGAGGGTAATCACAGACCGGACAACCTACCCTCAACCCACCGGCCACCCGGAAAAATACCCTTTTAGGCACTCTATCCCTTTGATTTTTCAATATATCCGCTGATCAATTCAGGTCAGCTCACTTCACATGGCACGACTTCTGCAGCCTTTCAACTGAGAAACAGACTCACAGAAACAGTGAAGAGCACGTCTCTTCCCTGCTGACAATAAAACCTTGAAGGAGTTGACCATGAAAAAAGTACAATCAGGCTTCACGTTGATCGAACTGATGATCGTCGTAGCGATTATCGGTATTTTGGCGCTATCGCCATTCCCGCCTATCAGGATTACACCGTGAAATCTAAAGTATCTGAGGGCCCAAGCATCGCGTCACCTGCCTGACTGCCATAGGTGTTTTGTGCAGTGAAGGAAGCCTGACCGCGACCACAACCCATGATGATTTAGGCATCGCTGCCGCTACGTCCCTGAACGGCAGATATGTAAGCCAGGTGGATGCAGCAGGTCTAGCTGCAAATGCTGGCGGCACCGTGACAATCGCGTATAAACCCATCGGCACCAAAGTTACAACTGGCCAGACAGTTATCTACACTGGCGCCTGCAGCGATGCCGGTCTTCAGTGGACGTCAATTACAGGAACAGTTGACGCGAAATACCGTCCTAAACAGTAATTGAAAAAAGTTTCACCGCTTAATAAAAAAGAGGGGCTCAATGCTCCTCTTTTTTATGTCTGACCAAATAAAAATCTGGGGCCTTATATATCCACTCGGATGATATGATAAGAGGCCAATACCACCCATAGAATTAAAATGATATCTCTTCCTACTACCCAATCCAGCTGGTTACATCGACTCTGGCCTTTAGCTCTAGCGCTAATAATTGCCGCCACCATCTATCTGCCGGGACTCAGCGGCAACTTTCTGTTCGATGATTGGACTAGGATCAGTGAAAACAAGCATATCCACCTAGATACACTTTCCATAGATAGACTGACGCTGCCGCCTCATCATTTGATGGAAGCACATGGCGCCGCTCTATCAGTATGCTCTCGTTTGCCGTCAACCATTTAGTTTCTGGCCTTAACCCATGGGGATTCAAGGCCGTCAATCTCGTTATACACCTACTCACAAGTATCACCATCTATGCGCTACTCTATCTACTACTAAGCACCCCTCGCTTCACCACATTCCCTTACGCCCACTGGCTACCCATCACTATTACTGCAGCATGGCTTATTAGCCCAATCAATCTGACAACCGTCCTTTATATTGTTCAGCGAATGACGGGGCTTGCCAGCCTCTTCATCTTGCTGGGAATAACAGCTTACACATGGGGACGAAGCCGGCAACTTCAGAACCGATCAGGCACTCTTCCAATCGTATTCTCCCTGCTATTTTTCGCCCCACTGGCAACCCTTAGCAAGGAAAATGGCATATTGCTTCTTCCCTGCCTACTGTTAGTAGAATCGCTCTTTTTTCATTTTCGGAGAGCCTCTGGCAATCTTAACTACCCACTCATAATCCTGTTCACTCTGATTATTGGGGTGCCGGTAGTATCATTAACAGGTTACTTATTGCTACACCCGGAAATCATCATCAATGGCTACACCCAGAGAGAATTTTCCCTTGAGCAGAGGCTACTGACGGAGAGCCGCATTTTACTCCTCTATATCCGTCTAATACTGTCGCCGGATATCCAACTATTAGGCATGTTTCACGACGACATAGTGCTCTCACAAGGCCTATTCGATCCACCCACGACTCTGCTCTCAATCATAGCGCTGGTCAGTTTACTTATCTTGGCTATAACCACATGGAAAAAGATCCCCTTAGTCTCTTTTGGTATCCTGCTTTTTTTTATGATGCATACAATGGAGTCCACCGTCATTGCCCTTGAATTGATCCATGAGCACCGGAATTATATTGCCAGCCTGGGTATACTTATTGCGGCATTTGGAGCTCTTTTTCAAGCCATCTCATCCAAGCATTCGAGCCACATTCTTGTTATTGTCTGCTGCCTGTTTTTAGCTCTAACAGGATTTACCACATACGTCAGGTCGACATCGTGGGGGGGATCACTTACCCACGCCATTGATGAAGCTCGCAATCATCCGCAGTCCCCTAGAGCCAATCTACTAGCCTGCAACATGCTTCTAGCTTGGCCACAGAAGATAACCAGGAACTTATTCGACTCGGTATTAATTACTGTGAGCGTACCCGTCAGCTCGATTCACACAATGCAGTAGCTGAAATCACCCTACTTATAGCCAGCCAACGACTAAAAATACAAGCACAACCAGAGTGGGTCAACGGCGCAATAAATAAGCTTGAAAGCTATCCATCGATGCCTTCAAGCCTTTATTCACTTCAACAACTCTTTTTATGCCAAAAAGAACGTATTTGCACCCTCCAGCACAAAGATATACTGCCTATGTTTGAGGCCGCAACAAAAAGTGGCAGCCCCATGACAAATCTACTCTTAGGAAATTATTTCGAGCATATATTAAACGACCACAGCGAAGCCCTAAGGCAGTACAAACGAGCAGCCTCAAGAAATCCAAGCGATGCACTATCGCACATGGCCTTGACAAGAGTACTGATCAAGCTGGAGAGTATGAGAGCGCACTAAGCGAGTTATTAATAACCAAAAGACTGGACAGATCACACGCATATTCAGAGGAAATAGATAAAGCTGAAATACTCATTCGGAATGGACTGAAGAGCCATAACTGACCATGGGCAAGAAGAGTTTACTAATACTTACCTCTACTTTTCCACGCTGGAAAGGTGACCACGAACCACCATTCGTGTACCAACTTGCACGCAGACTTACCGACAACTGGGAGGTACATGTACTATCACCACACACTGCCTCCCTACCAACCAAAGAGACTTTTTCCGGCATTATCTAATGGACAGCCATTCCGTTTCAGAAAAACCCAAGTTACTTGTACTGACCACCACCTATCCGCGCAATAAAAGTAGCTGCGATCCATCTTTTGTCCATGAATTATGTAAGCGGCTAACTGATTTTGAAGTCCACCTCATCGCTCCTCATGCTCCTGGCTGCGAAACAGAAGATGTTATAGATGACGTCCATATTCACCGATTCCGTTATGCGCCTGAAAAACTGGAAACGCTGGCCTACGACGGGGGTATTGCCGCTAACCTAAAGAGAGCTCCCTGGAAGTACTTTTTACTGCAGAACTTTCTGCTCTCGATGTTCCTGTTGGCCTATCGTGTAGCTCGCAGACACCAAATCCATCTAATTCATGCCCACTGGATAATTCCAACAGGCTTGATTGGCGCTACTTTGAAAGAATTACTACCTGGCAAGAACCGGTTACTGGTAACTGCGCACGGCGGTGATATTTTGCAGTTACGGTCAGGAATTTTTCAAAGGCTCAGGCGCTGGGTTGCCCAGGAAGCAGACTCTGTTAGCGTAGTCAGTCGTAGCCTCATACAGAACGCCACAAAGGAGAAGTGGCCACTGTCAAATGTCCAGGTTGCACCGATGGGTGTAGACCTGCAGCGGCTGTTTACCCCCCTACCCCAGCAAGACAAACCTCCTACAATCGTCTTTGCTGGCCGTTTGGTACCCAAGAAAGGGGCCCAGCACCTAATTGGGGCCATGCGCCTTGTTGTTAACCAGTTGCCCGACTGTCGGTTACTGTTAGCTGGTGACGGTCCGCTGCGAGAAGAGTTGATTGCACGCACCAAGCATCTTGGCCTTGAAAAACAGATTCGACTTTTTAGGCCCATACCAACTGACTGAGCTGCCCGGCATCTACGTAGAGGCACCATTGCCGTATTACCTTTTGATACGGCTGATGACGGTGACAGTGAAGGCCTGGGACTTACAGCTATCGAGGCCATGGGCTGTGGAATCCCTGTCATTGTCGGTGATGTAGATGCGATTTACGATGTTGTGCAACACGAAAAAAATGGTCTGATTGTCAACCCTCGTGACACAACCAAACTTGCCCAGCAAATGGTACGCCTTCTACAGAACCCGAGCCTGCGAGTGCAACTTGCAGAAAGTGGGCGGGCTCATTGTATCCAGGAATTTGATTGGAGTATCGCAGCACAACGATACCTGAGAATACTGAAGGAACTACATACCTCAGCATCCTGATAGCATCAAGCCGCCTTCTAGCGTCTGGCAGCACCATCCATATAACTTGCTGCAGCAGCCAACTTCACAGCAAACAACTTTAACCGAAATGGCAGCGCACCGACCGCCAAAATGTACTCGGAAAACCTAACTATTGGTCTCCGAAAACCCAGAACAAAGGGGGTATAGACTCTACGCATAAGCCAACTGCCTGTTGCTGGGTCAATTTTCGCGTACGGCATCTCCCTGTATAGTGCAGGATGTTGTGCAAAGAATACTGGTGCAGAATAACGACCAGCGATCTCCATCTTTTCACAATAATCACTCAGCGTATTACCACTATTATGGAGCACGCGCATAGTTGGCACATGAAGTACACTAACCGCACCCGCCAGTAATCTCACGATCAGATCGCGATCTTCAAAACCATAGTGAGTATATGCCGTACTGAAACCACCGGCACTCTCAAAGAGCACATGACGTACAAGTAGATTCTGGGTTGTCATTGCTAATGGCCAATGCCGGCGAGAGGCATATTCTGCACGCGTCTTTTCAACTTCTGCCTGATATCTAGCCCAGAAACCTGTCCCTATATCCCCCATGGAACCAAAGAGCATATCAGCACCTTCCTCCAAGCCTTACTCATCCTATAAATAGTCATCACA
>MOXG01000126.1_pt1 | contig 9714 bp, 12 predicted proteins | sample 1471191 | NCBI WGS metagenome assembly MOXG01 (sample SAMN05806437, study PRJNA327811) | mollusc metagenome | isolation source: Phylotype C (NB3) bacterial symbionts from gill | host: Thyasira cf. gouldii | place: Canada: Bonne Bay, Newfoundland | collected 2010-08-19
CAGATAATGTAAAACCTACTTGCAAAATTTATACAAATCCTAATTTTACAAATCCATTAAAAATGGGAAAGAATATTAGTAACTCCTGGAAAACCAGAAGTCATCACCGCTGTCACCGTCATCACCGCTGTCACCGTCACCACCGCCATCGTCAGCATAAGCAGTGTTGATCACCAATGTGAAGTTTGACATGTCAATCTTGTATGGGAAAAAAAGTCCGACAATCAGGATTGCTACGCTTAACAGATGTAGGAGTTTGAATGAGGGGGCCGATCTTTTATTTTCAGGTGTTGAGCAGTGGTGATGTTTGCTGAAAATGTATCGCGTTAGCACAGTTAGCCTCCAATCAATAATCTCTCTCTATACCCTAGTCAACGGTTTGGACCGCCTTTTAATCCCTACGCGATAAAAAATAATGGCAGTAGGAAGATAAGGTCCTGCTTGTTTAAAAACGTTACAAGGGGCCGAGTGTTATAGCTGACTATACTGATTTCAGGTGGTTCATTTCAACCAAGATCAATGGAAGGTGAACTACTCGATCACTTTCTGTTTATCTACTACCTGATCAGGTCTGAATTTTAAGCTATTAAGGTTGGTTTAAGGAACTTCGGAATAAAATAGCCTTTCGAACGTTATATAGTTTAAACCACCAACAAAAGGTACAGGGTGAGTTCTGATATCTACCAGGAGATAATTGATCTGCTGCCAAAGCTACGGCGCTTTGCTTACGGGTTGACTCGTTCCAAAGAGAATGCTGAGGACCTCGTGCAGGAGGCCTGTGCCCGCCTGCTTGCTGACTTAAAAGAGAAAGAGTCCTATCTTGAGCGTTGGTTGTTCAGGACTATTCGTAATATTCACATTGATCAGGTGAGAAAAAACAGTGTTGCAGAACGCCACCAGAGTCATCTTGTAGACCATGATACGCCCTATGTAGACGGTAACGAGGTGGTCGAAACCCTACTAACTCTTGATCAGGCGAAGAGTGTTCTATTTGAACTGTCTGAGGAACATCGTACGGTACTTCTTTTGGTTGGAGTGGAAGGCTTCTCTTACCGTGAGGCGGCGGATATTCTTGACCTTCCGATCGGAACAGTGACCAGTCGCCTGGCAAGGGCACGGAACAGTGTTGTGCAGATGGTTAAGGGCGGAAGCGTGATTGAGGGTGATTTGGAGGTGCAGCGTCTATGACACAGCAGGGTGACAATCAGATTGGCGGTTTTGATGAATCACTGCTCAACGCCTATATCGACGGTGAGTTGGATCACGGCAGATGAAACGGATTAAGCATGAGCTTAATGACGACAAAGAGGCGGCCCAATATGTGAGAGCGGTACGACGTTTTCATCTGGTCTCAGGTGCCGCCCTCGATGAAGAGATCAATAGCTCTGCTCCGGGTGATCTTGAAGCGAAGTTGTATGCCTTAAAAGAGAATCATGCACAACAATCTCCCCCACCACCTGAGGAAAATGTTAAACAAGGTTATCGCTATTTACATCTTGCATTAGCAGCAGGATTTGCCACATTGGCATTGGGATTCACACTTGGTTTTTTCTCATCTGGATATCACATGCAGCAGCAGATGTTATTGGCTCAGTCCGTCCGGGAGGAGATGCTGTTTGAGAGCAAACAGGTGATGAATCGTGTGTTTGAGCATAACCCCAGTGGCGAGGTGGTGGCATGGGTAAGTGATAATGGAAAAATCCAAGGTGAACTCTTGCCGATTCGTACACTGAAACTTGGAGATAAGCGGTTCTGCAGGGAGTTTCAGGAGATCTTGATCATCGATGGGCAAAAGGAGGTTCGTCAGGGGCTCTCTTGTCGCCAGGGGAGAGAGCAGTGGGATACCAAGATGATTATGGCTGATCCGGCAAAGCGCCTGCTCTAATTTAGTGCCCGTATGAAAAGAGACACGCAGGGCGTTATGTACCGCAAAAGGTCATCGCAACACGTTCGCTTGCGAGGGGTGGCTCTAAATAGTGTGCGAGACCGGGGTGTTCGATAAAAGGCTCGGCAAGTACCAGCCGTAGTTCGTTAAATACGCTGAAATCACCTTGAAAGGCGGACTGAATGGCCCGTTCAATCTGATGGTTGCGTGGGATGACAACGGGATTGGTCGATGCCATCAGCTGGGCGGCGCTTTGACGGCCACCGGGCTGGTTGTCGATGCGCTCTAGCCAACGGGTCTCAAAGTCACCAAAAACGGGTGAATCATTTTTATTCATGCGCGTGGCCAGTTGCCGGAAGCTCAGGCTGTAATCGAGTTGATGCTCCTGCAGATGTTGCAGCCAGTCAGTGACCAGCTCAGTGTTACCCTCGTTGTGGTTGGCAAGACCGAGCTTTTCACTCATCAACGCGAAGTAGCGGGTATCGAAAAGTGATTGGAAGCGCTCCAGTGCCAACTCATATTCATCCTGTTCTCCTTCCAGCATCATCAGACATTCGGCCAGCCGCGCCAGGTTCCATTGCGCCATGCCGGCTTGCTGACCGTAAGCGTAGCGACCGTATTGATCGATGGAGCTGAAAACCTTATCGATATGGAACTCATCCATGAAGGCGCAGGGGCCGTAATCCAGAGTTTCGCCGGAGATGGCGGTGTTGTCAGTATTCATTACGCCGTGGATGAATCCGAGGGCCATCCAGTGGGCAACCAGTTTGGCCTGGGCTTTGACCACTTCTGAGAAAAAAGCCAACACCGGACGGTCGCTTGATGCCGCGTCAGGATAGTGCCGGGCAATGGCGTAGTGGGTGAGTTCCACCAATGCATCCCGATCATTCCGAGTAGCGAAGAATTGAAAGGTACCCACGCGGATATGACTGGAAGCCACCCGTGTAAGGATACCACCGGGTTCGCCCGATTCACGGATCACCGTCTCACCGGTACTTACTGCCGCAAGAGCCGCGTGGTTGGCACACCCAGCCTATGCATGGCCTCGCTGAGCAGGTATTCGCGGATGACCGGTCCCAGTGATGACTTGCCATCACCACGACGGGAAAAGGGGGTCTGCCCCGATCCCTTGAGTTGGATATCGTAACGGCCCCCATCTATAGGGCTAAGAACCTCCCCCAGCAGTGCCGCCCGCCCATCGCCGAGCTGAGGCACAAAGTTGCCGAACTGATGGCCGGCGTAGACCATAGCAATGGTCTTGCCACCGGGCAGAGGTTCACTGCCACTAAAAATGCGAGCCAGGCCAGCTTTGTCGGCACCTAAATCATTTAGGCCGAGGTGTGTAGCCAAATCCTCATTCCAGGCAATCAATGCAGGTTTAGGGGCGGAGTCGGTCTGGATGTGGGCGTAAAAGTGCTTAGGGAGCTTGGCATAGCTATTGATGAAGTTCATGCGATAAGTTTCGCATTCATTGGCCAAGATTCAACCACGGCAAAAGTCGGGGAGTCGTCCCTATTCGCCGGGGGCGGGTGGAAGTTGAAACAAAGGGGCCAATTTGAACTGCCCTTTCAGTATTGACTGAGTTTCGATTGAAACTGATACCTATGATACTTAGGAATTAAACGTAAGCATTTGCTTGCGGACATTAGCGGAAGTCCTGATCACATAAAAAGCAGAGTATCCGCACACCCAAAAGCAGGTCTACGGGGAAGCGAGGTCAACTACCGTAATCGACCCATAGGAGTCATTCGGCTCGAATATCTAATTGGCTGGAGTCCAGCAATAGCCGTCTTTCAGAACTTGAAAGCCACTGACACTGTCTGTCAGGATAAAATGCCGACTAATGCAAATTAGGCAAAGAGTTCAATAAGTCCAGCATTGTAAGATCTGTGATTACTTTCCGTTCAGAGTCCAGAATTGCAATCTCCTGAACATTGGCATCAATCATCCTCTGGAGCACCAGTTCAACATCCTCATCCTCCGTTGCCGTTACAGGGTTTTTCAGCATGATATCTCTTGCGGTCTCATGGGTAACCATTTCTAAAAGCCTGCGTGGATGTATCCTGGGTTCAAACTTGTGTGGCAGGAGTTGCCTTACAAGCATGTCGAGCGAAATAGTGCCTATAAGTTCCTTCTTTTCGTTCACCACATAGACGAGTCGGCTGTGCTGGAAGCTGTGCATGGTATTCATCACGGCTTCAAGGCTATATGCTTCCGAAACAGTGGGCACTTCCCTTTCCTTTACAGGCTCAACGATTTCTCTGATCTCCATCTAAACCTCCACCTGCTTCTCTGCTCTATTCATTGCTAGTCTCTCCAGCTCGAATGAGGGCATACCTGACGAGAGGCGGAGCAATCAACTCATTGATGATAACAGAGAGGAGAACGGCATTTACCATGAGGGCTGAAAGAGGTGACGAATTGAATGTATCTTTCGCCAACAGTATCAGACCGACCGTAACGCCCGCCTTGGGCAGAAGGGCAAGTCCAAGATATTGTCTTACCGTTCCCGGCGCATGTGAGATTACTGCGCCCAGACGTGTCCCGTAGAGCTTGCCAGTGAAGCGTCCCAATACAATCAGCCCTGCCAGCAGGAAACCGGAAGCGCTGAAGACGGCAATGTCCAGATGAGCACCGGCCAGGACAAAGAACATGCTGAATATGAGCTCCTCGACACCCTCAACGGTGCCGAAGATATCGTGAGCGTGCGCCACGAAGTTGATAACCATAAAACCGAAGGCCATGTTAGCGATGAGAGGTGAAACACCTACACTATCAGCGATACCGTAAATCAGCAGGATAAGACCACCGACCACACCAAGCATGACATCACTCCGTGTGACAAAACGGGCCGTCTTACTGAAGATCAGTCCAGACACGATACCGATTACAAGAGCGATTAATATCGATAGGATCGGGGAGAGCACTATTCGCCAGGAAAGGGCCTCTGCATCAATAAGGCTGTTGGCCAATACGATGGCGAACGAGAAAAAGACAATGGCGGTGGCATCGTCAAGGGCTACCACAGCGAGCAGTGTGGTGGTAAACGGTCCTGCAGCCCTGCACTCATGAACTATAGCCATCACTGCCGCCGGTGCAGTGGCCGCTGAAACAGCCCCTATTATTAAGGCCATGGGAAAGAATGTCTGCCAGAAAGAGTGAGGGGCTATCCCTGAATTGATTATGAAGGGTGATATCAGGCAGATAAGCAGCGTGGTCACAAGAAAGGCCCCGAATGACTGCGTAAAGTTGATCCACAGGATGGAACCGTACAGTTTTTTCAGGCTTTTCAGGACAAGAGAGCCCCCAATCGAGAAGGCGATGATGCCGAGGGCGATATCGGTGACAATCGAAAGTTCTTCACTGACCACCTTTTCCTGAAAGAAACCGGTTACAGAAGGGCTGAGGATCATCCCTGTTACGATGTATCCGCTGACGCGGGGGAACTTGAAATGGTTGGCTATCTGCCCGCCGGCAAAGCCAAAGAGCAGGAGGGCACCGATATGGACCAGGGAATCTGGGTTCATCATGAAATCCAGAAGATAGTGAGGATAATGAGAGTATAGGACGAATAAAAACCATGTTCCCTAAAGTCCACGGTTATTGAACAGCCGTTCGCCTCGCTTTTCGCACTGATCGATACGAAAACTTGCTGCATTCTGTCGCCCTCGCTCTGCCGCTTCCGCCAAGTACAGCAACTTGAGTTGAATGGTTGGTCTTCTTAGGGAAAGGAAAGGGGGACAGTTTTATTTTTCGGCTCACAAACGTCCGCTGAGGTCGCTAACCGGCCAATAGCGGCTGTAAGTGTTTGGATGAGCTTAGTCCGCTGTCAGCACAAAGCGGACATAATGAGTAACTGATCATTTGGCTGTAATCGGCCATAGGCGGAAGCTCGAGACAGATGTTGTGTGCGTTTCCAAACACTCCAAAGCAGACCTCCGTTTTGTGCGTTGCAATAGGCAGTAGACAACCCTGAGCAGCTAATGACCCGGTGAAGTTTCAAGCCACAAAATTTAGAGACAAGATTAGGAAAAATCGCAAGAATCGGAATGCGCCGAAAAGAAATGCCATCTATGATGCTACGCAATTAGCTGTAACAGAGGTACTGGGGCAATGAATTCTTCGATCAATAGTGAGATGGGTGCTAAAGAGTGGGTAATGTTGTTGACATTGTCCTTGCTCTGGGGTGGATCTTTCTTCTTCGTCGAGGTAATTATATCTGAACTACCGATATTGACGGTTGTATTTCTACGTGTGGCCTTGGCTGCAGTCGCGCTCTGGCTCTTCGCTATCGTCATGGGGCTCCGGCCGCCGATGACTATCAGAGCATGGACGGCATTTCTCATAATGGGATTACTTAACAACGTCATTCCATTCACTCTCATTGTCTGGGGTCAAACCCATATCGCTTCAGGTCTTGCCTCTATTTTGAATGCCTCCACACCGCTCTTCACCATTGTCGTGGCCGGAGTTCTTCTAGCAGATGAACGAACAACACCGATGAAGCTGGTCGGTGTGATTATTGGTTTTGTCGGAGTTATTCTGATAATCGGCCCTTCCGCGCTTGGTGGGTTGGGAGCTGATGCTTTGGCCCAGATCGCGGTACTTGGCGCAGCGATGTCATACGCGTTTGCAGGTGTGTTCGGTCGTCGATTCAAGGCTATGGGCATCGATCCAGTTATTACCGCGGCTGGTCAGGTGACAGTCTCTTCAGTCGTGCTGGCACCTGTCGCTATCTACGTAGATCGGCCGTTCAGCCTTGATGTTCCTGCTATCGGTACAGTCGCTGCAATCATCAGCTTAGCTATCTTATCCACTGCGGTAGCCTACATTTTGTACTTCAGAATACTCGCATCGGCTGGAGCTACTAACCTCCTACTTGTCACTTTCCTTATCCCAGTTTCGGCCATCTTTCTCGGTTCGCTTGTGCTTGGTGAATCGCTTGAACTTATTCACTTCTTTGGAATGGCCTTGATCGGCTTTGGGCTATCGGTGATAGATGGGAGACTATGGAAACGTAACAGGCCCTAGAATCACCCGCCGTAAAAGGTGCGTCATCTACTTGCCCACTCAGATAGGCTGCTGTCAGCACAAAGCGGACCTGGGTTTACGATCGATCGAGTCTGACCCCATCGATTAGAATCGAGGATATAACCCGAGAAAGGAGAGAACACGCAAACTCTTAGGAGCAGCCCGGCAAGAACGACAAAGCAATATGAAAGTGTTTTACGTATAACCCGGGGTTGTCTCCAATTGTCCAACCAATCGATATCGTAACATTGGCGCGAATTCGACTCCCCCCGAATCCTGATAGATCCCACAGAATCGGAATCCAAGTTTCTCGAGTATCCGCTTCGAACCACTATTCTCACGAATCACTGTTGCCTCGATTGTTCTGACCCCAAGTTCGACAGGAAGAGCACTGCACGCCGCCGTCACCATCTCCATTCCGTACCCTCGACACCAAAGCCGAGGAGAGACGAAGTACGATAGGAGTGAATCGGCCTCTCGTGGTATTCTGTTGAAGCTGACACCACCAACAACGATACCCGAATGCGTCCGAGCGGCCAGGTGGAGGCGACCATGTTGCTGCCAATCACCTTCCATATACTCTGCAATAGCCTCTCGATAGTCAACTTCAGTGCTTCTCCCTACGAAAAACAGATTTGCCACCATGGGATCCCGCACAATCTCTCTCAGATCTGCTGCGTCTGCCTGGCTGCATGGAGCAATAGTTAATCGCTTAGTCTCGGCCATGGTTGACACGATATTATTTACTATTCCGGCGATCAATCATACAGATTCCTTCCATAGCTATTTATAACTTTTCACTATTGGCATGCGCCCGTTTACAGCCAACCTTGATTGTTAGATGGGAACCAGTCGAATGACAGCTTTTACTGAGACAGAGTCGTTCATCGCAAAAGCATGGAATGGCTGCTCCGGTCGCATCGCAGTCATCTGACTAGGGTTCCTGTAATGTCCGCTTCTGACTAGCATCGGACATTAGCCAGTTTGACCGCATACTTCCGTTCCGGTCGCATAGCCGACCCACTGATCTGATGCTGACTGTCAGATCTGGTCTGAGTTACTACCGGTAACACCTGCATATTCCGCTTCCCTTTATGCCCCCTCGGCTTTGGCTTCTTGCGTTACACTACCACCTGCATCCACCCAGTCACGCATCCAAAAAGCCTGTGTCTGACTGGACACGAGTTAGTGTGTCCGGGCATTTAAAACTACTGGCTTGCGCTCCTCAATACCTTGATCTGAAACAGGGTGTTGCGCTCCTCTTCCTCCAGCAGTGATTCGATATAGCGGATGGTTTTGCGGTAGCGGGGGATGATGTTGTACTTGAGGGCGTTAACCCGTTTCTGTGCTTTGCGCTGTTCTGCGATGAGACGGCTGAGGGCAATCTGAGTCTCTCCCATTCTTGCCAATAGCAGTGCGGCCTCTGTTAACTCTTTGCGTGTTTCATCAAAGCTGGCGTCGGTGCCGAGCAGGCCGACGGGCTCCATCGTCAGTTTCTTTGCCGAAACCGCGGGGTACTCGACCCCCAGCTGCGCCGGGGAATAATGTCGATCTCCAGGGTGGCTGAGGTACCCAGCCCCGCCTGTTGCAACGAACGGCTACCCATACGCAGGTGGGCGACACTGAGCCAGTGGTACGCTTGTTTCAGGGCCAAGCGAGCATGCTTGCGCTGTTTCTTGTACTCCCCAATACGCTCGTATAGCAACCGTGTAAGCAGTTCGCGCTTACGCTCCAGCAACGTATGACCTTCTTCCAGGAACTGTATCTGCCGCTTCAGATTGAGCAGTGTGCTCTTGGTGGGTGGGGCTTTGATGAGTTGCTGCTGTGCCACCTTTTTTTACTCCCCCAAATGATGGTATTTAGCCAAGTCGGTTTCATTCACTCGGCTGAGGGAATCCTTGGGGAACATGCTCAGTAACTCCCAGGCGAGGTTGAGCGTTTCGATAATGGTGCGATCCTCATCCTCCCCCTGGCCGACAAAGTTTTTATCGAACTCGTCAGCAAAGCGCAGATAGCGACGGTCACGTTCCGACAACTCATCGGCTCCAATGATAGAGGCGAGATTACGGGTCTCTTGGGCTCTGGCATAGAGCGCGTAGAGCTGGTTGGCGACACGCGGATGATCTTCCCGGGTATCGTCCTTGCCGATACCGTCCTTCATCAGGCGCGACAGTGAGGGCGAAATGTGGACAGGGGGATAGATTCCCCGACTGTTAAGGTCACGGCTGAGTACGATCTGCCCCTCGGTGATATAACCGGTCAGGTCGGGGATCGGGTGGGTGATGTCATCGGAGGGCATAGTCACCACCGGCACCATGGTGATGGAGCCGTGACGGTCCTTGATTCGCCCGGAACGCTCATAGATTTCCGCCAGGTCGGAGTAGAGGTATCCCGGATACCCCTTGCGTGAGGGAACATCCCCCTTGGCGGTGGCCACCTCCCGCAGTGCCTCGGCGTAGTTGGTGAGATCGGTCATCACTACCAATACATGGCGGTCGAGATCGAATGCCAGATACTCAGCGGCGGTGAGGGCTACCCTTGGCAGGGCCAGTCGCTCCACCGGTGGATCATCCGCCAGATTGATATACATCACCACATTACCCAGGACACCGGAAGAGGCGAACTCCTCCTGGAAAAAACGGGCATCGCTGTAGGAGACGCCCATGGCGGCAAAGACGATCGAGAAGCTACTCTCCTCATCAACCAGCCGTGCCTGACGTACAATCTGTGCGATAAGCCGGTTGTGGGGTAGGCCCGAGGCTGAGAAGATCGGTAACTTCTGTCCCCGCACCAGAGAG